>WSSedB1CaDRAFT_10001181_pt1 | contig 10127 bp, 8 predicted proteins | sample WetSurSB1Cattail_FD_9460 | JGI IMG/M metagenome (IMG submission 9460)
CCGACAATGCGTTTGTCGTGAACGGCTTTTCCAAGCTTTTCGCCATGACGGGCTGGCGTCTCGGATACGTTATCAGCCCACCACAATGTGTTCGCCCGATACAGAAAATGAGCCAGAATTTTTTTATTAGCGCGGCTGATTTTATTCAGTACGCTGGGATAGAAGCGCTCACCAATTCTTCAGATCAAACCATGGAAATGAAACGAACCTTCAATGAACGCCGAGTTGCAATGCTCAAGGGGTTACGTGGGATAGGGTTTGAAATAAAGCACGATCCGGTGGGCGCATTCTACATATTGTGTGATGCTCGCAAGTTCTGTTCGAATTCGTACGAGTTTGCCTTTGATATACTTCGTGAAGCTCATGTGGGGGTAGCGCCGGGCATCGATTTCGGAGCCAACGCCGAAGGGTTTCTACGTTTTTCATATACTAATTCCATGGGAAACATACTTGAGGGACTCAATAGAATTCATGATTATTTCCAAAGGCGGTTCAGGGTTTGATTTCAAAGTTTTATGAACTGATTGCTTATGGGGTATTTGATGAGTTCCAGATCCCGTGAACGAAAGATCTTCATAAATTGTGAGGAACTTTTTCCGAATACGATCAGGTTTTCACCCGACAACATTCATTACCTGAAAAATGTTCTCCGCCTCAAGGCAGGGGATCACGTAACGGTTCTGGATGGTTGTCGCAGTTACAACGTAATCCTGGAGCGAAGCGCTGAAGGGAAACTGATTGGCGCTATAGTGGACTCTTGCGAACAAGGCTCGAATCTTCCAGTAAAAATCGAGTTGGCGTTTGGGTGCGTTAGACCAGGGCCGACCGAGGAGATTTTAAGACATTGCACCGAACTCGGAGTTGAATCGTTTTTTCCTCTATTATTAGAGCGTTCAAGCCGGCGCCCAGAGTCGGCTGGACCACGGTGGCTCAAAATATTGGGAGCTGCATGCGCCCAATCTGGGCGGTCGCAGATTCCCGAAATTAATGACCCGACTATTCTGCAGGTTTTTATCGACAAAATACGACCCGAGTCCCTGATCATTTATCTGACGGTTGACAGAACAGCTATCCCCATGGGGCAAGTCCTAGACAGACTTGAGTCAAACTCGGTTACGATTCTCGTCGGTCCTGAAGGAGGCCTGACCAACGCTGAAGAATCTCTGCTTGCCGCGGCTGGCTGTGTATTTTCGTCCTTGGGTGGTTTCATCCTCAGGACTGAGACAGCAGCGATACTCGGAGCTGGAATGGTTACGAGTTGGGCTTTTTCTAGATCAAAACCATCGACGACAATCGTTGGTCCATGAGAAACAGCGTGAAAAATGATATGCGCTGTTTTTCCCAATTCGTTGACCGCCGTTAATCTGCATGCTATCTTTACAAAAAGAGAATATTATAAAATCCTTAACGGGCCTCATAATCATTCTATCCAATGAATTGCGGGACCCACGAATTTTCTCTCGAGGTAGTGGATGGCGACTAGGGACGTTGATAGCGTAATTGATTTATTGGATTTTTCGCCAAAACCAGTCCATACATCACTTCCTTCTTTTCCTGACACTGTGACAATTTCCAATGCCATCCCCGGTGTTTCCAGCGCTTTAAACAAATTCGGAAAAGTTGGATTCGGTCCTTGGATAGCTTTTACACTTGAACATCCAGATGAGATTTGGGATCTTGTAAGCCCTTCAGAAGATATTGATCATAGGATATTGTTGTACTTCAGTTTCTTTGGAGACACAGACAAGACCCCGGCGTTTTGCGTTGAAGTCAATTGGCTGGAAGAAGGCCTGGAGGTTAATAATTTCGTCCTCGTGACGGAATCGGACAAGCTGGAGACCCTTCGGTCAGGAAATCTGGTCTTTAGCGCTCGCAAAGAGTGGGAGCGCGAAAAGCTGGTAAGAAGCCTGAATGACGCAGCTCTTACAAAATATGACGAGGATCGTCTCGATGAAGCGCACGAACTTATTAATCAGGCTATCCATCTAAGTAACATCGGACGGGCTTATTTATTCAATAATCGTGGCCTCATCCGCTGGAAACTCGGCCTGGTTGATCAGGCCAAACAGGACTTTCTTGCGTCTATTAATTTGGATGGCGAGAATGGAGACCCCTATTTCAATTTAGGGTTAATTTATTTGGATGAATCTGAATCCGATAAAGCGCTTCATTATCTGGCCAAAGCCGCTGATATTGACCCCGAAGATTCCCAGTTCCTGACTGAATTAGGCCATCTGTATCTTGAGATGGACAGAGAAAAAGACGCCCTGGTTCTTTTTGAAAAAACACTTAACAAGGATACTGATGACGCTCAGGTTTATTTCCATCTGGGACATTATTTCCTGTACAAGAAGCGCCAGCCACGAAGCGCCGTAAAGTATTACAACCTGGGTTTGAGAACAGAACCATCGGATCAGTTTGCCCTGGCTGATTACGCAGTAGCGCATCTAATTCTGGGTAATAAGAGAAGAACTCTAGAACTTCGAAAGATTATAGAGAGTTCCGCTGATTTAGCTCCTTACACGGTTAGTCGCCTTGTTTACCTGAATTTGCAGATGGGTTACTATGATGATGCGCTAAAGTATTATGAACAGGCTCTGGTTGACAAGGAACCGTTTGAGCCCGAGTGGCTTCACTACAACGCGGCCCTTATATATGCCAGTACGGGCAGGTACAAACAGGCTTTAGCGGTCCTGGATCTGGCAGTTCAGGCTGGGGGAACAGCGGTAATTGAAAAGGCTCTTTCTGATGGGGCCCTTCAAAGGCTTAAAAAAACACCCTTGTTTAGAAAACTTGTCAGGATGTCGAATAGAAGGCAGGACCGATAAAACCTGCTTTCTGTAACTGTCAGCCGGTTATGTGGTCCATCGTGAGCATGTTCGCATTGTTCTGTTTTCAGGACATCGCATACCTTCCTTGCTGGATTCTGTTTTCGAATCATCTCATAATCATGGCTTAGAGATTTTCAGATCAACTCCCGCACTATTTTCTGATTAGCGGATTTATAGCTTTCTTTAAAAAGTCTCAGGAGGCTTCATGGAACGATATCAAAACAGGCAGGATCAGAATAGTCCATTCGGAGAGTTCCAGCGCAACTTTGACGATTACAGGCGCAAGCTGAATCAATTCATGAAGGGCTGGGGATTGTGGGCAATCTGTGGAATCCTCCTTATCATGTACATATGTTCCGGCTTTTATGTTGTGGGGCCTGGAGAAAAGGGCGTCGTCCTTCTTTTTGGAAAAGAATATTCCATATCAGACCCGGGCCTTCGTTACAGGCTCCCTAAACCTTTTATGAGTCAAGTCGTCGTAGATGTTACCAAAGTCAGACGGGCGGAAATAGGTTTTCGAAGCGATGGATCGAGGACCCGATCCGTTCCGGCTGAATCGCTAATGCTGACTGGGGACGAGAACATAGTAGATGTTCAGCTAATCGTCCAATACATGGTTCAAGATCCCGTCAAATTTCTTTTTGGCGCCGAAGCGCCCGAAAACACCCTTCGAGCTTCGGCCGAAGTAGCCCTTAGAGGAATAGTTGGCGAAAACACCATCGATTATACAATGACAAAAGGTAGAGTAGAGATCCAGCAGAAGGTGCAGTCATACCTGCAAAAACTCCTGGACAACTACAATACCGGCCTACTTGTTACCCAGGCTCGACTGTTGGTTGTGGATCCGCCATCTCAAGTTCAGGAAGCTTTTCATGACGTTGTGAGGGCCTGGGAAGACAGGGAACGACTCATAAAGGAAGCGGACGGCTACTCGGAAGATGTGATCCCCAAGGCAAGGGGTCATGCTCAACAGGAGATAAGGCAGGCTGAAGCTTTTAAAGCTCAACGGGTAATTAGGGCCCAAGGTGACGCACAACGTTTCTCTCTCGTTGTATCAGCCTATTCGAAGGCCCCTGCTGTAACGAGGGAAAGATTATACTTCGAAGCCATTGAAAAAGTTTTTTCTTCAGCTAGAAAACTGGTCACCCAAGGTTCGGACTCCAAGGTCATGCCGCTTCTCAATCTCTCCGACGCCTATGGACTTCTTCCGGCCCCACCGACCGACAAACAGAATTCTGCAGATGATCAATCCAGGAAGGGGCATTAAGAATCATGCTCAAATATGCTTTAGCGCTATTCGTTGTCGCTCTGGTAGCCCTCCAATCAGTATTTGTAATTCAGGAATGGGAACAGGGGTTAGTCCTGGAATTCGGAAAACCAGTCAGAATAATTCGTGAGCCGGGGTTGTATTTCAAGATTCCGGTGATACAAGAACTAATAGTGCTGGAGAAAAGAATTTTAGCTGCAGAAGCCAGACCGGCCGAATATATTACACTGGACAAAAAGCGTCTTACCGTGGACACCGTGTCTAGATGGCAAATCGATCAGCCCCTGGTTTTCTTTCAAACCGTCAGGAATTATGTGGGGGCCATTGCCAGACTTAATGACATTACTTCCGCGCGCCTCAGGCAGGAAATTGCCAATCACAACTTTAAGGAATTTATCAGGGAAGAACGTGAGAAGATAATGAATCAGGTGACGAAAGGAACCGAAGAACAGGCCAAACGATTTGGTATCAGGGTTATAGATGTTAGAATCAGGAGAGTTGACTTGCCGGAGGAGGTTCAAAGCAGCGTATTTGCTCGAATGAAAGCTGAAAGAGAGAGAATCGCCAAGAGATATAGAGCTGAAGGCGACGAGCAGGCCCGTGAAATACGGGCAAAAGCAGATAAAGAAAGGGAAATCATTCTCGCTGAGGCATATAAGCAAGCTCAAGCATTAAAAGGAGAAGGTGAAGCTGAGTCTGCGAAAATTTATGCCGCGGCCTATACCAAAGATGAGGATTTTTTCCGATTTTCGAGAAGTCTGCAAGCATACAAGAACATTTTTTCAAAGGACACCATCTTCTTGCTGAATCCGGATTCCCCAATGTTGCGATTCCTGGAATCTCCTTATGGAAAACCTGTTAACAGCGCTGAACGGAAGATTGCCGTTCCTAAGGCGCCGTAAACCGCCTTGACTATCAATTGAATTGACAAAGGTACTGCTAACAATTAACTATCATCACGTTCGCTGTGCCCCGGGTCATGGGAAAAACTCACCTGCCCCCGGGATTGACTTTCCACTGTTTTTAGACCACGCAAATTTGCGAAGGATTGTTAAAAAATGAAAGTTTTACTCGTGTATCCGTCTATCCCCGACACCTTTTGGAGTTTCAAACATATACTAAAGTTTATAAGGAAACGTGCGGCGCACGTCCCTTTGGGACTTCTTACCATTGGTTCGATGTTGCCCCAGGATTGGGAAACAAAGCTCGTTGACATGAATGTAGAACCTTTGATCGATGAAGACATGAAGTGGGCCGATATGGTCTTCATTGGAGCTATGGTAGTCCAAAAAGACTCCGTCAGGGAGGTTGTCCAGCGCGCAAAGGATCTCAACAAGCGCATCGTCGCTGGCGGTCCATTGTTTTCGAGCACCCCGAAAGAATTCCCGGAAATTGACACGTTGGTGTTAAATGAAGCGGAAATTACTTTACCGCTTTTTCTCGAAGATCTCGAGAAAGGGTCTTTGCAACGTATTTACACCTCTGAAGAAAAACCTGACATAACTCTTACCCCTTTGCCCAAGTGGGATCTCATTAACATGAGTTATTACGCCTGCATGTCTATTCAATATTCCAGAGGTTGTCCATTTGACTGCGAATTCTGCGACATAGTCCAACTCAACGGCCGTAAAACCAGAGTCAAGTCCAATGACCAGATGCTTCGTGAATTTGAAATTCTCTATCAGATGGGCTGGCGAGGGCGAGTTTTCATAGTCGATGACAATTTCATAGGCAACAAGGGCAAAGTAAAATCACTGTTGGCTGAATTGCAGGTTTGGCAGAAAGAACGCGGCTATCCGTTCTCTCTTTTTACGGAGGCTTCCGTAAATCTTGCTGATGATCAGGAATTGATGACACTCATGACCGCGGCGGGTTTTGATTCGGTATTTCTAGGACTTGAAACACCTGAAGAGGAGTGCCTAGCCGAATGCGGAAAACGTCAGAATCAGTCAAAAGATTTGGTAGAAGCGGTCAAAACCATTCAAAGGAATGGTATGGAGGTTATGGGAGGCTTTATTATCGGATTTGACAATGATCCGCCAAACATCTTTGAAAGCCAGATCAGATTTATTCAAAGCAGTGGTGTAGCCAAGGCCATGATAGGTCTACTTAACGCCATACCGGGCACAAGATTATACCAGAGGCTTCAGCAGGAAGGCCGACTACTGGCCGACTGCACGGGTGACAATTGTGATGGTTCGTTGAATTTTATTCCGAAGAAAATGGACGCCGAAACTATTCGGGCTGGATATCAGGCGGTTCTCAACCACATATATTCACCTGCCGAGTATTACAAGCGAGTTCTGGAGTTCCTCAAGGAATACAAACCCACTAGACGTAAAAGAATCGACAGGCTGGAAATCAGGGCTTTCTTTTCTTCGATTCTGTATCTGGGAATACTGGACAAAGGGAAATATTATTATTGGAAACTGTTAGTAAATGCGCTGGTCTTTCATAGAGACGCCTTTGGTGAAGCCATCTCCAGTGCGCTTTTTGGATACCACTTTCGTAAATTGTTGAGCAAATAGACCAAAATTGACTCAAGTCGGGGACATCTTCTTGTCGTAGAAGTCCCCGATCTGAATCGTCGCGTTTTCGTTGTTAACTAACAACTCGTGAGAATGTTTCAGAAATAGTTCACCGTCGAGGCGCATTCGCCATAGTCCATCATTTCCCAGTCGAGGTGATTGTTCTATTGTGAATGTTCTTTCGAATCCGGGAAATACGAAACAAATCTGTTTGCCGTTGATCACTACAGTCGCTCCACGAACATGATATTGGTGATCATGAAAGTCACCCTTTCCATCCTGACGGATGATGATCGTAGTCCCGGATGTTCCCTGCCAATCTCCAAGAAAGATGGCTTGTTCAGAAAGGTTATTTCCGATTGACGAAGACCAGTAAGTAGTTTTGATCCATGACGACACGCTGGCGCCGAGAACAAAGACCGCTCCAAGAAAAATCAAGAAAACTATCGTCTTGTAAGTTCTCATTTTAGTATTTTGAATAAAAAAGTTGTATCGGATGGATAAATACGAATTTCTCTCGAAGATCGAAAAAACCAAGTCAAAAAGAAGCCCGACGGATTCTAAATAAAGGGTATGGCTCCAAAGAAGGAGGATACGGACTTCCGTCGGGCGATTACATGACTAGCTAATTTAGCTTAGCTTAGCAAAAAAAAACTGTCAAGCGATAAATTGTAGAATTTCGACTATATGGAAATTTCTCATGCAATTTGTTAGAAATTGTAAATCAACTTAAACTTCTAAGGCAGGCCGATCTTGAAAGACGATCCAATAATCCTGAAAACCAAAAAAGAGATTGAAATACTCCGGGAAGCAAACAGAATTGTCGCCAATATTTTGGCCAGAATTGCTGAAATTATCAGGCCGGGGGTCACAACCGCTGAACTGGACAAGATAGCCTCGGTGATGATCAGAGACTCCGGCGGAAAAGCGGCGTTCAAAGGGTATCGAATGAGCAACCGGCGACCCTACCCCGCCTGTATATGCTCTTCCGTAAATGAGCAGGTCGTTCATGGCATCCCTGGACCTCGGATTCTTAAGGAGGGAGATGTCGTTGGCGTTGATGTGGGAGTCATGTATAAGGGTTTCGTTGGAGACGCCGCACGTACTTATCCCGTGGGAGCCGTTTCGGAAGACGCCACAAGACTGCTCAATGTGACGGAAGAATCCTTATATAAAGGAATCGAACAGGCGGTTCCGGGAAACCGGCTGCAACAGATATCAGCGGCAGTTCAAAAGCACGTCGAAGACAATGGATTCTCAGTTGTTCGTGATTTTGTCGGTCACGGGGTAGGCCGTAAAATGCATGAACCCCCGCAAATTCCCAATTACACTGGAGTCGGCGGGAATCCCCGTCTTGAGGTCGGAATGACTTTGGCTCTCGAACCCATGGTAAATCAGGGCTCGTGGAGAATAAAGCTTCTGGATGATGAATGGACTGCAGTTACAGCAGACGGAAAGCTGTCCGCTCACTTCGAACACTCAATTGCAATCACAGAGGATGGACCATATATACTTTCGAATCTATGAACTCACTGTCTGGTGAAATAACCGACAAAAATCGGCTACCCAATATCCTTAGCAGGCTATAACGACTTATTCAAATCGGTCGCGATGCTTTTGTATTGTTGGGCATGTAGGTCTCTGAAAATTGAAAGACTTCAAATCAATTTTTCTCGGTAAGAAAATAACTGTCATGGGGCTGGGGCTCTTGGGTCGGGGGCTCAATGACACTCTGTTTCTGGTTAAGTGCGGAGCAAAAGTAACCGTTACAGATCTGAAGACTGAAGAGCAGTTAGCCCCATCCCTCAAAAAACTTCAGGGACTGCCAGTCAGAATTAAGGTTGGAGGTCATGATCCAACTGATTTTATTGAAACTGACATGGTCCTGAGAAACGCTGATGTTCCAAATGCGTCTCCTTTTTTGAAGTTGGCCATGGATCATGGCGTGCCAGTTGAAATGGATGAGAGTCTTTTCTGTAAACTTTTTAAAGGGTTGGTTATAGGGATTACTGGTACCCGAGGAAAGACTACTACTACTGAACTGATTTACCAAATCTTAAAGGAAGTGAAACCCAGGGTCCGTATCGCAGGAAATATTATGGGCTTAGCTACGCTTCCGCTTCTTGCTGATATCACACAGAGAGACATCGTAGTGCTCGAACTTTCCAGTTGGCAGTTACAAGGATTCCATGAGGCCAATATTTCACCCCAAGCTTCCGTATTCACGAATATTTATCCGGACCACATGAATCGTTACCAAGACATGGATGCTTATATAAGGGATAAGAAAGCGATTTACATGTATCAAAAAGGGTTTGATTTCTGTCTTTTCAACGGTGACCAGACAGCGACCAGAATCCTTTATGAAGAGGCTCCAGCGGGGAAGGATCTGTTTTCTTTCGTGGACGTTCCAGAGGATCTTAAGCTCAAAATTCCCGGCGATCACAATATCTTGAATGTCGCTGCAGCATGGAGACTAACATCAAGACTGGGGGTATCAGACGAAGTCATTCGTGCGACTGTAGAGAACTTTGAGGGCGTTGAACATCGATTGGAAACTGTGGGAATCAAAAATGGCGTTCAATTCATCAATGACTCGACCAGCACAACTCCCGTCGCTGGCATAATGGCCCTGAACGCTGTACGAGCAAACCGTATTTTCCTTTTGGCAGGAGGAGCGGACAAGAAACTTGACCTCGCTCCATTCGCGGAAGCAGCTTCCAGAAGGGCTTTTAAAATAGCCCTACTGGAAGGAACCGCAACATCGGCGTTATATTCAGATCTAGTTTCCAAAGGGGCCGAGAGCAAGATTATCGGCCTTTTCGACAATCTCAGACAAGCAGTTATGTCCCTTTACGAACAAGCGTCTTCAGGTGACGCCATCCTTCTCTCACCAGGTTGCGCCTCATTTGGAATGTTCAACAATGAATTTCACAGGGGAACACTCTTCAAAGCTATTGTCGGAGAAATTCTTTCCGAGCCCAGTCAAGGGAACCTCCAGACTTAACCCCGCTATGGTCTTTGTTCCCGGCAGCGCAACCATGGACCAGCGCCTCCATGAGCAGGCGCTTTATTTACTTTGTCCCGCCGCCGCTTGCTTCAATCGAACATTTGGAGAAGTCTATGGGTTGTTTACAACTCTTGCAAGTGTGAGTTCGATCGAACTCGTCAGAGAAGATCTCTTTTTCGGCTCCGCAAGTTGGGCATTTGCAGATGAAAGAGCTTAAACTCTTGTTGGTTTCAAATCCTGGGCAGTGCATTGGTGTGCTCATGTAAAACCTCACTTGATAAAATCGGCCCGAGCGTACGCTCACGTAACATTATGATAATTTGGACCTGGCTTACAGGCAATATTTTTTTGGTTCTCTATCACTGATAACAGGGAATGAAAACTTGGGCAGAGGGATACGAATGTTCTTGGAAATTTGGTGAAAGTATCAAAGGTTCGCCTAGTTAAAGGCTCGGAGTTTCAATTAGGAGTGACTCCAAGCCGTAATAAAG
>WSSedB1CaDRAFT_10001182_pt1 | contig 10120 bp, 9 predicted proteins | sample WetSurSB1Cattail_FD_9460 | JGI IMG/M metagenome (IMG submission 9460)
CGGGCTAAGACCGCGTAAATCCAAGTAGGGTTAACAGTCAAAGAACTGCTCCGCGCCCCGCCTTGACGGCGGGAAGGCGGCGCTGTAACTCTAAAGTCCAGTTTTAAGAGTAACGAGGGCAAATAAAAATGTTCAACCACGCTCAGACCGTGACCGGGCATAAACCCGCCCGTCAGGCCAAGCGCTACAACGTTCCACAGTAAGGCAACCATGAAAGAGCTTAAAAGTATCTGCGTCTACTGCGGGTCCAGCCCCGGACGCCTGAATGCCTATTCGACCGCCGCCAGTGCGCTTGCCGCTTCGTTGGTCGAGCAGAACATCAGGCTCGTCTACGGTGGCGCCAACGTAGGAATTATGGGCCTGCTTGCCGATACGGTGCTCCAGCTTGGAGGCGAAGTCGTGGGGGTTATCCCCGAATCTCTGGTGCAAAAAGAGGTTGCGCACACCGGCCTGACCGAACTGCATGTCACGCAGTCGATGCATGAGCGCAAGACACTTATGGCCGAGCTCTCGGATGGCTTTATTGCACTGCCGGGTGGGATCGGAACGCTCGAAGAACTTTTCGAGGTCTGGACGTGGGCTCAACTGGGCTTTCACGATAAGCCATGCGGCTTGCTCAATATCGAGGGATATTTCGATTCTCTCGCCCTGTTCCTGGATCACGCGACTGATGAACAGTTTGTCAAACAGCCACATCGTTCAATGTTAATCGTGGAAAGCAACTCGAAGAAGTTGCTTGAACGATTCCGGAACTACGTGCCGCCGGTCATTTCAAAATGGCTGGACAAAAAGGGGACCTGAAGATCGTAGCGCGAATATGACGATGTTGTTTACTCCTGCGTACAATTCTGATATATCCGAAAAACTCTCGACCTTCCCGGTCGAGAGAATACATGACAGCAAGGAGAGGAAATATGGCAAACAATAAGTTTTTATCAGTCATCATGTTTCTATTTGTTGCATCTTTTCAAGGATTTGCTGCAAATGCTGCTGATTTTTATGGCGCGACCGTTACCGATCAGGAAGTCCCAACAGTTGCATGGAGAGCTGGAATAACTGGATCCAGGCCAATTGTTGGTGATGTCCCCGTTCATTCTCCCGCAGCGAAACATGGATTTAAACAAGGTCAGATCATTCTTTCGGTTAACGGAAAAAATGTCCGGAAGACTAATGAGTTAAGTCAGTTCACAACAGACACGATATCTGTTTATGTGTTTGATGGAACGGAGATGCAAACATTGTCAATTGACCGGCTGGCTATTGAAAAAGAAAAAGCTGAACGTATTGAAGCGGAGCGAAAGGCAGCTATCCCACCACCACAAGTTGTTCCTGATGAACGTCCGGACGATTCACCACCGATGGAATTTAACGATGAGATCATTTTCAAAAGATCCATTAGTCCAACTCCGGATGGAACGAAAGAACCTTCCAAGAAAAGCACGAACACACCTTCTGAGTCAAAGTAGGTTCCGAAGGTTACCGGCCATTCTTGCTGGATTACACGTATGGCTCTTAATTTGTCCGTGGCGGAATCCATCGAGTCCGCAGCCCTTCCGGCCCGTATTGACAGGGTGACCGCACTGTCATGCCTGCGATACGGCCACGGATGACGCCATACGCTTTGCAAGTAAAGTGTAATTGCGTAAACCTTTGCCGGCAATTACCGGCTACATGAAAACGCAAGCTCCCCACGGCAAAATCATCAAAAAAACCAATGCAATTGCGCCGGAATTGCATCTGCCCGGTTTACACCAAAAGCATTTCTAATTACATTTTAACGCAAGTTTAGCACATCTCCTTCATTAAATGCTTTTTTCCGCACGGCAAGTGTTTTATTATCCAGCAGCGCAGGCTTGCAATGTATCCTCGCCGTTTGACTTCATGGGGAAAACATTACGGCCACGCGGGTGGCAAAAAGGGCGAACAAAGGGACAGCAATAAAACAGCCTGATCCCCTATGTCCGCCTGCATTGTGCGAACAAGGACTCTTTGTTGGAACAGAAACCTGCCGGTATAATCTATGGGGTCAATGATATCCCGCCTTTGCGAACGACGCTGTTATTGGCGTTTCAACATGCCAGTCTTGCGCTTGTCTTTATTGTGTACCCTCTGATGCTCCTATCGGGGTCACCAAGGACACAAGCTGATGCCGAGGGAATTGTGACCGCGTCCATCCTGGCCATGGCTGCGGGCACGTTTCTGCAATGTTTGGCTCGAAGCGGCATAGGCAGCGGATATTTGGGAGTGCACATTAATAACCCGGTGTACCTGCCGGTCTCTATTCAGGCGGCCAGTATTGGTGGGATTGGGCTTGCAGGCGGTATGACCGTTATCGCCGGAATCTTCAGTGCCATTTTTTCACGTTTTCTCCCCCATCTACGCCACCTCTTTCCGGCTGAGGTCTGCGGCGTGGGAATCCTGATGCTTGGAATCTCCATGGTCGGATCGGCAGTGCCAAGGCTGCTGGGTCTCACCAGCGCCGGGCATGTTGATCCGAATAGTGTTGCCGTTGCTGTCGTTACTCTGACTCTTATCGTCGCCCTGAGTATCTGGCCGACAGGCCATATCCGGTTGTATTCGGTATTGATCGGACTGGCGGGCGGTTATGGCACGGCGCTCTGTCTTGACATTATTGATCCTGTCAGCCTCCGAAGCGTTATGGATAGCGGATTTCTGGCGTTGCCGGCCATTACCTTGCCGGAATGGAAATTCCAATGGGCTTTGCTGATCCCGTTCCTTATGACAGCGCTGGTATCGTCGCTGGATTCGGTTGCCGGCATCGTTACCTGCCAGAAGATCAATCAGTCAGAATGGGTTCGGCCGGACATGGGGAGTCTCGGCCGGGGTATTCTGGCGGACGGCGTGGGCGTTGCGGTTGCAGGCGTTCTGGGAACTCTTGGGACTGGGGTTTCCTCCGCTCATATAGCGCTCTCATCGGCAACAGGCGCCACCGCCCGTCGAATCGGGCTCGTGACAGCCATGCTGTTGCTGGCAACAGCATTTGTCCCCCCGGTTGCAAAACTGCTGTCCCGGATGCCGGTACCGGTAATCGGAGCTGTACTGGTTTATGCCGCCGTGTTTCTGATTACTTCGGGAATGGGGCTGATTACCTCCAGAATGATGGACAACCGCCGTGTTTTTATGGTTGGAGGTTCAATAGTCGCAGGGCTTTCCGTGATGCAGTTTTCCGGGCTTATCACGCATTCCCCCGACTGGTTTTGCAGCATTGCCAGATCCCCTTTTGCCGTTGCTTCAATCTGCGCCATCACTTTGAATCTGCTGTTCCGTATCGGTACGGCCCGAAATGCGACCATCTGCATTGAACCTCAACTTATCAATATTCTGGAAGTCAGGAACTTTTTCGAAAACAGCGGTGGCTCGTGGGGCGCCCGCCGTCAGGTGATTCAGCGTGCGGATGCCGCGGTCAACGAATTGCTGGAGACGGTGATTCTGATGGAATTGGCGTCTGGGACTATTGATATCCGGGCACGCTTTGACGAATATAACCTGGATGTTGTGGTGCTCTATTCAGGGTTGGCGTTTCCCGCTTTAGATCAGCGGCCATCGCCGGAACAGCTTCTTGAGGATGATGATGCGGTCATGCGCCTGCCTGCCTTACTCATCCGTCAGTACGCCGACCGCGTTAATGTTGATACTGTGAACCACCAGCAACGTGTGTCACTGCATTTTGAACATTAAGGGACATGAAAATTATTAACAAAAAGGAGAATATTCATGGAGATCCGGACAAAGAAGGAAGCACATGCAACCGTAGTAGCGATAACCGGGCGACTCGACGCCGTAACCGCACCGGAGTATGAAAAAAAGATGCAGGAGCTGATTGGTGGCGGAGATATCCGCCTCGTGGTTGACTTTGAAGCTCTTGAGTACATCAGCAGCGCGGGTTTGCGTGGTTTGCTCGTTACCGCCAAACTGCTGAAAGCGAAAGGTGGCCACGTGCGCTTTGCCAATGTAGCCGGCACTGTCAAAGAAGTGTTTGATATCTCCGGTTTCGGTTCCATCTTCCAGATGGACGCCACGGTGGCCGGCGCCCTTGCCGCTCTTTCCTGAATTACCATGAAAAATGATACGAAACATATTGCAGCCAGGGTTGAGAATCTTATCGTGGCGAACAATTTTGTCGAGGAATGCGCCGACCGTTTCGGTCTTGCCACCAAAAAGAAATTCGGGCTGGAGCTTGCCCTTGAAGAAGCTTTCATCAACATTTGCAGCCATGCCTATCCGGATGGTGAGGGAGATGCGGAAATCTTCTGCACGGGTGACGGTGACGCCTTTGTGCTGGAAATTGCGGATTCGGGCAAACCGTTTGATGTCCTGTCGCTGCCAGATCCGGACATAACACTCGATATCATGGATCGCCAAATCGGAGGCCTGGGGATTCATTTCATCCGCACCATGTCGGACAGCGTCAGTTACCGGCGTGAAAACGACCGGAATATTCTGCGGATGGTATTCGAAAAGGACTCCAAACGGACAGTCACAAGCCGATAAGGAGACAGGCATGTTATTGACGTTTGAGTTTTGCGAAAGTTTGTTTTGATGAATTCGAGGGTGCTTCAACCATGATAAAGACAGTTTATAGTGTTCTTTTATTACTATACATCACACTGCTTTCCGCTTGCGGAGATGGAACGTCATCTGCTCTTGACGAGAAACTTTTGCGTCAATATCAGCGCTATGAAAACGCCCAAAAGCTTGTTGTCAAGCGCAACGCGGACACCTCGATTCCCCTTGAGCAACGCATGATTTCGCGGGCTGAGTGGGAAACGCTTCTTGCGCCCCCTCCTGGTGAGGCGTTTTCCGCCAATGATCTGGCCGAGCTGCAAGCCCGCCATGCGCAACGTATTCAGCAAAGCCGCGAAGCGGCCATCAGGTTGTCGGTGATTGATTTTGACGCATTGCGCGCCCTTCCCGCGAAGGAAGGAAACCGGGAAATTCGTGAATTTTGCGAAGACGTTCCCAAGGGAGGGATGCTCCATATTCATCCCTGGGGCAACCTGAATCAAGCTACCTACAAGACCCTGCTCGAGCGCAGCAATACAACTGTTCCCGCGGCGCAACTGGCCCGCGATCTTGCCGATGCCACCGGTCCGGCATACCTGTATCCTGATGAAATTGCCTGGCTGAAAGGCCTCCCGGCCGAGGCGCAGTATCTTGCCCTTTCCACGGCTGATCGCGAGCGGCTTGTGGCAATGGCGGCGCTGCCTTCGGGTACGCATCCCTTTGAACGGTTCGAGGCGGTGTTTAATTTCGTGGGGTTGGTCGTGGGAGGTAATTGGGAAAATCTGGTCAGCTCGTACGAGGACTTTGCCCAGCGGGCTGTGCAGGCGGGGGTATTGTATGTCGAATTCACCGATACCATGAGCCCGGAAGAACTGCCAAGGTCCCTGGAACTCGCCAATCATCTGGAGACCCGATATGGGCTGACCGTACGCTTCAACATTGCCTATTTCCGTACCGATACGCCGACCAATCAGAACGCCACAGTGCTGAAGATGCTGAAGGAAATCGATTCTCCGTATGTGACGGGCATTGATCTACTTGCCAATGAGGGCCATACGCCCGCGCTTGAGACCGGGCAGGCTGTCTACGGTCCGGTGCTGGCAGCGGTTAAGCTCAAGGGGGCGAAGTGGCGCCGGACGATGCACGCGGGCGAGCTTGGCGATGTGCGCAATCCTCGGGACGCGCTACTGCTGGGAGCGGAGCGGCTCGGTCATGGCGTGCGCCTGATCGAGGATCCGGTGACATTGCAGTATGCCGTAAACAAGCATATACCCATCGAGATCAACCTTACGAGCAACCTGAAGCTGCGAGCGGTTAACGACATCCGCCGGCACCCGTTCTTGACCTATCTGCGTCTGGGGCTTCCGGTGAGCCTTTCCACGGACGACGAGGGGATATTCCGGACCGACATCAACAATGAATGCGTGGTTGCTGTCGGACAAACGGATGTGACCTACTATGAATACAAGAAGATAGCCTTCAATTCCATCCGGACATCGTTTGCCGCGGATGATGTGAAGCAGCGGTTGCTGCAAGAGCTGACGGCACAGTTTGAGCGATTTGAAAAAAGGGGAGCATTGCACTCGAAGCGCCAGGGAAACGGGATGAATCGCCACCAGACTTCGGAGCGCAAAGATCATGTTATGGCTTGACAGTAACCGTCTGGAGGTGTGCGATGAGCGACTTTTTGGAGCCGCTGGATAATTTGCTGGAAGTCACACGCGGGGCCGTTCGCGGCAACCAGGAGGCTATAAACCGCCTTGGGAAGATGACGGAAAGTTGTGACATTCCGCCCCTGATCGCAGAACTGGCCGAACAGATCAACTCTCTCTCTGTCCAGAAGGATGCGACCGAATTCCGCCTGGAACTGATGATCGAGGATCTGCTCGAAACCCAGGCGGCGCTGGTCAATGCGAAGCACGATTCCCTGACCGGCCTGCCCAATCGCGGCCTGTTTCACGAGCTTTTGCATCAGGCATGCGCCGAAGCCGGACGGTCGGGCCAGACTCTGGCCCTTATGTTCATTGATCTGGACAAATTCAAGCAGGTCAACGACACCATGGGCCACGAAGCCGGGGATGAGCTTTTAATCCAGGTTTCGCAACGCCTGCGCTTGTGTGTCCGCGAAAGCGATATCCTGGCCCGTCTCGGCGGAGATGAATTCACTGTCGTTCTCTGTCATCTGGCTGACCCGGAAACCGGGATTCGCGTCGCCGAGAGGATCGTGGCCGATATGAAGATGCCGTTTGGCCTATCCATGGGACAAGCCGATATCGGTTGTTCGATCGGGATGAGCTTTTTTCCCAAAGATGCCGACCGGGCGGTGTCGCTGCTGAAAAACGCCGACATCGCCATGTACCGGGCCAAGGAGGCGGGCCGGAACACCTATCGCCTGTACCGGCCGGGGATGGCCTGATTCGTAGAGACTTCGTATCCCTCAACAACTGTTGCTAACGACACTATATTTATAGAGAAGGTGAGAATAATGCGACAGATGAAAGTATGGCTGATAGTGCTGCTGTTTCCGGCTTGCTTGCTGGGAGGATGCGGTGACAGCAGCTCCGGGAAGCCTGCCACAACGGTGACAGCCTCCTTTGAGTCCGGAAGCATTGGCAAAACCGACAGAAAAAGCGATACGCAGTGGGATCTGTATATAGCCGATGACAACAACAATCCGGCGTTGCCGGCTTCATGGCGCAGTTGGTGGTATGTGCGCATGGATAACCTTGTTACGGATGCTCCCACGTCAATCACCCTGAAAAACTCAGGCTGGCCCTATTATTATATTCCCGTGTATTCCTATGACCATAAAAACTGGATTCGTTTTGATGAAAGCGAAGTTACCCAGAACAGTAGCAGCGAACTGGTTGTCAGCAAAAAATATGGTCAGACGACCGTGTGGATAGCCATGTTCTATCCATATACCTTCACAGACCTGAAGAATTACGTGAACAGCCTGAAGGGAAACCCGTATGTTGATATCAGCATACCAGGACACTCCCAGCAAGGCAGGCCGCTGTACCTTTTTAAGGTGACGGACTCCACGGTTCCGGCTTCCGCCAAAAAACGCATTTTCATGCATGCCCGCACGCACCCGGCCGAGACACCGCCGTCATTTTTGATAGAAGGGCTGCTGCGCTTTTTGCTGTCCGGTACGCCCAAGGCGGCGGAACTGCTGGCCGGATTCGAGTTTTATATTTTCCCCATGCAGAATGTTGACGGCGTGGTAGCGGGAAATTACCGCTCTACGCCAAAATCAGAAAATCTCGAGATGTCGTGGGTTTTCGATGCCACTAATCCTTTGGAACTGACCGGAGCAGTGCTTCCTGAAGTTTCGGTGATTCACCAGTATGCAAAAACACTGATGACCGGCGGAGGGCCGCCGGTTTCCATCGCGCTGAATCTGCACGCATCCAACAGCGAGCCGGATGTGCGCGCCTTCTTCTATCCCCACTTCGGACCGGCGTCGCTGGGGTACTCGTTGGATCAGGAGTTACTGTGGAACAGGCAGCTTCATTTTATCGATGGCATGGCGCTGCGTTACGGGGCCGACATGTTTGAGCCGGTTCCTGCTGACGGAGGAGGCAGCTTTGCGGGCAAGACATATCCCGAGAGCTGGTGGTGGGCCAACTTCAGCAATACTGTAATGGCCATGACCATTGAAATGACCTATGGCCGGGCAGGCTATGCGCCACGATGGATCGAGCCGGATGATCTGCGTAATCTGGGAGGCGCCCTGGCGCTAGGCATACAGGATTACTTCACGCAACCGCTTACAGCCGCCAAATCGACAACCAAAACCACCGCGACTTCAGCCACAAGGGTTCTGAAGTACCCGGCTCTCTATCCGCCGAGCGCACCGGATGAGATGAAGGAGTGATAATTATGGACCTATCCGGTCTTCTCGACGCTCTGCGCTCTCAACTGCGCATCGCGGTGGTGTTCGGCGGCAACCGCCATCAGGAGGGCGCGGTAATCACGCCGGGCCACAATCCCCGCTCGGACAAGACCTATGAGGCGGTAGCAGAGGATATCGCCGCGTCGCTGACCCGTTCCGGCTTCCCTCATGTGGCGCTGATGCCCGAAGATATGACCCTCGGCGAGCATCTGCGCCGGTTCGGCGCAAATTTCGCCTGGCTGAACAGCGGCGGCACCCAGGGCTATGCCTCGGTCGCCCACGGCCCATCGCTGTTGGAGATGTTCGGCATTCCCTATGTGGGGCACAATCCGCTGAATGCCGCGGTTCTCGACAACAAGCATATGTTCAAATACGCCCTTCAGGGATTGGGGGTACCGACCCCGCGCTTCGTCGTCGTCCATTTCGGCGAGAACATGGAGTCGTCCGGAAACCGCGAACGCTTTCAGGCGGTCTTCGGAGATGACAGGGGGCCGTTCGTGGTCAAACCGGTGTCGGGGCGGGCCTCGCTTCACGTTCATCTGGTGGAAAAGCGCGAAGAGCTGGACGCGGTGGTGCGGACAGTTCATCTCGCCACCGAGAACGGGGTAATCGTCGAAAGCTTCCTGCCCGGCCGCGAATACTGTATCGGCGTCTGCGGTCCTCTGGTGGTGAAAGCCGGCGCACCGATCCGGCTGGATCACCCCTTCTGCTTCTCCGCCCTGGAACGGGTCCTGGATGCCGGCGAGCGGATCTTCACCTCCATGGATGTCAGGTCGATCAGTTCGTCGCGGTTCCGTCTGCTCGGGAATGGCGACGATGCCGAAGTCATCCGGCGGCTGGTCCGGCTGGGCGATGCGATCTATTCAGCTTTCTGCCTGGAAACCGCGGTCCGGCTGGATGTCCGCGCCGATGCGAACGGCAATCTGGCCGTACTTGAAGCCAACCCCAAACCCGACCTGAAGTTTCCCAAGGATGGCAAGGCAAGCCTGATCACCGCCGGTCTCGGCCAGCATGACATGTCCTACGACGACCTGACGTTGTCACTGCTCGCCAACCGGGTGGAATTTCTGGCGACCCACAGACCTTCCGCGGCACGCACCCTTGTCCGCCTCCTGAAGGGATGATGATGAGGATGATGAAGATGAGGCCCGTGGCCGGCCGCGGACGAATTATCGACGCACTGACGATGCTGGCGTTGGCGTCGATTTCCTTGCTGCTGCTGCTCTATGTCGGCTACGGTGAGGGCAAGCACGCCACGACAACGTTCCGGACCGCCAAACTGCTGGCGCAGGGCCAAGTCATCCAGAACAAGATAGAGGAGTACCTTCGATCAGGCCAGCCCTTGGGACAATTCGCCGGTTTCCGGTCGCTTGCCCAGCCCTTGCTGGAGTCCGATCCAACCTTGGCCTCGCTTGTCGTCCGCGCCCCGTCCGGCGCCCACTTGTTCGAGATTGGGGCGCCCATAAAGGAGGAAGACCCGCCTCCCTTTCCGCAATCCTCCGTCGATCATCTGGCGCATTTAGACAGCGACCACCTGCATGTGATCCTGCCGTTGCGCAACAAGTTCGAGACCAGCGGATCGCTGGTGGTCAGCATCAAGATCGCAGCGGTGACCGGACCGGTGAATACCGTTTTTCTGGCGCTGCTGCCGTGGTGCGTCTTCCTGTGTCTGGCCTTGGCCGCCTTCGCCTACGCCAT
>WSSedB1CaDRAFT_10001183_pt1 | contig 10111 bp, 7 predicted proteins | sample WetSurSB1Cattail_FD_9460 | JGI IMG/M metagenome (IMG submission 9460)
ACATACAAAAGGCAACCACCCTTACGGTGAATGACTTTCAGTCTGTTTCGCTTGGTTTTATCCGTGTTTATCCCATGTATCCGAGTTTCAACTGCTTTTTGTAGATTAAGCCTGCCCACGAAGACTTCCCGGTCTTCCTTATGCCGGCGGAGATTGCTTCAGCGGTTTGATCCGCGGTTTGCTTTTGGCAAGGTCAAACTGTAACATCAGGTAGCCATAATCGATGTCGCGGCCGCTAGCCGAGGCATTCCGGAAGAAGCCAGCGGAGAAGAAACGGTCATAGCCGACGATAACGGAGAATCCCTCTCCCACGTTCCAGGTGAGGGTGAAATCGGTTTCCAGGCCGAGGTGCTTGCTGAAGCCATTTTCCACGGCATTGGCGACGAAGTAGCGGCCGGTGGCCGAGAAGTTGATCTCCTTGGTGAGGTCCACTCCCAGACCCAGAGTGTAAATTTGCAAGCCGCTGGCGTGGTGGCCGCTAACCGTCACCCCCGACATGTCCGCAATTACGCTCATGTCCCCCATCAGCGAGTTGTCGTTGTTCGGGGTTTTGAATTCACGGGCGGACGTAACGCCGTTGGCAGCGTTTTCGCTCCCCGAGCCGTAGGCATAGCTGGCAAAGAGTTTGTTGTTGAAACCTAGCGTGACCGATTCCAGTGTAAGGTCCACATGCCCGCCATAGGCCTCTATCCCGTCATTCCCGCCCTTGATGGTGTTGAAGGCCCGCCCCGACTCAAAGACAGGCTCAACCTCCAATGAGAGCGGCCCGCCTTTCGCCGTTCCCCGCAAACCCCAGATTGCCAGGTATTCTCCGGCATGGTGATCGATTGAGCCGGAATCGCGGAACACATAAGCCTCTACCGTATTTCCCTCGGAAAAGGCATAGGTTGCATAGGCGCCCGCCAGATTTCCTTCGACCCCGCCGGAGAACGGGGTGGCATAGGCCCCCACCAAGAGATCGATGGTGAGCGGCTCAACCGGTTTTATCCGCAAGCGTGCCGCATCAAAGGTGAGACCATCGAAGAACGAATCGGGGCCGATGATAAAGGTGCTGCCGTAGCTGAACTCCTGACGCCCCCCTTTCAGGGTGAACAGCTCGCTTCCGGGGAGCCGCGCCTCGATGAACCCCTGGTAGAGGGAAAATTTGTTGTACTCCTGATGGCTCCCGCCGGTGTAGCCGTACCCCTGGCCTTCCGCGTGGATGTCGAGCCAATCGGTGGGGTGCCAGTAGGCATACGGTTTGACTCTGTAGACAAAGCGTCCCTCGCCGTGTCCGGGGGTGTAACCGAAATCGGTCAGCCGTAAATTACCGATTCCCTCGCCGCGCAGGAAACCGTTGACTCCAACCTTGTACTCGAACGGCGGAAGTTCCGGTTTGGCAAGCATCTTCTCGATCCCCTCCCGGAGCGTCTGGTAACTCTCGTACTGCGCCAACTCCTCCTTCAGCGCTTCGTGCAAGGCCGCAAGCCGCTCCAAATCTTCTGCCGGAACTGCTTCTTTTCCTTGCATTTGGCACTTCGTCAGCACTTTTTCCATTACGGCAAGAAGCGGCGCCACCAGCTCCTTCTTTTCCAGTGTCGTTTTTTTCGGCAGCTTTTTGACCGCGCTGTATTTGACTGCCAGTTCTTCTATCTCTTTGCAGGACCAGTGCTTCCTGGGGATCCTGGCCGGGATATCGCCGTGTCCTTCGTCGGCAATCGCGAGGCTGCAGATTGATAGCGACAATAATAGTGTTGAGAAAAGGTGCTTGAATTTCATTAATATTTCCCCAAGTGATGGAAGATTGTAAATCACAATTCCAATGCCTTTTCTTTGATTTCAATGTCGAATTGCACTACACAACCGAGGTGCCCACCAATGCCAGCGTGAGAACCACCATCACAATCACTGTTGTCCAGGCAATCCTGTTGAAGGTTTTGGTATTGATATACTCACCCATCAGATCTTTATTGTTTATGAGCAGTAGCATGAATATCAGGACAAACGGCAGCATGACACCATTGACCACCTGCGAAATCAGCATGATGGCGATCAAGGGCGCATTCGGAATCAGGATTATCAAGGCGCCGATGGCAATCAATCCTGTATAGAGCCACATGAACTGAGGAGCTGACTTGAAGTCATGGTCAATACCCGATTCCCAGCCCATCCCTTCACAAACGTAATAGGCGGTTGCAAGCGGTAGAATGGATGCGGCAAATAGCGAGGCATTTGCCAGGCCGATGGCAAAAAGCACAGACGCATATTTCCCGGCTAATGGTTCCAATGCCTTGGCGGCATCGGCTGCGTCATTTATTTTGATGCCGTGGGCAAACAGCGTGGCTCCACAGGCAACGATGATGAAAAACGCCACCACGTCGGTCATCAAGCAGCCAACAATGACATCCCAGCGGGATGCCTTGTAATCTTCAACCTTCAGGTTTTTTTCGACAACAGCGGATTGCAGGTAAAACTGCATCCAGGGTGCGATGGTCGTTCCCACAACACCGATAAGCATCATCAGGTATGATGGTTTTATATCGAAGGTCGGTTTTACCGTTTCAGTCAGCACCTGCGCCCACGGTGGCGCAGCCATGAAGGCCGAAATGATATAGGTTATGAAGATGGTGCAGGAAAAGAGGAATATTTTCTCAACGACGCGGTATGTTCCTTTGACCACCAGCCACCAGACCAGAAAGGAGCCTATTGGAACGGCGATGTACTTGTTGACCCCGAACAGCTCCATACTTGCTGCCCACCCGGCAAATTCAGCCACGGTATTGCCCAAATCCGCAATCAAAAGGCTTATCATCAGGTAAAATGTAATCTTGGCCCCAAATTGTTCCCTGATGAGATCCGCAAGGGTCTTTCCCGTCACGATACCCATTCTGGCGACCATTTCCTGCACGACAACCAGTGCCACGGTAATCGGTATCAGTGTCCAGAGCAAAGAATATCCGAACTGCGCCCCGGCAACCGAATAGGTGGTAATCCCGCCGGCATCATTGTCAACGTTGGCGGTAATAATCCCCGGTCCTAGGACTGCGAGGAACATCAATATATTTTTTTTGTTCAATTTCATGGCTGGTCTCCCCATGCCTTTTATTATGGTTGAAAACTCCTGAAACCTCTGCTGTACACCTACTCTACGAATGGTGTCGTCTTCGTTTCAGGGCGTAGGGAAGGAACAGTTCGACAACGTCATCAATGGTAACGACCCCAGCCATCTTACCTTCTTCATCAAGGACAGGAACCGCGATCAGGTTATATTTGGCCAGGAGAGCCAGGATGTCTTCCGGTTCTGTTTCCACATCTACCGTTTTAAGTTGCTCGATCATTATTTCCGAGACCGGAAGTTCGGGGTTACCAATCAGTAACTCCCGCAGGCTTACAATACCGACCAATCGTTCTTCAACATCAAGGACATAGGCGTAATAAATCGTCTCGATTTCCTCTGCCTGGCGCTTGATTTCATCCAAAGCACGGCCCACTGTTGTATCCGAGGAAATGGCAACAAACTCATGGTTCATCAGGCCACCGGCAGTGTCTTCTTCATGTTCCATCAGTTCCTGGATTTCCTCGGCATCTTCCTTGTCCATGAGCCTTAACAACTCTTGGGCTTTTTCTTCGGGAAGGTCTCCAAGAACATCGGCGGCTTCATCGGGGGGCATTTCTTCGAGAATACCGGAGGCGTGTTCGCTATCCATCAGGCTGATTACGCGTGTTCGAAGTTCTGGTTCCAGTTCGTGGATTGCTTCACCGGCAGTTTCATGGTCAAGAGAGTTTAGGACACTCTGGACGGAATCTCTTGGGATATTCGCGATTATCTCCGCGATGTCAGCCGGATGCATTTCCGCCATTTGCTCCCGTGCCATTGACAGCGTAAGTGCCGCTGCATTGATTTCCAGCGGATTTACGAATTGCCATCCGATTTCACTTTGAGAGATATCCTTCTGAACGAGCGACCATAAACGTTCATATCCGATACGCCGCAGCAGTCCCCTGAAACCTATATCGACGGAAAATATGCACAGTAAATCTTTATAGGGAGTCAGTTTGACATCGTTTACCCTAACCACCTTGGCGCCATTTACATCGACAATTTGTTTGTCGAGGACATCCCGGCGTAAAAGGATTGAAGCGGACGTGGCTTCATAGACCGGATAATCTGTTGTAGTGCCTGCCACCGAAACGACCAGTGGATTGAATAAGAGAACCCGCTGCCACGGAACTGTATAGACTCGGTTGCCCTGTTTGAGTAAAAGACCGGTGACTATCGGAAGTGCGTCGCCTGGAGCGATGGCGACATCCCAAAGTTTGCCGATGACCTGACCTTTTGGGTTGATAATTTTTCTGTCAAGAACCGAACTTATGTAAAGCTCCGTTGTCCTCTGCATACGATACCTCCTGTATGCGGACTTCTGCCCGCTGGTATGACTCCAACTGAACGCGCAACAATGTACAGACGTGCATATGCATCCCGACGTTTGACGCGGTTGGTTTGTTTTTGTGGGAAATATGAAGTGGAAAAAGGCGAAGACTGCCTGTGATTCCATGTCATGGCTAATGCTCGTTTTGCAGCAGCAGCCATACAGGAGGAACGGAGGGAAAAAGGCTGATTACTGTAGAGAACGAACTATGATGCGTAATCCACTACTATGACTGTCCAAGTTGACAACCACCACCTAGCCTTTATAAATATTCACACAAAAAAAACGACCACAAGGAAATCGCGGCCGCACAATGATACAAGCGTTAATTCCCCACTCGTAGGTTTTCAGCAGTGCACAACGTAGGTCAAAGACCAGCTACCTTAAGTAAAGCCTTAATCCGGCAATACCTGGTCTACCCATTGGCGTCTTTCGACGTTTCCGGGCAGTAGCCTGTGTTTGTGCAAACGCCTCATGCTAACGAGGAACGTAAACTTTGTAGTAATTACTCTTCCCTCCCAAATATGTCAATATTTTTATGGTTGTATCTTTTTATTGATGTCGTGAACGATACACGCAGCTCTGTCGTTTTTTGTACTGAGATTGTGGACCTGATCAGCTTAGTACTGAAAGGTCAATTAAATCCTCCTCTCCCTTTCCAGCCAGCCCTCTCGAATCGGGGCTTGCCGGTCGCTCCACTCCTATCCCTCGCTCTACTTGAGCGCTGTCACCTCGTATTCCTTGCTCTCCAGATGATCTACAATCTCCCTGATGTGCTCGTACCCCCGGGTCTCCAACTCCAGGATCACCTCCGTTCTTCCGATGGGAAGGGCGATGGAGCGCCGGTCGTGATTGATGTAGTAGATGTTGGCCCTGGTTGCGGCGATGTCCGTGGCGAGCCGGGCCAGTGATCCCGGTATGTCCTCCAGTTCCACCTTCAGCTTCAGGTAACGCCCTCCTGCCACAAGACCGCGCTCCACGACCGTTGCGATGGTCTTCACGTCGATGTTTCCGCCGGACAAAAGGCAGACGGTTTTCCCTTCCGGCTTGGCGATCCTGCCATGAAGGAGCGCCGCCAGGGAGACCGCGCCGGCGCCCTCCACGAGTAGCTTGCTTTGTTCCAGAAGCAGGACGATTGCCTGTGCTATCTCCTCTTCCTCCACCAGCACCACCTCATCAACCAGTTCCCGGATGATACGGAACGTGGTCTCCCCCGGCTTTTTGACCGCTATGCCTTCCGCCAGGGTCGTTGCCACCGGCGCTTCCATCAGACGCCCCTTTTTCAGGGAAAAATGAACAGCCGGAGCAGCGGCTGTTTCAACGCCGATGATCCGTACCTTGGGATGGGTTTCCCTGATGGCGGTGGCGATTCCTGAGATAAGCCCGCCGCCGCCGATGGGGATGATAATGGTGGAGAGGTCGGGTAGTTCTGCCAGTATCTCCAGTCCGATGGTTCCCTGACCGGCCATCACCAGCGGATCTTCAAAGGGGTGAACAAACAGGCTTCCTGTTTCCTCCCGGCATGCTTGTGCCCCGGCATAGGCTTCATCGAAATTCTTGCCGACAAGCACGATCTTTGCGCCGTAGTCCCGCACGGCATGGACTTTCTGGAGGGGTGTGTTTTCCGGCATGAATACGGTGGCTGGTATGTTGAGAAGCCGGGCTGCAAAGGCGACACCCTGGCCGTGATTCCCCGCCGATGCGGTGATGACGCCTCTGCCAAGGACTTCCCGGGGTTGGGAGAGGAGAAAGTTCAAGGCTCCCCTGATTTTGAAGGAACCGGTTCGCTGAAGGTTTTCGCACTTGAAGAAAACAGGCAGGCCGATCCGTTCGCTGAAAGGGTGGGAGAGGATCAGCTCGGTGCGTCGAATCCTCTTTTTCAGCCGGTCGGCTGCTTCCCGGATCAGGGCGCAGGGCAGCAGAAAGTTCCGGGCGGATAGGGAATTGGTGTGAGTGTCCATGGATGGCCTTTATTGTCCTGAATCCGAGGAAAGTACGTCAGGAATTAGGGACTCTGAACTATTTAATTTAGTATGTGTCGGTGAAGGAAATACCCTGCTTACCACACGATATCAACCTCGACCAACCCTTCCGAACCGGGCATTGCAGGTCGTTCCACGATACTGCCCAGCCGCTCCAGGCGCCCCACGAGTTCTGTCAGCCGTGACGCCGGGATGCGGGCTTTCAGGCGCCGCCCGGATGAAGTTTGCTCTCCTTCCACCAACGTGCCGCCGGAACGGCTGACCACCTGCCGGACCGCTTCACCGGCCGTTGCTGGGTCGTCGATGCTCAGGCGGAGCCGCAGCCGGGGCCGTTGCGCGGCTCCTGCGGATTTGCTTTCCTGCTTTTCAAAACGTTTGACTGCTTTCTTTCTCGGAGCGGATTCGGCGTTTTCGGCGCGGTCATATGATTGCATTCGCGGTGCTTCCGATTGCATATCAAAGTTGAAACTTGGGGATGATTTGCTGCGTTCCTGCATATGGGCCGGTGGGGCAGGGGCGTAGGTGGAGAAGGCGCGTGGTGCGGCAGGCTCGGCAACCGACGGAGAAACCGGCCGGGTTGCAGGTTGAGGTGCCGGGGATGGTTCAGGAACCGGTTTTCGTTCGGGAGCCTGCTCAACTTTTTTTCCTGTAATTGCTTCCGTTGGCTGAGGGGGCTTTTGACTCCGGGCCGGGGCTTTCCGCGCCTTGGACAGAGGTTCCTGCGTCTTGGATGGGACGGGTGCTTCCTGGAGTTGCGGAATAGGTCTTTGCATCTCCGTCTCGACATTCCGGGCTAGGAAGTAGCCGCTAACGCAGACCATCAGCAAGGCCACGAACTCCAGGGGGAGCTTGATGTGCAGCGGGAAGAAAATCCGTTGCAGCCAACTCCTTTTTTCGGTGGTTTCTTCCCGCAGGCGGGCCATGATGCGTGATGTCATCCAAGGGGGCGGCTCCACCTGGGGTGTGCTGCGAATCAAGCGCAAGGTGGTTTCCAGGTCGGCCAAGGCGGAGCTGCACTCGGTGCAGGAATTCAGGTGCTCCTCAACCCGCATCCGTTCGGCAGGCTCAAGGTCTCCGCTGCAATAGGCCGGGAGGAGTTTCCGTATGTCGTCGTGGTTTTTCATATTCCTGAACTGTGATACCTTCCCGGCTTCTCTCACTTAGAATGCCTCAGCCTTAGCGTTAGAGGTTGTAGTCACGATGGTAGCGGAGTCCCCTGGCTGGGACGACATGGACTTGCGCGGGCGGCGATTGGCTCCGGCATTTCGCTCGTTCCGCCGTACAGGTGTCACTGATCCAGGATTATTCTATGCCGCCGCCCGTTTCAGACAATCCTTGACCGCTGCGCGGGCCCGGAACAGACGGGATTTAACTGTTCCCTCCCGCACTCTTAGCGCACTCACTACCTCTGCGTAGGCCAGGTCCTGCATGTCGCGCAATACCAGCACTTCGCGGAACTCGTGGGGCAGTGCATCGATGCAGCCGTTCAGGATCTGCCGCAGTTCAGCCTCTTCCATCTGCTGCAGCGCCGAAGGAGTATCGGCCGGCGGATCAGGCAGCGGGTCATTGTCGTTACCAGAGAGCGGAGCATCCAGCGAATAGGCTTCTCGCTGCTTCCTGCTTTGTATCTGCTGGCGCCGGTTACGGGAAAGGTTGATTACGATGGCCGTCAGCCAAGTGGAGAAGGCCGCATCGCCCCGGAAGGTATCGATCTTGCGCCAAGCTGCGATAAAGGCATCCTGAACGATCTCGCAGGCGTCCTCGTATACGCCGGTGACGCGGAAGGCAACATTCATCAGCATTCCTTGGTGACGGCGCACCAGGCATTCAAATGCTACGGTGTCTCCCTTGCGACAGGCGAGCGCCAGGGTTGCATCATCGTCCGTGTCGCCATGTACTGTTCCTATCACTATTTTGACATCTCCCGCTAAAAAATGTTCCTTGAAAACTGGTTTTAATCCGGAAAAGCATTTGGCCACACAAAGGTCTCAGATAAAAACAGCTTTTACTGGACAAAATAAATACACCCGGAAGATACTTCAATAAACATAATTTTTTGTTGAAATTGCTCTTGTGTTCTCTGGTACGCCAGGCCAAACTTGGCTGATCTATCTGGCTGAAAAGTGTCAGACCTGTTTAGTTGTCCTGGCTTGTTTTTCGTGCGGAATTAGGGCAAAAATCCGCAAAACAGTTTTCAAGACCCAGTTGATACAACGTGGATAGTGACTCTATCTGAAGAATCACTCCGGAGAGGTTCCAGTGCCCCGGCAATTTTACTTCTGTAGTATTGTAATATACCATAAATACTTGCTTTTTACAGGTTGAACGGTCCTGTCGTCGCTGACCTTGGTAGCTGTGTCGGTGTTTTTCAGCATTTTCCGAGGTATGCGATTTTTATGGTTGATTAACATGTTGCTGTGAAATAATGTGAATTGGCTAAGGGATTGGGGGCGTCGGTAAGTAAGTTGGATTACGAAGCAACGTGCCGCTGAAGCTGGGATGTCTGGTTGTTGAGAGGAAAATTTTGTTTATAAGACCTGGCAGATATCGAGGAGTTGATTAATCATTCGAGGTTGCTTAACGATTCGCCAAGAAAGCCAGAGTGGTTGGAAGGCGAAGACTGAGGCAAGAAGAACTGAAAGAGTGTGTTCAACCAGAAAGAAGCACCCGCCCAAAAGACGGCGGATATTCTTCCACTATGTTGTCGCAGGATAAAAATACTATGAATAGGCAAAACAAAAAAACCAGTCTATTTGATGTATTTAAAACTGATTTGATTCTTATTATCGTGTTCATTGTCGTGATTTTAGCCATTTCTATTTTTATTGACCCTCGAAAATTGCTGGATAGTTTAATAAATTTTTTATTAAAATGAAGTTGTGTATATCGTTTGTAAAGGTCAAAGGGGGACAGGCTGGTTTTTAATGCTTCCTGTTATAAAGTAGCCCGTTCCCTTTTTCCCCTTGCATCTCGGTTGCCCGCATTTTTAGTTATCCCGGCTCGTTTCTTGTGCGGAATCCACGTAAAAATCCGCAAAACAGTTTTCAAGACCCAGCTGTTTGATAGTCTGTTGCATGCCTTCGGGAAGGTTGATCAGTTCCGGCTTTGCGCCCCGGAGACGAACGCATTGCAACCAAACATGGAGGAGTTGCAGCCCACTTATGTCGACACTGCTGATCTCACTGCAATCAATGTTGTAAAGTTTTTCCAGACCGGATTCCAGTTGATGCAACGTGGACAGTGACTCTATCTGAAGAACCACTCCGGAAATGTTCCAGTGCCCTGACAATTTTATCCCTGTACCATTAGTGCAAGTTACCATAAGCGCCTCTTTTTAAGCTTTTTCAGCTTGGTAATTTCCTTGTTTGATATCGTGCGGCCATTTACAAAAAAACGGTAAACGTGTTTGCTTTCCATATGTTAAATACTTTAGCAGACCAATGTTTCGATTATGTGACAGTCCTGCAAAACTCCTGGAAAGAACTGTAGTAAAAGGAAAAAGAGGTAGGCTGGTTTTTAACGTTTCCGGAGGATTTCATGGAGGTTATTCAAGATGAGCGCTCAGGATATGCTTGATAAGCTTCGCGCACTTGGTGATCCGCACCAAGCGCAGATGCTGCAAAGATACTTTAAGACAGGGCCGGGAGAGTACGGGGAGGGGGATGTGTTTCTTGGAATGCGTGTTCCCCAGTTGAGAAAGCTGGCAAAGGAGCATCAGTC
>WSSedB1CaDRAFT_10001184_pt1 | contig 10105 bp, 22 predicted proteins | sample WetSurSB1Cattail_FD_9460 | JGI IMG/M metagenome (IMG submission 9460)
ATAGTAAGACAAACTATTTTTGTGCAATTCGAAGAAACAGTTTAGGAGGTTTGTGCGGATATGTTGGTGTTCCTACAAATTATTTTAAAGATGATAGTAATATAACTGAGATTTCTTATACTTTTGATGTTCATGGGGGAATCACTTTTACATCAACAGAAGATATTACTAAACAAAATCCATTTTTTATATCCCCAGATATATTAAAAGATTTAAAAGATAAACATAAAATAAACCTTTCTAATCAATTTGTTTTCTTTGGGTTTGATTGTGCCCACTTAGGTGATAAATTACCATATACATCACCACTACCTACTTCCCCATTTGACGAAGGAACTTATAGAAATATAAAATATGTAACTAAAGAAATCGCTTCACTTACGAAACAACTTAAAAAGCTCGAACCAAACTTTCAAGTGGTTATTAAAAATATTAAACAGGAAATTGGACTATGAGCTTTTTTAAAAAATCGGAAATAATTACTGCATCTGTTTCTTTAACAGACGAGAAAACACTTTCTAAAGATACAATCTCTTGGTCTACGAAAGATGTTAATCTAGTTAATATAAATGATTCTACAATGGAACTCTCTATAATTGATGTAACAGGTTTGTCTTTAAAGATTACCTTTAATAAAACAAGTTAAATAGGTTATATAATGAAATTTAAAATAGGTGATAATGTAAATATTAGACTTAACGATTATACTTTTCTGGGTATAGTAATTATGACTGGGGTAACAGAAGATGTTTTATTAGTAGAGTGTGTTGTTTCTAAAAAAACGTTTTCTAAACTTCAACAATCATTTGAAAAACAAATGATTGCAAATTTAAATAGTGTTGAAGAGGTATTTGATATAATTCACTTTGTCCCGCTTGTTAAAAAATATAGTTCTGAAACTGATGAAATATTCAGTAATTTAGGACTTAATGAAAATAATTATTATTTACTTGTTAAGGTGACAAATATTTTCCCGTCATCTTTAGAAATGGTAGTTTTTGATATTAAAAAAGAGATTGGTATTTAGTCTTTTATTAATATTGGATAGAACTTATTAAATTTCGCTGCTCTATCATCTAACCCAATAACTCCACCGTTAACTTTTTTTGTTACCTTTGTAATAACATCCATACTACTTCCTAAATCAGCTATTGCATTTATTCCTGTTTTACTAAAAAACCACGCTGCACTTAATAATGGGTATTTTGTAGCTACAAGGTCAGGGTTTCCAACAATATACTCTTCTACAAAATCATCAAATAGAGTATAATTTTGCTTTCCAGTAAGTTGTATATAACCCCTACCTCTAAATTTATAACCATCCCCTGACCCTTCATTTCCGTTTCCCATTCTACTAGCATATACTCTATTAGCTATTTTTTCAGGATTACGATTATATAAATTTACATCAACAGTATTAAAATACTTTGGAAATATTATTTTTAACCTATCAGCAGAATAATTTAAATTTTCAGTAACAACCTTAAAATCCCCGGATTCATGAGCTGCTTGTGCTAAAAAATGAGCTAATCTTAAAGAGGTATTAATATTAAACTTTGTCATAATAATAGGAATTTCAGATAATACATTATCTGGTATGATTCCCTTTAAATTCTCTAATTTCATTTGTTTTTGTATAAATTGTTACCAAGTTTACTAACTTTAAATATAATTTTAAACTCTGTTTATTAACAAATCACTATTTTTATAGAATGAAAACAAATACAAAACAATTTTATGAATTTAAACTAGGTGATATTGTTATTTGTATCCCTGGGTTTACAACAAATGATGCTGGTTTAGGGTATAAACCCGGAAAACGGTTTGTTATAAACGAAAAAATATCAGTGTTTAATAATCAACATATTTATTATCCTAAGGAAGACAATGGAGTGTTTGAATTTGCGTTAAGAAAAATAGATTTTTTAGAAGAAGCTCTTCTTAATATTAAAAAAGAAATTGGAATAAATGATTTATAAAACAGGGGATAGGGTTCGTTGTATTTTAAACCCACCAAATATAAAAGCTACTATTATTGGAAAAGCATATAAACCTGGAAGGATTTTTATAATTAAAAGAGTTGATCCGGTTGTAAGTAATGTGGTTTATGATCAACGAGGGGATCCTACTTATATACATTTTATTGAACTTTACTCTTCTCTTCAACAAGCAAGTGATAAAATAAAAAAAGAAATTGGAATTTAATGACAGAGGTTAAAAGGGAATTAGAAGATAATAAATTTGGGGTAACTACAAAATCTCTCGCTGAGTTAATAGATGAAGGGTGGAAAAGACAAGGGTTTAATTTAACACATAGAAAATATATTTCGATTGCTGATGATTTTCTTTATCTTTTAGGAAGTAGACGAACTGTTTTAATTGATGGAAGTGGAAAATATTTTACTTTTTACGAATTTCCAACTACAAAATTTCCAACTTCTATTATTAAAGATGGAGGTTTAAAATATCAAATACACTTAATAAAAAATGAATTAGGGTTATATTATAAAAACAATGACTCCAACCCAACCGATAATATTTGAACTTTTATTGAAAACGTTTTATGTCAAAGTGTGTTCAGTTAAAGAACTAAAGTTTGTTGTTAACGCAATAGGAGTTCCAAGTGCTTGGAACTCTTTATATGATGACTGGGCTGAAGATGATGGTTTTGAATTCAAAGATGAATATATTATTGGAATTATAAGAAATAATAGTCACTTTGGATATGAAGCTGTTGATGGTAAAAATCAACTTGCTGGTTATGGAACCCTATTGACTTTTAAAGAGTTTAAATATATTACAAAAATAACTCGAACATTCATTAAAATACAACAAGAAATTACAGGAACTTATAGTAGAAAACAGATATTTTTTAATGTAATAGAAAACTTTGAAGATGTATTTCGTTAATAACTTTGAAAATAAAAATAGAGATAAAAAAGTTTTAATAAACCCTCTATCTCTATTTTATAATGTAAATTATAAGCTTAACTATTTTTATAGTTAATTATTTTATCTAATAACGTAGCATCAAACTTTTTAGCTTTAATAGTATTACTTACATAAGTTACCATTCTAACAATTTGTTTAATTGACGTTTGTAAATCTTCAGCTTGTTGATAATAATCTTCCCCAGAGGCAATAGTTTCTGGACTAATAGTAACCTTTTTAAGGTTTTCAACACCTTCTTCAACTTTTTGAAGAGTTTCGTTCATAAAAGACTGAATTGTAGCTATAGATGCAGTTGGAATAATTCCAGCAGCAGTTTTTTCTAAACTTGCTGCAACATCTTTGTCTTTTTTCACTATTTTTTTAGGAACATCTTTTTCTCCTTTTTCTTCTTTTTTATCTTTCTTTTTTTCTACTAGAGTAACTGTTTTACCTGTTACTTTTTCAAGTAATGCCTTTGTTTGTTCTATTTTATTTTCCATTGTTATATTATTTCCTGTTGATTCTTTTTTAATTCCTTTACCTTTTAAATGATTTAATGCTGCATCAAAAATATCACTTCCTTTATGAATGTTTCCAGCAAATGCTAACATTTTTTTAGCTTTATCAGCACCTACTTTTTTAGATAACGCATCACCTAAAGATGCTCCTGATTTATAATGGTTATGAATTTCTGTTCCTGGCTTTAAACCTAAGATTTTATGCATTTTACCATGTTTTACTTTAACATCAGAAAGTTGTTTTTCCTTTTCCACTAGTGCAACCTTTTTACCTGTTACTTTTTCAAGTAATGTTTGTACTTGTTGAATTTTACTTTCCATTATAGATTCGTTTTGTTTTTTTATGTCATGAACACATCTTTCAAACTTATCACCTGTTAAACCTTGTGCGTGACATATTGCCCATGGGTTATTTTTAGATTCAGTTTTAATAGTAGGAAGAGGTAATTTACCAACTATTTTATCAGTAAATCCATCATGTTTCCAAATATTACCTAACTCATCAATTGTCCATTCCCAACTTTCATTTCTAGATGTTTCAGTCTCTGGTATAAATAATGGTCGATTATTCATATCATATCCATCAAAAACTACCCTGCTTCTTATTTTTCTTTCTACATCACTAGTATGTTCTGCACCAAAAGGGTTTATAGGATCTCCCTCATCATCATCTTCATCATCTGTTCCTTCTCCTATAGTTGTCCCTGTTTGTGGTTGACTAGCAGGTGGAATTGTGTTATCTTCTTCTAAACCTTCACCTTTATATTCGTTATAAGCTTGTTCAATAGCTCGATTCATTGTACCATTGTGAACTTCCTCTTCAGTAAAATTATCACAAAACTCTTCACCATATAAAATAAAGAAATCATCCTCAGTTAATGGTTCTTGATAATACGAAAAAAACTTATCTACTTCTTGTTTTAATGGTGCAGGCATTATTTATTATTTTAAATATATTGTTGTTTCCCTGTTACCGGATTTATTATTCGTCTTTTACCTTTATTATGTGAAACCTTACCTTTCATAGTTTTTCTCATAGTTTTTGCTAATATTAGTTTATGTTTTTCAGAAATAACTTTTCCTTTGTTAGCCTTTCGAACTATTTCTCGATGTTCCTCAGTTATTGGTATACCATAATTAGGGTTACTTTTTCCCTTTCTCTTTAAACCAAATTCTTGCTTTAATTTTTTTGACCAACGTGTATGCCCTAGTAAGGATTTTTTAATTTTTTCAATTGTCTTATAACTATGCTTAAACCCTAAATTACTTCCTGCAACTTTTAATATATTATATTCTGGTTTCAAAAAGTTTATCCAATGTTGTTCTCTTTCTAATAATCTATCTTTATTTATATATTCTATAATATCAAAAGTAAACACTTCTTCACTATATTTGTTCCAAGCTCTTTGTAAATGTTTATTTGTATGTCTATTTCCCCTTAATTGAGTTATATGAGCAGCTCTTCTGTCGGAAAAACTTACAGTACTGCCAATATAAATTTTGTTATTAATAGTATTTGAAATAGAATAAACTACTGAACCTTTATATTGACATTTCATTAAATTCCAATTTCAGTGTGCATTTGTTTAGCTAACTTTTGAACTTCAGCAATTGCATTATGTGCATGATTATAAATTGTAGCTAATTGATCTTTGTATAGTTGTTGATAAACAGAAGGCATTTTAATATAAATATTTGCCTGTGCATCTTGTAAAGATTTACGAGCTTCATCTAATAAATCAAAAGCATCTGATGCTTTATCTTGTGTTGCTCCCTCTGCTTCAGTAATAACTGGTGCTTCTTTTAAAACACCTTCTATTAAATTATTTATTCTTTTCTCTTGCATTATACAAAAAATATTTCTTTTAAATATGGTAGAAAACTTAAACATTTCCAGTTTAGTACCCTTTTAACTTAGTTATTTACCTAAGTTTATAGGTTTTATTGATACTTTCGTATTTATACTATTAAAACCCACTAAAATCAACAAGTTTAACAGGGTTAAAAAGTAGAGAGTTAAGGGAAATTTTCTTATCTTTATTATGAGAAATAAGATAGTAACCACTAACCACAAAACACTATGACTTTAATTTCATCACACAAATTAACAAAAGAAACTGTAAAGGATTTTTTCTTTGCTGGAAAAGCAATTGTAACATTAAGAAATTCAAATACTGGTAACCGTTTTACCTATAAAATAACGAAATCCAAGGGAAATAACCCTGTTTACTTCATTAATGTTTTTACTGGTACCGAAAATACTAATAAATTTCACTATACCTTTATTGGTACAGTGTTCCAGCAAAAAGATTTTAAATATTCTCCTAAGTCACAAATGCCTGCAAACGCAAAACCGATAACTATTATTACTTTATTTTTTAATTTTTTACATAACAACACTTTACCTAAAGATGTTGAAGTTTGGCACGAAGGAAAGTGTGGATGTTGTGGGAGAAGTTTAACAGTTCCAGAAAGTTTACTTAGCGGAATTGGCCCAGAGTGTAATAAAAAACGTTGGAGACAAGCACAGAAACAATTAAACTTTACCTTAGCAAACAATTAAATGGCAGAAAAAATCTCAGTTATTATTGAAATTGATAAAAAAACAATATAATTATTCAGATGAAGAAATGAATAATAAAATTAGTGCATTTCTTTCAACTCAAACAGAACATTTAGCAGGGTTAGGAAGTAGGTTTGAGTTATGGTTAGATGAGGAAAACGAAGAATAAAAATAACAATTATGGATTTTAAAAAAATTATTATAGATAATATCCCTCATTTAACTACTTTTGAATTGGCGGAAATTAAAAAAGCAATCAACGATTATACTGGTGACTTTCCAGTAGTAAGTTTTCCTAATGAAGAAAATTTAAAATCTCGAAATTGGATAACTCCAAAGGAATTTGTAGAAAAAGTTCAAAGGTATATTCGTAATAAAGAAAAATTACAAGCAGTTAAATATGTTAAAGATGAACTAGGTTGGGGACTTAAAGAGTCAAAGGATTTTGTTGATAGTTTAGACCCAAATTATGCTCCTTCTTTTAGGGGAAGTTTTTTACCAACATCACCTATACCAACATCTTCACCTATTCTTGCTTCAACAACAGTTATTTTAACTACTAATTCTCTCATAGAAAAAGGATCAATTTTAGACGCTTGTAAATATTATAAAGACGAAACTAAGGTAGGTTTAAGGGAAGCAAAAGATTTTGTTGATAGTTTAAAAAACATTAGATCTACTGCCCAACAAATGAAACGTGATAAAGGAAACATTGTTGCATGTAAATATTTGAAAGATGAAATTAAAATTGATTTAAAAAGTGCAATGATAATTATTGATAAATTATAAACATGAATACAATCACATTTACACGCGAGACTTTTCAAGAATATAAAGAAAAGTATTTAGAGACTGTTAAAGCAGGGCAAAAAACTTTTGTTCATAAAGGAAGCTTAAAAGACATTTACACTGCTAAACAACTAATTGATAAATTTCAACCTCATTTTAATGACAAAAGTTTAAATGAAGCAACTATTAATTACAAAAGTTAAATGAAAACTATAATTTTAATTCTTAGCATATTAATTATCAATAATCTTGTTTTTTATTATACATTTATTCCTAGAATAATTGAAAAACGAGCTAAAGACTTAGATCTTATGCAATATAACGGAGAAAAAGAAAAATTTGTGGGAAAGGATAGTGTATTATTAAATCAATGGGAAATATATTACCTACAATATGGTAATACAAATGGATATTAATTAAACTAAAAAAACAATATGAAAACTAAAAAAGAAGTTATTGAAGAGTTTTTAACAAACTCACCTGATACAGATATTCATGTAGCATATGATTCTTATGCTGCACTTGTAACAGAAAATACTGCATCCAAAGGTCTCTTTAGAACTGTTTGGGTTAAAGTAAAGGGGGCTCCTGAAAGAAAAGTTAAATCTGAGGGAACAACACAGGTAAATAGAAATACTGTGTTAGACCTTTACAAAGAACAGGAAAAGTTTATAGTTGAGTATCATAACTATAAAATTAAAACTGTATTAGCAGATACTGAGGAAGAGAAAAGGAATCTTAAAATTCTTTGCGAAAAAGCTTTAGACAACTATGCTAATATAAACTATAAAATACGTGCAGCATTAGCAATATAAAAGACAGTTTACAATATCATATACTAATATAATTTTTTATAACTTGAAACAGTCTTCCTTAGATATTGAAACAAAAAAAATTAAACAAGAAATTGGTTTGTTATCCCCCACTGATGAATTATTAGGACTTTTTGTTAAACTTGAGCAATTAAAGCATCAATTTGATATTGATAGTACTGAGGGATCATGCGTAAATTTAAGTTATACACATGATCCTGATGTTTCTTTAATTATAGATTATAATTGGTCTACTTGGGAAGAAGGTGGCCAAACATTATATCAAATTGATTTAAAAACTTTAGAAATGATAATATCAGACGACCGAAGTACTGTTTATGGTGAAAATAAAAATAGTTCTTACCATCAATTAAATAAAGTTAATGACCTTTTATCTTTTTTAACTAATGAGTTATGAAGTAGGTGATGTTGTTGTTTGTGTTACAAAAGGAATTCATTCAAAACTTAGAGAAAGAGGTTTTGGTTGGGAAAAGGATAGGGTTTTCACTGTTACTCATATTAATTATCATAAAGGAAAAACTTTTCTTTTTGGAGAGTTAAATACTAATTACAATCCTGAAAAAACACCAAGTACAAGTCAATATAAACGTATAAATGGAGGTATTTCTAAAGACTGGGTAGAACATGTAGATCCAGTTAAACGTTTAGCTAGAATTATTAGAAAAGAGATAGGGTTATGAGATTAAGGTGCGTTCGAACTTTAAAAGATTCAGACACAATATACTTTCTACGAGGTGCTAGATATCTTGTAGAAAGTATCTCTTGTGATTTTATTTGTGTACGAGATGAAATGGATGAAATTTTCTGGTTTCGTTTTCCTTATCATATAGATTTCTCCCAAGACGCTTATAAAATAACTGATTTTTTAACAATTGAACCATTAGGGTTATCAATACAAGTTATTAAATCAATACAAATTATTAAAAAAGAAATAGGTTTATGAAATTAAAATGTACTAACTCTTACTCTACTAAACATACTCTTTTTTTAGAAAAGAAATATTATAATATATATCACTATGATAAAGTTTTAAATATCCTTACTTTAATAGATGAAAAAGATAAGTTAATAGATATTGAGTTAAACAATAATGATGTAATTGAATGGTTTTTTGAACACTTTATAGTTTTAGATATACTATTATTAATAGAAACTTTAACTATAAAAATAGAACTAGGAATATGAATAAATTATTTATAAAATGTAAAAAAGGATTTGTATGTAAAACGTTGCATACAATATGGAAAAAAGGTGTTGAATATGAAGTTGATTGGTATGATGATAACACTATAACCTTATTAAATTCAAATATACGTTGGTATCACTTTAGGTTAACAGATAAGAGATCTCAATATTTAGATGCGAAGATTTATTTCGATCTGACACCTATTCATATACAAAATCAATTGTATGAAATAGAAAAAGAAATAGGTTTAAAATAAAAAAGCCTGAGAAATTAATCTCAGGCTTTTTATTCTTTTAACTAATCTGATTAGTTAGTTGTATCATATTCCCATTTATATTTTCCAGCACTTTTACTTCTCCCTGTTAAACAATTAGCTATTCCAGTTATACCTGTTGTTTTGGTTGCTTCTAATACCCCTTTGTAAGTCTCTATAACATTGCCATTAAAATCTTTTTGTACAACTGGTTTTCGCAATTTATTTAACCCTTCCTCTGAAGTTTTTTTCCCTTTTCTATTAGTATTACCTAAATTTATTTGTCGCATATGTTCTCGCCACTCCGGTTTAGAACATTGCTCTTTCTTTTTTAAACTTAATAACTTTTTTGTTTCTTCAGTATGAGGTTTGTTTAGGTGATATTTGTTTCCTAAGGCTCTTAGTTTCATTTTTCTTCTTTGTTGTTCTGATACCCAAGGTTTACCATTATTTCGTCTCGTATTAACACGTTTCTTTGTCTCTGTTAAAGTTTGTTTAACTCCTAAACGATTTCCAGCAGTAGGATTAGTGTTGTATTTATCTTGTATATTGTCTAAATAATACTGCTCCCTTTGTAAAAGATTTGTTTTATCTTTTATCTCTTCTATTATTTCAAATATAAAATTTTCCGAATTATACTTGTTCCATGCATTTTGCAAATAATTACAATGATGAATACGTTCATTAAGCATTTGTCTATGTCTACACCATCTACGTTTTATATTTATTGCAGACCCTATATATACTTTATTGTCAATTATATTTTTTATTCTATAAACTCCACTCTTTACCATTACTTTAAACGTTTCGTTTCTTTTCATATAAATATGGGAAAGTATTTTTATTAAATAAAAAAGAACATAAAAAAACCTAAGAAATTAATCTTAGGTTTTTTATTACTAATTGATTTTATTTTAGTTAGTAGTATTTTCCATTTGAACATTAAAGCTTTCTATACCTTTCATCCAAACCACAGCGTAGAATTTGTTATTTAACATTTGTGTTCCGAAACGAGACGCAATTTGACGTCTT
>WSSedB1CaDRAFT_10001185_pt1 | contig 10102 bp, 7 predicted proteins | sample WetSurSB1Cattail_FD_9460 | JGI IMG/M metagenome (IMG submission 9460)
GGCAAAAGCGGCGTGTCAGAAGAATCCACATATCCTGCTCCCATAAGCATATTTCCCTTGCTGGAACAGAAACCGCTGCCAGTATGATGATTGTAGAATACCGGAATGTGTCCGGCACTTCTCGGAATACTTACAGGAAGTTTTCCGCCGGGATTACTATCACCATACAGAACTTTTGCAAGAGACAATGAACCAAGAGCACCCGGAAGCCATGCCTGGATAACAGCCTGTACATGATTCAGCGCCCATCCGATAGAAAATATCCCGGGACCATAGAGAATAAGGATGACAGGTTTCCCGACGCCGACGACAGCTTCCAGTAATTTCTGCTGAATTCCCGGAAGTTCAAGTGTCGACCTGTCTTTCCCTTCCCCTCCGGTCGTACCGAACCATCCGCAATTTCCTCCCAGTGTCAAAATGACAGCATCGCTTCCTTGTACAGCAGATACTGCCGCATTAAAACCGGATTTTGAATTTCCGGTAATATCACAGCCTTTTTCATACACGATATCCGTATATCCGGAAAGACATTCCACAAGTGTTTTTTCATGATATTGTCCACGGTATATCCGATCCATATCCGTCATCCGGCTTTGTTCCTGTTCGCTGAAGACAGCAATGGTAAAGGGTGTCTGTGCCTGCTCTCCATTCTGCTTTCTGCTGTTGGATGCTTCATCAGCCATTCCGTTAAAACTGACAGTAGCATCATCCGAACCTTTATTTGCGGCTATGAACATTTCCACATAGGCAGGATAGGTATACCCGCTGATCGGATCACGAAGACTGCCACCGTGAGGTCCGATAACGGCAAGTTTTTTTCCCCGCTTTAATGGAAGGATTTTATTATCATTCTTCAGCAGAATCAGAGACTCATCGGTTATTGTCTGTACCAGATTCCAACTGGTTTCTGCCGACAAAGAAAGTGTAGCGGCTTCTTCATCAACATAAGGATGCTCAAACAGTCCGTATTCAAATTTAGTTGTCAATACCCGGCAGACAGCTTCATCAAGACGTTCCCCGGTTAACATACCGCTGTCAATATATTCACCCAGATGCCGGAACGCATTTCCTACAGGCATCTCAGTATCGCACCCGGCCCTGCATGCCAGAAAACCTGCTTCCGCATAGGTCTTTCCTATCTTCTGATAATCAAAAAGCTTCTGGACAGCCGCACCATCGGATACCAGAACTCCTTCAAATCCCATCGTCTTCCGTAACAGTCCGGTAATAATCTCTCTGTTGGCAACAGCGGGAATTCCGTCGATTTCAGAATATGAGGACATGACAGAATCAAGACCAGCTTCCTTAATCGCGCCTTCAAACGGAACAGCGAACACTTCGTATAGTTCTCTGTTTCCTATTCTGGAGGCTGTCATATTAAGTCCTCCCTGAGTCTCCGCATATCCCAGGAAATGTTTCCCCGTAGCAATCACACCATCCGTTTTCTTTTTCTGCATCCCGCGAACATAATGAATACCCATCTGGGAAATGAGGTACGGATCTTCGCCGAACGTTTCATAGGTTCTCCCCCAGCGGGGATCACGCGAAACATCAAGAACCGGACTCAAAGCCTGCCGGATACCGACAGCTTTCGTTTCAGAAGAAATGATTCGGGCCATTTCTTCCGCCAGCTCAGGATGAAAAGTCGAGGCAACATTGATCATTGCAGGGAACAGCGTTCCTCCGGCACCGGGATATCCGCATAGATTCTCTCCCTGTAAAAGAACCGGAATCCCCAGCCGCGTCTCATCCACAAAGAAATGCTGGATCTCATTTGTCATTTTTGCAATCGAAGCAGAAGAAATCAGTCCTAACGTCGTATACTGAGTAATCCGTCCAAGACCGGCATGAAATTTCTTTCTGATCTCGTCGAGTTTAACATTACCGTTTTCAACAAAACTCACCGGTAAATCGCTGCATAACTGCGCTATTTTCTCTTCGCGTGTCATACGGGAAAGCAGATCGGCGACACGTTCCGTAAGCGGCTTTTGTTTATTTTTGTATACCGGGTCCTGATTTTTTGGCACATTCTCCCCCTGTTACGAATTTTTACGACAGCATTCGTTACCATACTACGATTTATTCTTAATCCTCTAAATAATGAAACACTGTAATATATTATAAGGTGATATAATAATCTGTCAAGAAAAATATATGCATCAGAAAATAACAATACAAAAATATAGAGAAAACTTTTTTCCCGTGAAATCAGTTAACGGCCTGCCGGCAGGAAACACGAGTAATAACACACCTCGTCATAGGCAGCGTGTTATATTGTTATTGAAAGGTTTTTATGAATACAATTCCTGTAAAAACAGATGTGCCGCTCCACGTGCAAAATCAAACAATTGAAGTTCTTCATAATGGATATTGTAACTGATACGGGAAGACAGCATATCAGATAAAGAAGCATAAACCATGTCGGTAAACACCTTTCCATTTTTACCAAAGTTGCCTGCAACAACAACCTTTGAAACATCAAGTATCAAAAGGAGAGGCACAAGGGCCTGTGCCAGAATATGTCCCCGTTTTCTGAGAATCTGAAGGGCATCTTCATTTCCGGAGGAAGCAAGATCCATTAATATGGAAATCTGATCAGATTCTTCCCTGTTCATACCAAGTTTTTCTGCAAGGGTCCTATAATCATCCTTCAAAATCGAAGAATTCAATCCCGTCTCAAGACATCCATGCTGACCACAGCGACAAAGCCCGGTAAGGCCGCTGACCGGTACGTGGCTGAGTTCCCCGGCCAAACCTGACTCACCTCTATATAGCGTATTATTCAGTATAATTCCGAGTCCGATTCCTGTACGTATTGTAATAGTAATGAAATTTTTTACTGAATTGTCGATAAATCGCTTATACAGTGTGTATCCTCTTATATTTCTGTCAACACAGACTGTCAGTGGAACTGCCGCCGAAAGATATGACCGTAATTGACCGGATACATTCCGCTCTCCGGGAAGAATAAAAGCAGGAATTCCGATTCCGATCCCCTGAATTGAATATTTTTTCCTGCAGGAAGACAGAGTATCTGCGACAGTTTTTTCAATAAAAAGAAAAAAGTCGGTAATACTGTTAAACGGAGGATTTTGAATAACTGTATTATACAATATTGTATTGCACAAATCTGTTACGATAACAACAGTTTTCTCATATCCTACATCGATACCGACAGCAGCAGGATTACCTGGAGTCAGTTTAAAAACAGCAGAATCAATTCCCTGAACATTTTTCCGTTCCGGTCTGCCTGCGAACGTAATGATTCCGGACTGCTCAAAACGTTTTGTAATTTTCACAACAGTCGCCCAGCTGATTCCCAGAGCAGCCGCAATTTCACGCTTGGACAGCGCTTCTGAATGTGCAAGTATATTCAGAATTCTTTTTTCATTTTCAATCATATTCCATTTCCATACTGACGATTTCTGAATTATATCACAAAATGGGTTGCGTGCACAAAGTGAAAATGAATCACCAACCTCGACGCAAGCGTCGAGGTATGGAGTTCTCTATAGGTATTGCAGTCGGGATTTACTACCCCTTCATACGCCCCAAGGGGCGGGGTAATAAACCCTCCGCGCGAATAAACGCTTTCTTGCCTTTTTCTTTCCTATTATTTATAATCCATAAAACTACTTTTAAGAGCCGGCTTCTTTTGAAAACGCAGTCGTCTATATAAATACCCTGAAAGGACTATCAATGCAGCATATCACTATACTGATTAAACCGGCCTCGTCGCTCTGTAATATGCGTTGTACGTACTGTTTTTATGCAGACGTCAGTACACTGCGCAGCGTGCGCTCCTACGGAATCATGAGCAGAGAAACTTCGGAACGCATGATCGGATGTGTGTTTGAGAGTCTGCACGGTGACGACGAAATCACATTCGCATTTCAGGGCGGTGAACCGACAATGGCCGGATTGGATTATTTCATGCATTTTGTTTCTACTGTCGAACAGCTCCATCGTGCAGTCCGTTACCATTTTTCCATCCAGACAAACGGTCTGGTCATCGATGAAACATGGTGCCGGTTTCTTGCCGAAAAACAGTTTCTGGCGGGACTTTCTCTGGACGGAGATCAGCCATTTCATGATGCATACAGAGTTGATGCACTGGGCCGGGGAACATTTTCCAGAATTGTGCAGACAAAAGAACTTTTCGACCGGTTTCATATCGAATATAATATTCTTTCAGTTTTAACCGGTACGCTCGCCGCAAATCCCCGCAGAATATGGAATTTTATCAGACACAACGGAATCCGCTATATACAGTTTATTCCCTGTCTGGACGACCTGAAACATTCCGGGCAGCAGAGTATGGCGCTCAGGCCCAGACAGTTTGCATCATTTTACAATACGCTTTTTCCACTCTGGAAATATGATCTGGAACAGGGAAAGTATGTGAGCGTTAAATTTTTTGATGATATCTTTAATCTGCTTACAAAGCATATCGTTTCTGCCTGCGGTTTTACCGGTACCTGCCAGCCTCAACTTGTCGTAGAAGCAGACGGCAGCGTTTATCCGTGCGATTTTTATGTTCTGGATAAATGGAAGACAGGTATGATAACGATGGACAGCATCAAAGATCTGATATCCTGCGGTACCGCGAAGGCTTTTACGGAACGGGAGCGGACGACTTCCGGACTTTGTAAAAAATGTTCCTATCGTTCTTTTTGCGGAGGGGGCTGCCCCAGGATGAAGTATGCCATGTACCTGAATGAAAAAGAAAATTATTGCGGGTATAAGGACTTCCTCGATACCAATGCAAAAGGAATCGGGGAGGTAGCACGATTTCTGGCGAAGCAGTGAAGATATTCGAGGGGCTACCCGGTACGGCGATACCATTACCGGGGAAACACCTCTATCTCATTGAGACGCAATCCTTAAATTACATCGTTTCTATACATCGGCTTTCCATAAACCGTGTTTATTGCAGTAAGCATAGGCAGCGATGATTTTATCATTTTCGAGGGCAAATACTGCTTCCGGTTTATCACCGGGGTTCAGGATCTTGCGCTGTCCACCGTTCTCTGTCTCTATGTAGATCCACTGGATCCAGTGATCCTCTACCATGGGATGGGCGACGGCACCGACTTTTACTTCTACTTTATTTCCCTTGACCGTTACGACAGGAACATGTTTTTCCTGAGCAGCATCGGTAGTATTCGGTTTCAGTTCCTGCATCGGTTCACCGCAGCAGATAATCGGTGCACCGGAAGCATGAATCATGCCTACAATATTTCCGCAATGCTTGCAGATGTAGAATTTAACAGAAAACTTTTCAGCCATACAAACCTCCTGTAAAAAATAGGTACCTGCAGTAACCGCACATCAAAAAGATGTAACTTATACTTCAGTTACTATAAGTATAAGACATTATTCCTGCAAAAGCAAACGGTATGATCTCGAAATCTCTGGGTATACCGATCAGTCTGTCGCAAATTTATCAGCATTACCATTATACTCGTGAGTTCCTTAAAATAATACAATCGGGTGGACAGATGAATACCCATATTATATACTTTGTCATATAAGAATTTCACGGTAAGTGCTTAAAACACGCTTACCTGTGTAAAAGATCAATTACAAAACTTTTTTGACTTTCGTAATTGCTTTAGTGGATAAAAAATTATTTTCTTCGGAGAAATACCGTGTTACATCGTTCTTCTTTTTTCGCTGGTTTTATCTGGATTGTACTATTGTCTGCATGCGGCTTGTCCGGGACAAAAAAAATTTCTACAACCGCAAGAAAAATTGCCGTAGTGGATTTGCCGGATGGATATACAATTGTGTCTTCTGCACTGCAGAAAGCAGACAGCGGAACTATGGAACCTTTTTTCCTTATGCAAAATAAAAAAGACGAAAATGAATATCTGCTGTATCCTTCCGGCAGGAAATTTACCAGTGAATCAGCCATAGAAACGATTGCCGGACCTGATGCCGGTAATTTTTTTTGCCAATACTGTAATGATGACGATTCCCGGTTCCTTATTACCGGAACAGGGCAGGTTCCGATTCCCCCGGATTCAATACTTGTCCTCTGTCAAAACGGAAAGGACTACGCCATGCTCAGAGAGCAAGACGGCAGAATAGAGACGCAAGTTCTTTTTGTAAATGGTCAGAAAAAACTTACAACAGATAATTCAATTCGGGGACTGACCTTCAGTCCTGACGGCAGCAGGCTGGTTTACGGTATAGAGGACTCTGGCAGCATTGCCATAAAGGATGTTTTCTCCCCGGATTCAACAGTGCATATGCCTTCAGCCGGTCTAAAATACTATTCGTTTAGTTTCGGCACTCATCAGATTTTAAGAATTCACTATTACTATAGTGATTTCGAAGGGATACGGGAAGAAGAGTCTTTTCTTCCCGATGAAGACGATACACACGATGAGAAAAAACTGCTTGCAGCCCGAAGTCTTTTTTTTCACGAAAAAGGCAGACCGTTTTTCCTTCGGGGCAGGAAGATCCGGGCTCCTAAAAACCTTTTTGCGTATTCTATTTCCCCGGATTTTACCTCTATAATAACGTTCGGAACACCAATTATTATCAAAAGAGATAAGAAAAACACTGCATCTGAGGCAGCCTTGCAGAAGTTGTTGCTTGGGATGGAGACCTCAAAAAGGTTATTTTTACTGAATATGCAGATAGCTGTCAACGGGCATCCGGTGATACAAAAAATAACTGAATTCACAGAGATTTCACTGGGAGAGTTTTCAGAATCCGATATATCAGCAGATTATTTACGGTATTCCGGATTCAAGTATCATATCGATTTCAGCGGCGGCGGCCTTCCGCTGGCTCAGCTTTCGTTCCCCTCTAAAAAAGACCCTGAACAGATTTCCAAAACATTTTTCCGGATGGGACGGAATAATGTTCCCCGTTTTTCCGGTTTCCGGATACCTGACGGCTGTAACGACTGTGGCAGAAATATTGCAGTGCTTACGGGTGCTGAAGGAAAAGAATATCTCATGATCGATGGAGATCCGGGAAACGAATCTTTCGATGCGATACATGCAGTTTCTGTCGCGGATACGGGTGCAGTTCATTTCATTGCAGACAAAGATGGCAAAACCGCATTGTATGACTGTCTGCAGAAATTAAATTCCAAAAACCAGAATCCGTAAAAATTGTATCCGCTGTATCGAATCTCATACGAGAGCAAAGAGATCTGACCGGCAGAAAAGTTGTTTCCGACAGTGACGGTATTTATGCGGCTGTGAATGCAACGGCGTCGGCAGATCTGAACCCGATACAAGTTCGTTACAACGCGAATATATCAGGTGTTAGTTAGAGTATGCCCCCCCAAGCTCTATTCCCTGCATGAATTTTATATGCTATAGTAAGTGATTATGAAACTGGGGCCGTCCTCTTTCTATAAAAAAGCACTCTCTCTGGCGCTGCCGGTAATGGCTCAGATGCTCATACAGAATATGGTATCGCTTATCGACAACTTTATGGTTGCAGGCCTTGGGGATATCAAAATGTCCGGCGTCAACATAGCCGGACAGATTAACTTTATCTTTCTGGTCTTTATCAATAACGCTATGTGCGCTTCCGGCGGCATTTTTATGTCCCAGTACAACGGTGCCCGCGATAAAGGTGGCATGCAGCAGGTCTTCCGGTATAAACTACTGGTTTGCGTGTTTTCCGGAATTCTATATATGGTTTTCTGCCTCATAAATCCCGGTCCGGTGCTGGCACTTATGGTGCAGGGAAACAGCGCACACAGCCTTATACTTGAGCAGGCGGTACGATATGAAAGGATTATCGCATGGACATGGATTCCGATGACCATTTCTACCGTTATTGCGTCTTCCCTGCGTGAAACGGGAAAAGTGCGCATTCCCCTGATTATCTCAGTCATCGCGACACTGGTAAATACTGCGGGTAATTATATTCTCATCTACGGAAATTTCGGAGCACCACGTCTCGAGGTTGCCGGAGCGGCTCTTGCGACAATTCTTGCACGCTTTATCGAAATGTTAGTTTTTATCTTCTATATAAATAAGGTAAAACCTGATTTCTATTCCCGGCTGCGGGATATTTTCCATGTACGGCTGCAACTGTTCCGGGCGATACTTTCAAAATCGGGACTGATTCTTGTTTCTGAAATGGCATGGATACTTTCAGAAACGGTTACTACCGCACTTTACAACAGCCGGGGAGGAGCTGAAATCGTATCCGGCATGGCTGCCGGTTTTGCCATTGCAAACCTGTTTTTCATCAGTTTCAGCGGAATTTTTACCGCGACCGGTGTTCTTATGGGTGGTGCGCTTGGGGCCGGTAACCTGAAGGAAGCCCGTACACAAAAAGGCTGGATTCTGAGCGGGACCTTCATTTATGGTATTTTTTTTGCAATAGCCGGATGTGCCAGCGTATTGCTTATCCCTTTTGTATTTGCCAATTTGAGTCAGGCATCCCGTTCCGTAGCACAAGGCCTTGTCTTTACCGCTTCAGCATATATGCCACTCTGGTGTTACATTAACGCACAGTTTGCGGTGTCCCGGACCGGCGGGGATGCAATGATGGGGGCTCTGGTAGATCTTATTACGAACGCGTTTATCGTCGTCCCCGGCATGTTCGCCATGACGTATTTCACGCCGCTTGGTCCGGTAGCACTGTATGCAGTAATAAAATTGTCCGATTTTGTCAAACTGACCATAGCAAGCCTCTGGCTGAGAAAAGAACGGTGGCTTAAAAACCTTACTGCCGNAAATGCGTTTTAATGGGTACGCTGTTACCGCACAAAAGCTAAATCAGCGTATCCATCAAGACTAACGGATAACAGTACGTTACTGTTTTATTTCTACCGGTGGTTTTGAAAACGAATATTTCATACAGACTGCATCTTCAATACAAAAGACTTCGAATATTTTGTCTTCGATCTTATACAGCGTACTCGGACCGGTAGGATCGGCCAACATAGCAGCCTTTGCTTCAGTTCTTTCATCCCGCACGAGTTTTCCCGTAACACGTATCCAGGTCCCGTCTTTTTCCATACCGCTGATCTCAACCTTCGGGTTTTTTATCATCTGTGCGTAGCATTTTTTCGTACTGTTCGTACAGATATAGGGTTTCCCGTCTATCTCCGTGACACTGCTGAACGGACGGACACGCGGCTGGTCGCTGTCAACCGTAGCAACAAAAAATGTACCTGTTTTTTTGAGTTCTTCAACAATTTTATTCATAAAAACATCTCCTGTATTTTATCCGGCTTGCATCAGCCGGATATTGTTACTATACTACAACCACGCATCCCATTTGTAAAGTAAGCACTTTTTTGTGCCATAAGCACCAAATGGAAACTATTGGAAAATCAGACGGAAGGAAAAGTGAATGGAAAAAAAGGATCTGCCGGCATGTCCGGTTGAAACGACACTGCTGTTGATCAGCGACCGCTGGAAAGTTCTGATTCTGCGCGATCTGATGCCGGGTACAAAGCGTTTCGGAGCATTAAAAAAATCAATAGGTACAATTTCGCAGAAAGTCCTTACTGCAAATCTCCGGGATATGGAAGAAACAGGTCTGATTATACGCACGGTATACGCTGAAGTTCCTCCGCGGGTAGAATATACGCTGACGGACCTGGGGTATAGTTTAAGGCCGGTACTGGATGCGATGTATGAATGGGGAACTCATTACAAAAAGAATATAATCACCAACCACGCGGCAGGCAGCGGAATATAGTGTTTTCTAAAGATATTGCAGCCGGAATTGCTGAACTGAAAAAACAGGGAATGAGGATTTACCCGCTCTTGACATAGTGCATCTGTTCTGTTAATTTAACGTTGTTAAATTAACATTGTTCTAATACGAGGAAAAGAAATGCAACCAAGTATACAAAAAACATTCATCAGCGTTCTGGCGGTACTGTCTCTTGCTGTATCCGCCATTCATGCAGCAGACGGTAAAAAAACAGACACCGGAACGGGAACGATTACCGTTACGGTAATTCCGGGAACAAACTGGAAAAATAAGCGCAGTCCGCAAATAGCCATATGGATAGAAAAACAGGACAATACGTATGTAAAAACGCTGTTCGTATCGCAGCGTGCCGGGAAAAAAAACTGGATATTCGGACCGGAAGAAGGCAGACCGG
>WSSedB1CaDRAFT_10001186_pt1 | contig 10100 bp, 7 predicted proteins | sample WetSurSB1Cattail_FD_9460 | JGI IMG/M metagenome (IMG submission 9460)
CCCCCTGCCGATACCATTGATCCTGAGTATGGCAGATTACTGCGGCTAGCACTGGCTGGCGGAGTGGAGGCCTTGGCTTACCGGGCAGATATTTCCATGGAAGAAATTCGTCTGACACAACGATTGCCGGTCATTATATAACCGGGCTCGTGTATAAATAATCATTCAGAACACAAAGGGAGAACGAGTATGCCCCCTCGGCAGCTTCGTATCGGCACACGCGCCAGCCAACTGGCTCTCTGGCAGGCCAACTGGGTCAAGTCCGAACTGGAAAACAAATATCCCGGCATGGAAGTCATCCTGACCAAAATCAAAACCATGGGCGACAAGATTCTTGATGTGCCGCTTGCCCAGGTCGGAGGCAAGGGGCTGTTCGTCAAGGAGATAGAAGAGGCCATGGTGCGGAACGAAATTGATATTGCCGTTCACAGCATGAAGGATGTACCGACCGAGTTTCCTGAAGGATTGGGTTTGTACTGCATTACCGAACGCGAGGATCCCCGGGATGCTGTCATCTCCCGGAATTTGTGCTTCTCCGAGCTGCCGCAAGGCGCCAGAATCGGCACCAGCGCACTGCGTCGGCAGGCCCAGCTGCTCAAGGTGCGTCCCGATCTCAAAATGGTCACGATCCGCGGAAATGTCGAGACCCGAATCCGCAAGCTGGAGGATGACAATCTGGATGCGGTTATTCTGGCCGCGGCAGGTTTGAAGCGATTGGGACTCACCGAACGCGTGGCGGAATATCTCGATGTGGATTTTTCCATACCTGCCATCGGTCAAGGCGCCTTGGGAATCGAATGCCGTCTGGCTGATCCGGTTGTCACCGAAACCATAGCTTTTTTCAACCATCTCGCCACAAGTTATGCGGTACGAGCCGAACGGGCACTGCTGAAACGCTGCCAGGGAGGCTGCCAGGTGCCGATTGCCGCACACGGCACGGTCCGGGACAACGAGCTGCGACTGGTTGGTTTTATTGCCGCGGTGGATGGGCAAAACTCGGTGCGCGGCGAAATCAGCGGCCCGGTGGAACAGTGCGAATCACTGGGCTCCGCCTTGGCTGACCGCCTGCTCTCGCAAGGGGGCAAGGCAATTCTGGAGGAGGTTTATCAACGTGAACTCTGCAACTAAAGGTATAGTGTATCTTGTCGGATCCGGCCCCGGCGATCCGGGACTGATCACCCTGCGGGGTGTGGAATGCCTGTGCCGGGCCGAGGTGGTTGTGTATGACTACCTGGCCAACGAGCAGCTTCTGAACCACGCTCCCCTTTCTGCGGAGCGGATCTATGCCGGCAAGATCGGGGGCCGCCACAACCAGGGCCAGGACGAGATCAACGCATTGCTGGTAAGAAAGGGGAAAGAGGGAAAGAGTGTCGTCCGTCTCAAAGGAGGCGATCCCTTTGTGTTCGGGCGTGGCGGTGAGGAGTGCGAAGCGCTTCAAGAAGCGGGGATACCCTTCGAGATCGTACCGGGTGTAACCGCTGCAGTCGGTGCGGCCGCCTATGCCGGCATCCCGCTTACCCACCGCAACTATACGGCATCGGTCACACTGGTCACCGGCCAGGAGGGAAAGGACAAGGAAGAATCCAACATCGATTGGGAACGCCTCTCCCACGGCAACGGTACAATTGTCTTTTATATGGGTATCAAAGCATTGCGTCAAAACATGGATCACCTGATGCAGAACGGTAAATGTCCCCAGACACCGGTGGCGCTGGTGCGCTGGGGTACTCTGCCCAAGCAACGGGTGCTTACCGGAACCTTGGCCGATATCGCCGATATCGCCGAAAAAAATGGCTTCAAGCCACCCGCGGTTACCATTGTGGGTGATGTGGTCACCCTGCGGGACAAACTGCGCTGGTTCGATGGCCGCCCGCTTTTCGGCAAAAAGCTAATGGTCACCCGTGCCGTTGCCCAAGCCGGAGAATTTGCAACCATGCTGGCCGAGCGCGGGGCAACGGTTATCGAATGCCCCACTATCCGGTTTGTCGAGCCCGAACAGTGGGAGCCGCTGGATACCGCGTTGCGGAACATTTCCGGCTATGCCTGGGTGGTGTTGACATCGGGCAACGCCGTGCGTTCTCTGTTCAAACGCCTTGATACCCTTGACATGGACGCCAGGGCTTTCGGGGGTTGCCGGGTCTGCGCATTGGGACCGAAGACCGCCGAAGTGATCAAAACGTTTGGAGTTCGCGCCGATCTGGTGGCATCCGATTACAAGGCCGAGGGTGTCGTGGCCGAATTCGCAAAAATGGACGTAACCGGTAAAAAGATTCTCTATCCCCGGGCTGATCGCGCCCGCGAAGCAATTACCCGTGAACTGGGCAATATGGGAGCCCAGGTGGACAGTCCGGTGGCCTATCGCACGGTCCTTCCGGACAGGTTGCCGCCCGAGGCAATTTTTGCCCTTGAAAAACGCTCCGTGGACTGTGTCACATTCACCTCATCATCAACAGTTCAGAACCTTGCCCGTATGCTGGGAGAGGATCGCATGCTGGATATGCTCAAAGGTGTGGTGGTAGCATCCATCGGACCGATTACATCACGAAGCTGTCGGGAACTTGGACTCAAGGTCGATATTGAGCCATCAGAATACACCCTTGCCGCATTAACCGACGCGGTTGAAGGTTTCTTGACCAGTTGAGTCAGCTGGGTTATACATTGTCCTGCTTATTCGGCGCATCTTCAGGAGGAGGTGACATATGCAGCCTGTTCAGGCTCTGATATCAGGCAGGATCCGCCTGCCATCTCCGCCTCTTATTGCCGTCAAAATACTCGAAGAAGTCCGCAAGGACGACTTCACCTTTCAGGATCTTGCTTATCTGATTGAATCGGATCCGGCATTGACGGCGCGGATACTGAAAGCTTCCAACTCTTCCTATTTCAATCCCCGCAGCAAGGTAACCAGTATTGAAAAGGCCCTGGGCCTGCTTGGGTCGGCCACCGTAACCAATATAGCCCTCTCATTTGTTATCGTTTCGGAACTTCAAGCCGAATCCAGCGGGGCTTTCGACACCACCATTTTTTGGAAAAGGGCGCTGACAGCCGCCGTTGCAGCGGAAATGATCTCCACATTGGTGGGCAGTCCATACCGTGATATCTTTGTCATCTCCCTGCTCCAGGACATCGGCATTCTGGTCATGCATGGAAGCAAACCGCACGACTACCAGAAAGTCTTCCAGTACCGGGAGCAGCACCAGACACCGTTGTGCGAGGCGGAGCAAGAGATATTCGGGTTTGACCACCAGGAACTGGGNGCGGAACTCCTCATGAACTGGCAACTCCCCGAGGAAATATTCGCTCCCATCAGGCACCACCATTCGGGCGCCAAGGTTTCCAGCCACTTTCAGCAACAGAGGGATATTCTGTGCGTTGCCGACTGCTTGGCGTCCTTCCATTGCGGAACCCCGGATCATGACAAGATCAATCAAGCCAAACACATTCTTTACGATACGTTCGGTCTGCTGGGGAAAGAAGTTGAAACTCTGATTGAAACCGTTGCCGCCAGGTCCATTGAGATTCTTGACTCCTTTGAAATTCCTCCCAACGCCATGCGACCACTCTCCCTGATTTTGCAGGAAGCAAATCAGGAACTGAGCGACCTGTACGACTCCTATGATCTGCAGGCCATCGAACTGAAACAGGCCAAGGAAAAAGCCGACAAACGGGTTCAAGAACTCCATGAGGCCAATACCTTGCATCGTGAACTGGCCTTCCGGGACGGACTGACCGGCGTTTACAATCGCAGGTTCTTCCAGGAAGCCCTGGACAACGAACTCATGCGGGCCCAGCGCTATAAGCGTCAATTCTCGCTAGTCATCCTTGATGTGGATAACTACAAAAAAATCAACGATGCCCATGGCCACACGATTGGCGACCTTGTGCTGATAAATGTCAGCAAGTCGGTTCAGGAAATGGTGAGAGCAACCGATATATTTGCACGTTACGGTGGTGATGAATTCGTCATTATCATGCCTGAAACGGACCTCTCCAATGCCATCGCCATCGCTGAAAATCTGCGTTCACGGGTTGAAATGCTTATAACCACCGTGGGTAATGCCTCAATCAAGACAACCATAAGTCTCGGCCTGACCAGTTATGGTGCCATTATTGGAAAGAAGACAAGCGAGCAGATAATCGACATGGCCGACAAGGCACTGTATATCGCCAAACATAGCGGCAAAAACAGCATACGCGCCTTGAAGTTTTCCGAGAAATAATATTTCACGCTGCAAAAAAGGGATTCCGGCGTAAAAGAAACCAAGGCCTTCATATCGCGTGATATGAAGGCCTTGGCGGTCTCGGCGAGACCTTATAAGGATTTCCCCCCGCAAAAACACTCGTTGGTCCGTCCGGTCGAGGGGCATTTATACTCTGCAATATTGTTAAAGCCTTAGAGCATCCCGGCCACTGCTTCCTTGGCGAGAGCAATGAAGCTCTGGGGCAACACGCCGGTGAGAATGATTGCTGCGATGAAGAAGACGCCGAGTACTTTGACCGGAAAACTGAGCACAACGCTCTCCCCAGGTTCGTCCGCCTGGCTATAGGAAGCGCGTACCAATTTAAGATAGTAGAAGGCGGAGATGGCGGCGTTGATAACCCCCAGGATGACCAGAGCATAGAAGCCTTTCTGGATAGCTGCGGTGAACACCAGGAGCTTCCCGGTAAAGCCGATGGTCGGCGGAATGCCGGTCATGCCAAAGGCGCCGGTTGCCAGCACGAAGGCCAAGAGAGGGGATCTCTTATAGAGCCCCTTGAGATGGTCAAAGGTGAGGTTCTCGCCGGCAGGGGCCAACTGATAGATGACATAGAAGCAGGATAGGTTCATCAACAGGTAGCCGCCAATGTAGTAGATGACCGAGGCAAGTCCCAGCTCGTTGGCACTCAAGACCCCAAGCATGACGTAACCGGCGTGAGCGATTGAGGAGTACGCCAGAAGCCTTTTCAGGTCCTGCTGCACCAGTGCAGACAGATTACCCAAGGTCATCGAGCCGACGGCAAAGACCGCCAGCACCCAGGTGAGCTGCCCCACCTCTGCGCCTGCGGTGTGAGCGAGTCGCACCAGCACCGCGATAGCGGTTGCCTTGGGGACCGTGGAGATAAAGCTGGTTGTCTCGTTGGCAGCCCCGGTGTAGACGTCGGGAGCCAGAAAGTGGAGCGGGAAAAGCGCCAGCTTGTAGAAAAAGCCGCAGAACAGAAGTATCATCCCCACCACGGCGAGCGGTTCGGTGTGCAAAAGTTTGGGAAGCACTTTCGCCATCCCGGCGAGGTAGGTGGTGCCGGTAACCCCGAAAAGGTAACTCATGCCGAAAAGCATAAGCCCCGTGGCGACGGTGCCGAAAAGGAAGTATTTGATGGCCGCTTCCAGGTGATCGCGGTAGTGGTGCGGGTTGCGAAAGGGGATGATAATGTAGAGCGAGAAAGCGGATATCTCAAGGCTCATCAAGATGGTGAGAAGTTCAACCGAACTCGCCAGCGAGACCAGACCGAAAGAGCCTATGGTGAGAAACATGTAGTATTCCGCCTTCAGGTTTTCAGCGATACCGCGCAGACCCGAGCTGGAGCTTATTACGAGAAAGAGCCCGAGAGTGGTGATGATCTTGAAGATCTGGGAGAGTGTGTCTACCCGGTAGGTGTCGAAGAAGAGCACACCGTGTTCACAGCAGCCGGCGACGGCCGCAAAAAGCGCAATGGCGGAGAGGGCGAGAGCGGTGAGATTCAGGGTGCCTGCCTTGAATTTACCAAGGGAGGTCGCAAAGAGCGCCAGCACCATGATCGACAAGGCTATCTCGGGGAGCAATAGGGTTATCTGCATAATTGTTCTCGCTTTTTCTTAAGCATTTTAGGCTGAAGGCTGAAGGTACTACCAATTCTTTTAACGACTTACACTCTTCACAGGTACTACCTGATTTACTAAAGAACCCTTTTGCATGCCGGTCTCAACCTGTTGCAGCAGGTGATCAACGCTGGAATCCATCATACTCAGAAGCGGTTTGGGGTTGAAGCCGACCCAGAAGACGAAGAACATCAGGAATCCCAGGGTTCCGATCTCGCGCAGGTTGAGGTCGAAGAGGTGATGCGCCGCACCGTGAGCATCGCCGTGATCTGCGTGGTGGGCATGCCCATCGGAGTCGGACCAGATCATCTTCTGCAACAGACGCAGCATGTAGGCCGCTGCCATTATGGCGCCGATGATGGAGGCGGCACCGACCAGCGGGTATTTGGCGAAGGCGGCGATCAGCACCATGAACTCGCTGACGAAACTGTTGGTGCCGGGGAAGCCGAAGGAGCTCAAGGAAAAGATGGCGAGAAAGGTCACGTAGATCGGCATTTGCATCCCGAGCGCCGAGTTGTCCTTGATTTCGCGGCTATGGGTGCGCTCGTAGATGATGCCAACGCAGATAAAGAGCGCGCCGGTGGTGATGCCGTGGTTGATCATCTGCAGCATGGCGCCTTTGACGCCGGTGGAACTCAGGAGGAAGATGCCGAGCGTCACGAACCCCATGTGGGCAACGGAAGAGTAGGCGATCAGTTTCTTGATATCTGTCTGTCCCAGCGCCAGGTAGCCGCCGATGATGATGGAAACCAGCGAGATGGCGATCATGTACGGCATGCACACCATGGTGGCGTTAGGCGCCAGCGGCAGGCAGAATCGCAAGAATCCGTAGCCCCCCATCTTGAGAAGGATACTGGCCAGGATCACCGAACCAGCGGTAGGCGCCTCGACGTGGGCGGCAGGTAACCATGTGTGCAGCGGATAGACCGGCATCTTGATGGCAAAAGACAGGGCAAAAGCCAGGAATACCAGCATCTGATAGTTAGCGGAGTAGCTGTGCTCCATGAGCGCAGGGATAAAGAAGGTACCGGTGGTGACGTAGAGCGCGATCACGGCAACCAGAAGAAAGATACTGCCGACAAAGGTGTACAAGAAGAATTTGATCGAGGCGTAGTCGCGACGCGCGCCCCCCCAGACCGCGATCAGCAGGTACATGGGCACCAGCATCCCTTCCCAGAAGATGTAGAAGAGCACTGTGTTGAGGCTGACGAAAACGCCAATCATCGCCGCTTCCATGAGAAGCGTCACGAAAATGAACTCCTTCATGCGCACCTTGATGTAGTTCCAGGAGCACAGGATGCAAAGCGGCATAACGAAGGTGGTAAGAAGCACCAGGAGCACGCTGATGCCGTCAACTCCGACCACGTAATCGAGGTTCAAGGACGGAAACCAGGTGCGTAGCTCGGTGAATTGGTACTTCGGTGTACTCGAATCGAACGCGCTATAGAGCGGAAAGGAGATCACCATCGTCACTACGGTGACTATGAGACCCCACACCTTGAGCACCGTGTCGTTCTTGAGAAGTAGGGTGATCAAGGCACCGATAACCGGAACAATCATGATCATCGAGAGGATCGGGTAGCTTAGGGTATTGGCAATGAGAAACTTTTCCATGGGTACCTTCTAGATTCTAGGTAAAGATTACTATCGCAAGGATCACGAAGACGCCGGCAACGGAGCCGCCGATGTATTGTTGCAGGTTACCGGTAACGTGCATCCTGGTCTTGTCGCCAAGCGCTACCACACCGCGCGCCGAGCCATCGATGGCGCCGTCGATACCGTTCCAGTCGAACCAGGAGGAGCCTTTCGCGATGGCCATTGTCATTCGGCAGCCGATGTTCTTATAGATGTTGCTGACGAACTCGTTCAGAGCATTCAGCGGGTTGTTAGCAATCCACATGAAGACACGAGCGCCTTTTCTGTAGAACCAGTCGAAATCCAGGTTGATCAGCGGACCGGCTGGGTGATGCACATTAGGCGTAGGGGCAAGCGGAGCCTTGATGGCGTCCATGATCGGGTGCCTTTTCGGTGTAAGCTTCTTGATCAGAAGGTAGAAACCGAGACCGGTAAAGGCGAACATCTGTAGCGATTCCGAGACGTGGTAGCCGAAGTACGGCTTGTAGTGGACGGGAAAGGGAAGCATGTTGTACAGGTAGTCCGGATTGCAGCCGATGAAGATACACATGAACGCGGCGATCGCCATGCCGAGCTGCATGTTCCACGGCGGATCCTGCGCCTCAAAGTCGGACTGCCTGCCGCCGTACCAGATGAAGTAGGGGAGCTTGAGACCGACCGAGAGGAAGGTACCAACCGCGGCGCCCAAGAGCATCAGCATGACGGCCAGTTGATGATGCTGCCCTGCCGCCTCGACGATCATCGATTTGGAGACGAAGCCCGAGGTGAGCGGGAACCCGGATATCGAGATGCCGCCGATCACGGTGAGGATCAGGGAGATCGGCATGTATTTGTAAAGTCCGCCCAACTCGGAGAGTTTCGATTTGCCGGTCATGTGCAGCACCGAGCCGACCCCCATGAACAAGAGCGCCTTGTAGAGAATGTGGGCATAGGCGTGGGCGCAAGCGCCATTGATCGCCATTTCGGTGCCGATACCGACCGCGCACACCATGTAGCCGACCTGACTTATGATGTGGTACGCGAGGATGCGGCGCCCGTCGTTTTCTATGGTCGCGTAACCGGCGCCGTAAAGGGTCATGATGGCGCCTGCCCACATCAGCACCTCGAAGCCGGGGAAGGCGCGGGCCAATACATACACCGCGGTCTTGGTGGTGAAGGCGCACATGAAGACGGCGCCGGCCACGGTAGCCTCGGGATAGGCGTCCGGGAGCCAGGCGTGGATTGGCGGCACCGCGGCGTTCAGCGCGAAGCCAACCAAAATCAGGTAATCGGCAATTGTTGCGCCCTCAACGAGAATCCTGTGGAAAGTCAGGTCATGCACATTCTGGTAGCGCAGGAAGATGCCGGCCAAAAGGATGAGACCACCCGCCACGTGCACCAGAAGATAGCGAAACCCCGCCTCGATGGAGCGTTTTTTCTTCCTGGACCACACGAGGAAAGTGGAGGCAAACGCCATCAGCTCCCAGAAGATGAAGATGGTTAGATAGTCCCCGGCGAGCGTCACCCCGAGCGAGCCGGCAACGTAGAGAAACGCCGCGATGTGCTGTTCGGTCTCCTCGACCTTGAGGCCGTAGATACAGCCGATGACCGCCATCAGGGTGAAGACGTGGAGAAAGACGAAGGTAAGCTTGTCCTTGTGGCCGAAAATCAGGTCAAAGCCCAGGTAGTGCACAGTTCCGAAGCTTTCCGGCAGGGCGTAGATCTGGATGAAGGCCATCACGGGAATGGCGATCAGGAGCGCCTTCTGCAGGTTAAGCTTCTTGGCAAGGGGGAGAAGCAGGGCTCCGACAATAAACCAAGTCGCAGGATGCAGGAAAATTCCGCTAGTTATCATAGTAGTCTTCATCCCTTTCCAAGAATCCGTGGGCGAGCCACTTCCAGAAGATGATCATCGCGAGACAGATCACGAGTCCCCAGATGGACCAGAAACCATAGATCTTGTCGCCGGCGAAGTGTGCCTCCTCGGGCCTGTGCACGGTGATGTCGTAGAGAACCACCGCGCCCAGGATGCCGAAGAAGAACCACCTGAAGAGTGCCTTACGTTCGTACATATACACGATAATGTTTCGCATTATACCCCTCCCATCAGCTTAGCGATGTTGAGCAGGAGATTGGGATAGACCCCGATTGCCACCGAGATGATGGAGGTGACGAAAAGGGGCACTACCATAAGAAGTATCAATGGCTGCGTCTCCAGCGAACCCACAGCGGTCTCGCCTGCGGGGCGCTCTCCAAAGAAGGCGGTGTAGACAATCGGGACAAAGTAGCCGGCGTTCAAGAGACTGGAGAGAATCAGCACCGTGAGTATGATCGTATTGTGGATATCCATGGAGCCAATACACAAGTACCATTTGCTGGTGAAGCCCGCCACCGGGGGTACCCCGATCATGCTTAACGATGCGATGCCGAAGGCCGTAAGGGTGATCGGCATGCGGTAGCCCAGCCCCCCGAGCTCGGGAATTTCTTTCTTTCCGGTGGCGCAGAAGATGGCGCCGGCCGCAAAGAACAGGGTGATCTTGGAGAAAGCGTGGTTTGCTATGTGAATCAGGCCACCGGTGATGGCGTTCGGGGTGAGCATGGCCACGCCGAGGATGATGTAGGAGAGTTGGCTCACCGTGGAGTAGGCAAGCCT
>WSSedB1CaDRAFT_10001187_pt1 | contig 10098 bp, 6 predicted proteins | sample WetSurSB1Cattail_FD_9460 | JGI IMG/M metagenome (IMG submission 9460)
AAAACAAGGCTGACACCATCTGAGAAACGGTGTCAGCTTGCGTAAAATGAAGAGATTCTACGATAGGGTTGCTTTTTTCGTGTCCATTAAACTAGGAACAGTTCATTTTTTTACTGTCAGCGGGGTGCTTTTGTTGTAAAAAACAGAGTTACACTTTAAACTTTTCAACTTCAGACTGAAGGCTGCTTGCAAGCTGCGCCAGACTGTGGCTGGCTGTGGCGATTTCTTGTATAGAAGAGGATTGTTCCTGTGTGGCAGCAGAAACAGATTGTGATTCAGTAGCATTTTTTTCACTTATTTTATTGATGCTGACAATAGAGGTCATCATTGAAGCGTTTTCATTTGCCATTTGTTGGATAGAGGTAGAAACGTTAGTGATTTCAGTTGTTAAGGCTTCAATTGTTGTGACAATAGATTTAAATACTTCATCTGCAGATTTTACAGTTTCAATCCCGATTTTTACACTGTTTGAGCCATTTTGACTGGCTTCGACAGCAGTATTCATATCAAGCTGATTTTTTTTAACAAGTTCAGCAATCTGCTGTGAGGAGCTTTCCGAGCTTTCGGCGAGCTTGCGTACTTCTTCGGCGACAACTGAAAAACCTCGGCCGGCTTCTCCTGCGCGGGCAGCTTCAATAGCGGCATTGAGGGCAAGTAGATTTGTTTGTCCAGCAATATTGGAGATAAGCTCAACAATACTTACGATTTTTTTGGAGCCGTCAGCCAATTTTTGAATGGAGTTTTCGATGCTGCTGGTACTATCTGTGATTTGTTCCATTTGTTCAACAACTTTTGTTATAGAGTCACGGCCACTGTCAATATTTACGGTTGCTGCTTTGGCATCTTTTGCGATTTTTAGTGTTTTTGAGGCTATTTCATTGGCATGATTAGAAATGTTTTCGGATATGCTGTGAATTTGATTAGCAGCCTGTGCCTGATCGTTTATGCCACTGGCGATTGCAGAAATGGATTCAGCGATCTGGTTGGAAGATTCAGCCGACTGCTGCGAACTTGCAGTGAGCTGCTCACTGGCAGCAGCAACCTGTTCAGACTGTGACTGGACTTTATGGACAAGTGTACGTAATGTCTTGCGCATACGGCTAAATCCCTGAGCAAGTTCGCCAAGCTCATCTTCGCGATTAAGTGAAAAATTATTTTCAGAAAGATTTCCATCATTTAATGTGTTGCATTCATCACGAAGAAGAGTAAGTGGTCTTGAAAAGGTTTTGGAGAAATATAGGATAACAAAAATTGCAAGGAGTAAAATGAAAAGTGAAATACCTGCCAGAACCTTTAATAGCATACGGGCTGGAGCATTTGCTTCATCAGAAGGTGCAGCCGTAACAACAACCCAAGTGTTGCCAGCAAGTTCAAATGGCGTAATCGTAGCAATGTTTTCAGTGCCATCAGGTATTGAAAATTTTGTGAAGGATTGTGTATTAGCTGAAACTGCATTGTTAAAGGCTGTAGTAAGACGTGTATCAATTTTTTCATTTGTATCTTCAATCTCAGATTTTGTTAAATTCATTTTTCCGACGAGCTCAGGAACTTTTTCATAGCCGATGACAAGTCCGGAGTCATCAGTTATATAAGTATAGCCATTTTCCGATGTTTTGATTTTATCAGTGTTTTTTGCAAGGTCTTCTATGTTGATAGATGCCATGAGCATACCGGCTAGTTTACCGTTAGTGAATATTGGTTGGACAATCATTGTCATGAGTTTTTGTGAAGTTGAGCCCATGAAAGGTTTTGCAATATACGCTTTACCTGTATCTTTGACTTTTTTGACATATTCACGATCACCGCGTTCGAGATAAGTACCATCATCGCGTAAGGTCTTTCCATCGAGCGTACAATAAAAAGTTTGTGCAATAGAGTCTGCATCTGTTTTGATTTCTTTTAATGCTTGTAATTGAGTGCTTTTATCACCGCTGGCAAATGCTGAATTTCGGCTGGCGGTTTTAAGCGGCAACAAAGTGCTGCTGACCTCGACCTGGATTTGTGCAGCTGTTTGCTGGCTAACACTCTGAGCAATTCTAGCAGCATCGTTATTCAGTGCATTGCTGGCTATATAGTAAGTAATCCCGGATAATACAATAAAGCTGATAATAAATAATGGTAATAAAACAATAAGAAATAAAGTGCGTACATTTTTAAATTGCATAAATCACACATCCTTTGTCGTTTTGAAAAAAATTTTATAGATAAAAACTTTACAAACGAACTATACTCTATATTATAGTGCTGATTGATTTGTATGAAAAGGAAAATTTAGAATGTAATAAAACAAAAAGTCAAAAGGTCATAAAAATAGTTTGACTTTTTGACCTTTTGCTGTATAATAAAAATCATAAAGAAAAAATGTACATGATTCGTGAGAGTCATAGAGGAAAATAGTTAGGAGGAACTTATCATGGGACAGGAAAAATATACGCAAAAAGTTATGGCAGCTTTACAGACAGCACAGCAATCAGCAGCGCTTCATTATCATCAGGAAATTACGGCTGCTCATCTTTTGCTGGCATTTGTCAAAGAATCAGAAGGCTTACTGGATACAATATTTGAGGAATGTCAGACCGATAAGACGATGCTAAAGGTGCGTTTGGAGCAGGTTTTAAAAAAAATACCGGGGGTCAAGGGCCAGGATCGCTTGAGCATGAGTATGGAAATGGTTCGTGTGCTGGGACGGGCAGAAAAGCTTGCGCAGGATATGAAAGATGATTATATCAGTACGGAGCATTTGCTGCTTGCACTTGTTGAAGATGGCGGCGACGATATCGTTCGTATATGCAGTGAATTTGGTTTAACAAAGTCAAAAATCCAGTCGATCATTAAAAAAAATCGTAAGCAAAATGTCACAAATGATAACCCGGAAAGTGGCTATAAGTCGCTGGAAAAGTATGGCCGTGATCTTACAGAGGCAGCACGTCAGGGAAAGCTTGATCCGGTCATTGGCCGTGATGAAGAAATTCGTCGGACGATAGAGATTTTGTCGCGTCGGACAAAGAATAATCCGGTACTCATCGGGGAACCAGGTGTTGGTAAGACAGCAATCGTTGAGGGTCTTGCTCGTCGTATTATTGCTGGTGATGTGCCAGAATCGTTAAAGAATAGAACGCTGTACTCACTTGATATGGGATCGCTTGTCGCAGGAGCAAAGTTCCGCGGTGAATTTGAAGAACGATTGAAAGGTGTACTCACAGAAATAGCAAAGTCGGATGGACGGATTCTGCTATTCATTGATGAAGTCCATACGGTTGTTGGGGCAGGTGCTGCTGAAGGCGCGATGGATGCCAGTAATATATTAAAACCAATGCTTGCGCGTGGTGATCTACGCTGCATTGGAGCAACTACACTTAATGAGTATCGTAAATACATTGAAAAGGATACGGCACTTGAACGTCGTTTTCAGCCAGTTATGGTTAATCAGCCGAGTGTAGAGGATACAATCTCTATTCTGCGTGGGCTAAAGGAACGCTATGAAGTCCATCATGGGGTTCGTATCCGTGATAATGCCCTTGTATCTGCAGCAGTTTTGTCGGATCGTTACATTTCAGATCGTTTCTTGCCGGATAAGGCTATTGATCTCGTCGATGAAGCAGCGGCAAAGCTTCGTACAGAAATAGAGTCTATGCCGGCACCGCTTGATGAGGTGCGTCGCAAAATCATGCAGCTGCAAATTGAGGAACAGGCACTACGCAAGGAAACCGATGATGCCTCTAAAAAAAAGTTAGAGCAGATCATCAAGGACAAAGACGCTTTACAAATAAAAGAAAATGAACTCAAAGATAAATGGGAAGGTGAAAAACAGCTCATTTTGCATCTTCGTGCGATTAAGAAGGAAATGGATAACGTTAAAAGTGAGATGGAACAGGCGGAACGCAGGTATGATCTCAATAAGATGTCTGAACTTAAATATGGGAAACTGCCAGAGTTGCAAAAGCAGTTGCAGGAACAGGAAAATGTACTGGCAAGTAAAGCAAAAGGTGAACAGCTTCTAAAGGAAGAAGTCGGTGAAGAAGATATTGCCAAAGTTGTAAGTCGCTGGACGGGCATTCCTGTCGCGAAGATGATGACTGGAGAGCGCGAAAAGCTTATGCAGCTGGAGACCATTCTTCATGAACGTGTTATTGGACAAGATGAGGCTGTACGTGTTGTCAGTGAAGCCATCCTGCGTGCACGTGCTGGTATAAAAGATCCGAATCGTCCAATTGGTTCATTTATTTTTCTTGGACCGACGGGTGTCGGAAAAACTGAATTGGCAAAGACTCTCGCAGAGGCACTCTTTGATGATGAGCGCAGTATGATTCGTATTGATATGAGCGAGTACATGGAAAAACATTCCGTATCTCGTCTTATCGGTGCACCTCCGGGGTATGTTGGTTATGATGAAGGCGGTCAGCTGACTGAAGCCGTACGACGTCATCCGTATAGTGTGATTTTACTCGATGAAATCGAAAAGGCACATCGTGATGTATTCAATGTGCTTCTGCAAATTCTCGATGATGGCCGTCTGACAGATGGTAAGGGAAGGGTTGTCAATTTTAAGAACACCGTCATTATTATGACGTCAAACCTTGGTTCGCATGAGATCCTTGATGCTCAGAACTTTGCCGCGGCAGAAAAATCTGTGCGTGAAATCCTTAGGGAATATTTCCGTCCGGAATTTTTAAACCGTGTTGATGATATTGTTGTATTCAAGGGACTTGACAAAGAGCAGGTCAGGAAGATTGCCGGAATTCTGCTTGATACGCTCAACCGGCGTCTACAGAAACAAGTCAAGATCAGTCTTGTGTGGTCGGATGAAGTCCTCACGATGCTTTCTGATAAAGGTTTCGATGCAAACTATGGTGCGCGTCCGCTTAGAAGATTGTTGTCACATACGGTAGAAACAGCATTGAGTAAGGAAATCATCAAGGGAGAAATTAAAGAAGGAGATACTGTAAACATTGGTCTGCAAGGCAATGAACTAACATTTAAGACGCAACAAGAAAAAAATAAATAAAACGAAAAAGCTCCGAACCCGTGCAGGGATTCGGAGCTTTTTTATAATGGAAATGAGAAGAAATATATATACAATAGAAATGAGTAGTCTTATGCAAATAAACCGACAGCATAACCGGCAATACCAAGGACGAAAAGTCCAAGAATAATAAGAAGTGGATTCAGACCTTTTTTGAGAAAATACATGCAGGCAAATGTCATAAGAAGAGGTACAATCCCTGGCATGAGGCTGTCGAGTACTGTCTGTACGGTGGTTACAACTTCTTTACCGTTAGCTGCTGTATAGGTGGTGAGAACAAGTGGCATGTTTACGGTTGTCCATTTTGCGACAAGAGCACCCATAACAAGAAGACCAAGGACAGAAGAACCTTCGGTAAGGTATCTGAGCTTGTTACCGCCCATGTCGGATACGAGCTGCGTTCCTTTGCTGTAGCCGTACATTACACCGTACCAGTTCGTCAAAAGACGAATAATATTAAAGGCAATGAAGAAGACCAAAGGTCCGAGCAGACTGCCAGTAAGAGCAAGACCAGCACCAAGAGCTGCAAGTACCGGACGGAGTGTGCCCCAAAAAATTGGATCACCGACGCCGGCGAGCGGTCCAATGAGACCGATTTTTACACCACTTAAAGCGGCTTCACTGATGTCGGCACCATTTGCTTTTTGTTCTTCCATTGCNGCAATGATACCCATAATCGGTGTCGCAAGAAATGGCTGTGTGTTAAAGAATTCAAGATGACGTTTTAGAGCTGCTTTAAGATCATCACCTTTATAGAGTTTCTTGAGAGCAGGAATCATTGATACACAGAAGCCAATAGCCTGCATTCTTTCAAAATTAAAGGAACCGAGCAAGAAATTTGAACGAATAAATATTGAAACGAGATCGCTTTTTGTTAATTTNTTTTCAGTCATAATATGATTACCTCCTTTTAATTTACATTAAGTCCGAATCATCGATATCATCGGCAGAATTTCTACCAACAGCAGAAGCGTTGAGTTCACGTGCAAGTGATTTTACATGGAAATAAGCGCAGATAAGACCTACCGCACCAAACCCGATAAGGTTAATGTTTGTGAATACAGCAAGAAGGAAACCAAGAAAGAAAAAAGGCATAAGGGATTTTGCATTCATCATATTGATGACCATTGCATACCCGACTACAACGATAAAGCCGCCGGATACCTGCAAACCTCTGGTGATGACTTCAGGAATAGAAGCGAGTAATGCATTGACTGTATCTGTACCGGCAACCATACCGACAAGCGCAGCTGGAACAGCAACACGGATACCCTGCAGGAGCAGACCGCCAAAATGGCACAGCTCAATGCCATGGATACTGCCTTCTGCAGCATATTTATCAGCAAGATGCTGGAAAAACACAGTGATTGTACGTACAAAGATTGTCAGAACCTGACCAGCGGCAGCAATCGGAATGGCAATTGCAATACCTGCACCGATGGATTGATGTCCGACAATAACGAGGATAGAAGAGATAACACTTGCAAGAGCAGCATCCGGAGCCATTGCTGCGCCGACGTTCATCCAACCAAGTGCTAAGAGCTCCAATGTGCCGCCAAGAATAATACCAGTTGTCATATCACCAAGAACGACACCAACAAGCGTGCAGGAAATAAGAGGGCGGTGAAATTGCGCTTCGTCCAGTACACTTCCCATACCGGAAATAGCCGCAACAATAACTAATAAGATGAGTTGTACAGTTGTCATAAAATATGCACTCCTTTATTATGAAATAAATTAGATCAGGTTTTTTGCTTTGAGAGCACTTATAAGATTGCCCTTTGGCTCATTGGCAAGTTTACGGATTTCGACTTCAATGCCCATATCGTGAAGCTTTACAAGGGATTTTACGTCTTCAGGGCCAACGGCTACAGCATTTGAGATGAGCGTTGTTCCTTCTTTAAAGCACATTCCACCAAGATTGATCGATTTGAACGGAATTCCTCCTTCAACAGCTCTAAGTGCATCCGTTGGGTTTGTAAAAAGAAATAATGTTTTGAATGTGCCATACTTTGGATTCTTATATGCCTCGATTGCTTTGTCAATCGGAACAACATAAGCCTTGACACCTGGAGGTGCTACCTGCAGCAAAAGTTGTTTGCGCATAGTGTCTTTTGCAACGTCATCACTGCAGCACATGATGCGATTGCAACCGGAGACCTTTGTCCATACGGTGGCTACCTGACCATGGATGAGGCGGTCGTCAATTCTGACAAAACTAATTTCCATAAAATCAACTCCTTTAAAGATAGTAGTAATAAAAACGTTTTAATGAAACGCTTACGTCTATATAACGCAAGTGTTGTGCCATCTAGTGTATTAAATAGAAAGGGATAGTCTTAAATGAGTTTCGTTAATAAGATTGCCTACAAACAGTGAGGGGGCAGCTAAAACTTGCAATGACACACTTTGGATAGCATTAACACACTAAAAAGAATGATAAAGACTTTTTAAGATCAAACAATACAGAAAATGTAGATTTAATACACTTTTTTTATATGAATTATAATATTACAGAATTTTCAAGAATGTATAGATAATAAAATCAGCTGAATTAAGCAAACAACCAAATTTATGACGAATTGATAGAATGCTTAATTTCTTAAGTGAATGAGTTGATTGACTTAAGGAAAAATATAAATAAAATTTTTTGATATGTGATTTTTATGTACTTTTTTACTGTATCAAAATACAGAAGAAAAAGAAAACTATTATCTTTTTAGAAAACATGGTACAATAAAAAATAATAAAAGAATGTGTTTGTATGACGATATAGGGGGATATAATATGACTTGTAATAGGGATAACCGCATTGTCATCAGTGAAGTAATGATGCCGAGCCAAACAAATCCAAATGGCAACGTACATGGTGGGGAAATCATGAAAATGATGGACTCGGCAGCATATGCAGCATCGCGCCGGTATGCGCGAGCAAATGTAGTAACAGCGCGTGTAGATGAGCTTGAGTTTCATCTGCCGATTTTAATAGGGGATCTTGTTGTTTGTACAGCAGATATTGTATTCGTTGGACATAGTTCAATGGAAGTTGCCGTTAATGTAGAGGTAGAGGATCTTGAGCATGAAGGGAAACCACAACGGGCACTTTCTGCATATTTTACGATGGTTGCTCTTGATCGTAATGCCCGTCCAAAGTCTGTGCCGCCACTTTTGCTTGATACAGAAGAAGCACGTACGGCTTTTGAAGAAGGAAAGCAGCGTTATGAGGATCATAAAACGAAAAAGAAACAGCAGATGATCGATGCGAAGGCGGCACGTGCAGCGCGCACGACCGTTCGCACGACGGCAGAAGCGAAGAAAATAAAGTGATTGTAATCATATTATATGAAGGAAAGGTATAGAGACGGAAATGTTTCTATACCTTTTTATGTACAGTGCATAGGAATTGTTTTATTTTAACTTTACACAAAAATAAAAATAATGAGAAAAACTTGCAAAAAATGTTTCGTTGTGTTATCCTGTAAAAGATAAATGAAGTGCATAATACAAAATGCGTTGAAGAGGAACAGTAGGAGCCGAAATGTGTGCAGAGAACTGCTGATTGGTGAAAAGCAGTCACGAAACGGATTTGAACTCACCTTGAAGCAGCTCGCTGAAAGTAGTAGGTGGAGCCGGGAACTGACCGTTAAAACAGGAGGATATGATTGTATCCGGAATGAGTGCATGTCTTAATGGCATGAAGTAGAGTGGTAACACGTAAGCCTTGTCTTTCGTCTCTTTTTTGAGATGAAAGGCTTTTTTTGTTTTCAAAATTAATTTATTAATAGTTGAGATGGGAGAGATTTTTATGGAAAAATGTGCAAAATATAGAAAAGGCTATTTTTTACCGCCGACGGTGGATATGGGCTGGGCACAGAAAGAATGTCCGGATAAAGCACCTGTATGGTGTAGTGTAGATCTTCGCGATGGTAATCAGTCACTTATCATTCCAATGAGTCTGGATGAAAAAATTGAGTTCTTCAAAATGCTTGTGAAAATTGGTTTTAAGGAAATTGAAGTTGGTTTTCCGGCGGCATCAGAAACTGAATATGCATTTCTTCGAAAGCTTGTGGAGGATGATCTCATTCCTGATGATGTAACAGTGCAGGTATTGACACAAGCGCGTGAACATATTATAAAGAAAACCTTTGCAGCACTTGAAGGTGTCAAAAATGCTATTGTTCATGTATATAATTCGACTTCTGTTGCGCAGCGTGAGCAGGTTTTTCGTAAAACAAAGAAAGAAATCAAGCAGATTGCCATTGAAGGGGCTAAGCTCTTACAGGAACTTACGGAAAAGGCTGGAGCAAAGTATCGTTTTGAATATTCGCCGGAAAGCTTTACGGGAACGGAACCTGAATATGCGCTTGAAGTCTGTAATGCTGTGCTCGATGTCTGGAAGCCAACGGCGGATTGCAAGGCAATCATCAACATCCCGGTAACTGTTGAAATGTCGATGCCTCATATCTATGCTTCGCAAGTTGCGTACATGTCACAGAAACTTATTTATCGTAAAAATGTTGTGCTTTCTCTCCATCCACATAATGATCGTGGCTGTGGTGTAGCTGACTCGGAAATGGGAATTCTTGCGGGAGCTGATCGTATTGAAGGTACGCTCTTTGGCAATGGGGAACGTACTGGGAATGCTGATATTATCACGATTGCTATGAATATGTTTGCACTTGGTGTTGAGCCAAAACTTGATTTTAGTAATATGCCGGAACTTATCGAAATGTATGAACGCGTAACGCGGATGCAGGTCTATGTACGTCAACCGTATGCAGGAGAACTCGTTTTTGCCGCGTTTTCCGGGTCGCATCAGGATGCCATCGCTAAAGGAATGAAGTGGCGCGATGAAAAAGATCCAAATCACTGGACCGTGCCATATCTTCTTATTGATCCCAAAGATGTTGGCCGGGAATATGATGGCGATGTCATTCGTATCAATAGTCAGTCTGGCAAAGGCGGGGTAGCCTATCTCATGGAACAAAAATATGGTCTTGATATGCCTAAAAAGATGCGCGAAGACTTTGGCTATTGTGTCAAGAGCGTTTCCGACCATAAGCATAAAGAACTTA
>WSSedB1CaDRAFT_10001188_pt1 | contig 10095 bp, 7 predicted proteins | sample WetSurSB1Cattail_FD_9460 | JGI IMG/M metagenome (IMG submission 9460)
GGATATACCTGCCGGTACGGTACGTATACGAAAAAAAGGCAGTGCGGGCGGGCACAATGGGCTTAAATCAATTCTGTATCATGTAGGGGATGAGAATTTTGCGCGTGTGCGTATCGGTATTGGACGTCCATTGCCGGGCTGGACGGTTGTGAATCATGTATTGGCGCCGTTTACAGCTGAGGATGGGCCGAAAATCAGGGAGGCTATCGGGTATCTTATTCCGGCTGTAGAATGTATTGTTGAACAGGATGTGGATTTAGCAATGAACCGTTATAATCCAAGGAAACAGAAAAAGAAACAGGAAACGGTATCGGGTGCAGAAGTTCCGGTACAGGAGGAAAAATGAGCGAGATTACAGCACTTTATGCGGATGGAAATGGAGAAATTTTTACTGCAGATGGTTTTGTGGGCCTTGGGCGCAGTGGCAGGGAGATGCTGCGGCTGCGGCCAGAAGATTTGATACCTTTGCCGGAGAGTGCGGATATAATGTTTTTGCCGGATCGTCTGGCCGTAGGAATGGCGGCAGAGGGTGATATCACGGCCCTCATGGGATTTGCTGTGGCGGCGGCACTTCCGGCAGGCTATACCCGGCTTTATCTGCCGGCTTTTCAAAGGGCCGATGGAGCACAGCCTCTGGCGCTTTATGGATATACAGCAGTTGTATGGTATCAGGGCGATTATTATGCTGCTGCGGTTTATACGGATGAAAACCATAAATGGGATCCGGCGCATTATAATACGCATGAACTCAGGCGGCTTGTCCGGCGTACCATGCAGGAGCTTAAAGGGAACCGCATTGCCGACCATGTGGCGAACTGCTCGCTCGAGTGGCATTGCTGTACGGCGCAGAATCTTTTTTATCGCCGCTGGGAAGCGGGCATACCGGCTTCTCCTGTGTGCAACGCCAATTGCTTTGGCTGCATTTCGCTGCAGCCGGCAGAGTGTTGTGCATCGCCGCAAAGCCGTATTGATTTTTGGCCGACACCGGATGAAATTGCTGAGGTTGGCATATATCATTTATCGGTTGCACCGGATGGTATTGTAAGTTTTGGACAAGGCTGCGAGGGCGAACCGTCTTTAGCGGCGGATAATATAGCGGCGGGCATCCGGCTTATTCGTGCGGTTACATTAAAAGGACAAATCAATATCAATACGAACGCAGGCTATACAGAAGGAATCAAAAAAATTGTTGATGCGGGCCTTGATACGATGCGCGTGAGCATTATAAGTGCAAACGAGAATGGATATAATGCCTATTACCGCAGCAGCTATCATTTGGAAGATGTGAAAGCTTCTATACGTTACGCACTTGAGCATGGGATATACGTATCACTCAATATGCTCTATTTTCCGGGCTTTAATGACCGGGAAGAAGAACTGGCAGCATGGAAGGCGTTCTTTCATGAGTTGCCTGTCCAGATGATTCAGGTACGGAATCTCAATATTGATCCAGACGCGTTTTTGGATATTATGCCAGAGGCAGAGGGCAATACTGTTGGCACCAGACGCTTTTTACAAGAACTGCATCAGAGCTATCCGAGGCTTGTTATAGGCAGTTTCAGCCATTATATTGAAGAATGAATGTGTAAGGCTGGCCTGCGTAGTGTTATATTTTCACTGGAATAAAAGGAATTTGCCTGTGCATGTAGAAGTTCTGTATTTACCAGAATAATATAGATTATTTTTTAAGGTATTTATTTATAGGTCGATTATAAAATAAAATCAAATAAATCATGGGGGGATTATGTATGTTTTTTACTAAAAAAACGGATGCAGCAGTTCCTGCAGGGCATTATGACATGTCGGATGATATTACAAAGATTTTATTGGCAATGAGTACAACGGAAATAGGTTATTTAAAAAAGATTGAACCGGTAATCAAAGAAAATCTTCAGGCGATTACAGATCAGTTTTATAGTCAAATTACGGCAGTTCCAGAAATAAAAATCTTTATAAGTAAACATTCTTCGCTGGAGAAACTAAAACAGACGTTTCGGACTTTTTTGTCCATGATGTATGAGACCAATATAAATAAACAATATATTGAACGAATTTATAAAATAGGTGAAATTCATAATCAGATAAAGCTTCCTGCGGAATGGTTTTCTATGTCCTTTGGAGTATTGGAGCAAATTATTTATCCATATATTTTTTCGGCATATAACAAAGATGTGGACCAATTGATGAAAATTTGTATGGCATTATCGCATCATACGCAGTTTATACAAGCACTTGTTATGCACACGTTTATTCGAGAGTATGTTTTAGATTTGAAAAATACTATGGATAAAGAAGAAAAATTCTTAGAGAAGCAAACCGATCTTCTACAGCATATTCAGGAGATGTCAGAATCTTTAGCTGCTATGGCGCAGGAGATGACTTCATCAACAGAATCCATGGTAGAAAGTGTGGGTCATATAAAAGATTCTGCTGATAGTGTGAAAGAACAATCCAATACAACAAATACATTGGCTGTTCATGGGGAAACTATGACGAAAAAAATCATTCATGATCTAAATTTGCTGACAGGTCAGGTTGATCAAATGAAGGGGCGGTTGGAAGCACTCAATGAAAGTAGCAGCTCGGTAAATAAAATTACTAATACAATTACCAATATTGCAGCGCAAACGAATCTATTAGCACTTAATGCGGCTATTGAAGCAGCCAGAGCAGGGAATGCTGGGCGCGGTTTTGCGGTTGTTGCAGATGAAGTTCGTAAATTAGCTGAACAAAGCAGCAGTTCTGCCAGTGAGATACATGAGCTGATTATCCATAATACAGAATCTACTGGTAATGTAGTAGAGAATATGGATAATCAGAATGCGCTTTTAGGTAACATTGTGCAGGATATTAGTAAAAGCATGACGGAAATGACACAAATCACGGAAGCAACCGAAGAAAATCATAGGCAGGTTTTATCTATTGATGCATCATTGGGAACACTTTCAGCTACGGCAAGAGATATAGAGCAAGTATCAGAAGAAGTAGCAAAGTCAGCAACAACGCTATTCCATAAAGTCGAAAGCCATAGAGACGAATAATATGCCAAAAAATTTGTTTCATGATTGAATAATGTTGAAATTTTCACAAAATAAATTTATAATAAGGATAGAATTTATTTTGAGGGAGGCGGTTTTGTATGTTTCGTATTTTACCATTCAATATTCGTAATAATGCAGAAAAAGGTAAGGAACTGGTGGAAAATCTTGTAGATGCTTTCATGGAACAGCCTATGAACCCTTTTGGCAGAGTCAGCGGGGCGTTGTCTTCTTTCCGGGTGGATGTCATAGATGCTGAGGAGCATTATGAAGTAAGGGCAGAGCTCCCGGGATTCTCCAAAGAAGATATTACACTTGCCTATGAGGAGAATAAATATCTTACCATTCAGGCGGAGCATCCGGATGAGGATATGGGTTTGAAGTATATATGTCATGAGCGGCGCACGGGAAGGTTCGAACGTTCCTTCCTTGTCGATGGAATCAGGGAAGATATGATATCGGCAGAATTTAATAATGGCATCCTGTGTGTTATTTTGCCTAAGCATAGAGAGGAAAAGGCCAGGAAAGTCATTGATATTGGCTGATAAATGGGCGGTGTGTGGCGTAGAAGTCATGCACCGTTTTTTGGAAAAATTTTTCTTTTAACAGGATTTTTGCTGCTGCAGGTGGAAATACTATATAGTTGAGTAACTTTTATATTTAGAAGTTGAAATTAAATTATCATCGGAGGGGTTCCCATGATTGACGAACGCGATTGGGTAGAGTTTAAGCGCAAGCTGAAGATAAAGACGGAGATAGATCTGGATCTTTATAAGGCACCACAGATGCAGCGGCGGATTGGTAATCTTATGACACGCAATGGATTTGATACATATTGTGCGTATTTTGAGCATGTCGTAAAGAATCGGGATGAGTTAGCGTCTTTTATTGAATATCTGACGATCAATGTGTCTGAGTTTTTCCGTACACCGGAAAAGTTTTCCAAACTGGAAACGGATGTTATTCCAGAGCTTTTGAAGCACTCGCCAAAACTTAATATCTGGAGTGCCGGTTGCTCCATTGGCGCTGAGCCATATTCTCTTGCTATGATTATGAAGGAAATGACACCTGGCAGACAGCACCGTATTCTCGCGAGTGATCTCGATATTGAAATTTTATCAAAGGCAAAGCAGGGAACTTATACGGCAAATGAGCTTAAAAGTATATCACCACAGCGTCTTGCAAAGTACTTTGACAAGGTAGACGGCAAATATGTGGTAAAAGATGATATAAAGTCCTGTATAGAATTCAAACGGCATAATCTGTTGAAGGATTCTTTTGAAACGGGATTTGATCTGATTTTGTGCCGGAATGTTGTTATTTACTTTACGGAAGAGGCTAAGGATCAGCTTTATGCCAGTTTTTTCCGGGCATTAAAGCCTGGAGGCATTCTTTTCGTAGGTGCGACAGAGGCTATTTTGAACTTTCGTACGATGGGCTATACGAGTTATCAGCCGTTTTTCTACCAGAAACCAATTTGAGCTAGAACTGGAAATCGGAGGTCTTTTTATGTATGCAAATCAACAGATGGAGCAAATCAGCCGGGAAAATCTGGCTGAGCTGCAGATGAGACGCTTGCAAAAAACATTGAAGTGGGCCTTCGAAAAGAGTGCATTTTATAGCAATAAGCTGCAGGAGGAAGGTATCTCACCGGATAATATCACAGCATTGGATGATGTCCAAAAACTTCCGTTCACACTTAATACAGAAATCATGCAGAAGCCGTTGGATTTTTTGACGCTTCCCCTGAGCAGCATTATGCGTATACACATGGGAGATTCTTCCAGAAAACTCATCAAAATGTATACGAATAATGATATTGCGCAAAATGTCGAACTTATGACGCGGGCACTGGTTGCATCAGGGATTACACGTGCTTCTGTGGTAGGAATCCTCGGTGATTTTTCGGACAGCCGTATCATGGATGTTCAGTATGCTCTCGAGTTGTTGGGGGCGACTGTTGTTCCTATGGGAGTTGCCTATGAAAAAGCGATACCGCTTATGGAAATGTCGGGTATAGATACGCTGATTTGTGCGGCACGGTATCTCATTCAATTTATTGTTCAGATGCAGGCAGCTGGTGAGGATATTGCGGATCGGCATCTGCTCCGGATACTTTGTCTGAATGAGAATATACAGAACTCATTGCGGCGTCATATTGAGCGGCGTATGAACACACAGGTCTATGACCTCTTTGCTCCCTGCGAGCTTGGATGCAATGGGATGCTGTTTCAATGCAGCGAACGACGCGGCCAGCATTTGGCAGAGGATTGTTTTTATGCTGAAGTCGTTGAGTTTGGGAACAAGCGTGTTATAGAGGGATATTCTCAGATGGGTGAGCTTGTGGTGACGACGTTGGCGGCGGAGGCGATGCCGCTGATACGTTTTCGTACGGGCCAGGCAGTCATGCGGCTGGAAGAGCCGTGTACCTGTGGACGCACGCTGGTACGTCTGGCGACGCCTGTTGGTATCACCAACACATAAGATAGCAATGAAATGATAATGTTGTCACACAAAAAGCCTGCTTTTGCAGGCTTTTTGTGTGATATTGCGGAAGGAGAGGTTGTTTTGCGATTCATCCATACTGCTGACTGGCATCTGGGGCGTCTGTTCCATGGGCAGCATCTTACAGGAGAGCAGTCGTATCTATTAGACGATTTTTTACGTATGGTTACGGATAGCCGTGCTGAGGCTGTGCTTATTGCTGGTGATATCTATGACCGGGCGGTGCCTCCTACGGAGGCTGTTGAGCTTTTCGATGAGGTGCTGGCCAGACTGCTGCTCGAAAAAAAGGTGCCGGTTTTTTTCATCGCGGGTAACCATGATAGTGCGCAGCGTCTGGGTTTTGCAAGCCGGATTCTGGATAAGCAGGGCCTTTTTGTACGTGGACAGCTCGAAACTGATTTGCAGCCCTTTATCTTGCAGGATCAATTTGGTCCTGTCTATTTCCAGCTCTATCCATATATGGAGCCGGCACTCGTGCGTGCGGTGTTTGGCAGGGAAGAGCTCATGGATTTTGACGCGGCTACGGGGTATGTCATTGCCGCAGGACGCAAAACAATTCCGGCGGGAGCACGCTGCGTGGCTGTAGCGCATGCCTTTATAGCAGGCGGCCAGACAACAGAATCGGAACGGCCTCTGTTGGTGGGGGGATCCAGCAATGTAAGCCCGGAGTATTTTCGTGGTTACAGCTATACGGCGTTGGGACATCTGCACAACCCACAGCAGGCAGGTGCTGCGTCTATACGTTATAGCGGATCACTCATGAAATACTCTTTCGCGGAAGCCGACCAGCAAAAGGGATTATCGGTGGTTGAGCTTGACGGGGCGGGCAGCACCAATGTTGAATTTTTACCGTTGGTGCCGAAGCATGATGTGTGCCGTGTACGCGGTTATTTTGATGAGATACTTTCCGACAGGGAACGATATCCGAAAACAGAGGATTATATGCTGGTAGAGCTTCTCGATACAGAGGCTATTCTCGATGTGCATGGGAAGCTGGCGGATGTTTATCCGAATCTTATGCAGATCGATCGGCCCAACCTGAATCGGGGTGGTGAGCTGAAGGCACCGGATCATCTACGCAGAAATAAATCGGAAGCGGAGCTTTTTCAGGATTTTTTCTTAGAGATGACAGGCGAGGCTATGAATGCTGAGCAGGATAAGGTGCTTGTGGAGAGTATGGAGGAGATTTTTCGCGCGATGAGGGAGGGAAAGGCATGAGACCCATCAGGCTGAGTTTTGCAGCATTTGGCTCCTATGAGAAAAAGACGACAATCGATTTCAGAGAACTTCGCAAGCATGCTTTTTTTCTTATTCATGGTGCGACGGGCGCGGGAAAGACGACGATACTCGACGCAATATGTTTTGCACTTTATGGGGATGCCAGCGGTGAGAACCGCGAGGTTCGGATGCTCAGGAACGAACAGGCCGGAATGGATGAGGCAACCTGGGTCGAACTGGATTTCATGCTGGGCGCAAAACGCTATTTTATCTGGCGCAGTCCGGAGCAGCTTCGTTTGAAGAAGCGCGGTGAGGGTACTACGATCAGTACGGCAGAAGCCTTACTTTATGCCTTTGAAGGTGAAGAAAAAAAGCTTCTTGTTGAAGGTTACTTGAATGTAACGGCAAAGGTAGAAGAACTACTGGGTTTTAAAAGCAGTCAGTTCCGTCAGGTAGTATTGCTGCCGCAGGGAGAGTTCCTGCGGCTTTTGCTGGCAAAATCGAATGAGCGTCAGGAAATTATGGAGGTTCTTTTCAATACGGAGATATATCGTGGGATTGAAGAGGGTCTGAAGAAAAAGGCGCGGGATATTGAAAAAAAGCATGAGGAAATAAAACAGCGGCATGCTATGCTGCTGGTAGATGAAGGGGCTTCATCACTGGAAGAATTCGCTTTACTGCTTCGTCAGAAGGAAGTGCGCTGGCAGGAATTGCAGGAAAAAGTGCAGGCAAAACAACAGCTTCGTGAGACCATGCAGCAAAATGAGCAGCAGGCCCGCCAGATAGAAAATCGTTTTGTCATTCGCGAAACTGCGGAAAAAGAGGCGGAATCTTGTAAAGAGAAGCTGCCGGATTTTACCCGGTTCAAGGAGCGTTATGAGACAGCAGAACGTGCAGCTGCTCTATCGGATATTGCGCGCGAGTGCCGCAGGGCAGACGATGAATATGCTGCAAAAGGAAAATATCTGGAAGAAATGCAGGCAAGGCAGGCAAAGCTGCAGCAGGAACTCAAGCAGGTACAGCATCGTTATGAAGCAGAACTTGCCAGAGATCCTTTGCGTAAGGAACTTGAAAAAAAACTCAATAAGCTTGTTGAATATCGTACATTATCTGCCGCTGTTATGGAGGCTGAACGTGAAGTAGAGCAGCAGTCAGCGGCGGCAAAGCGCGCTATGGAGCAAAAAAAGATCAGGGAAGAGGAACGGACTTCTTTGGATCAATGCCGAACAGAGCTTCAGATACGCCTGAGTGAGACCATGTTGCTGGCAGGAGAGGAAAAAGCTGCGGCGATGGAGGTTGAAAATCTGCAGAAAGAACAGCTGCGAGCAGCTGAGGCGGAAGAATATGAGAAAAAGCGGCAGGAAATGGCCATAACCGCAAAAGCGGCACAGGAGGCGTTAAAAAGGGATGAAGAGGAATACAGCTGTCGGCGTGCCCGGCTTGAGCGTTTACAGCATCTTTTTGCTGAAGGCCAGGCTGCATTGCTTGCGGCCGGACTGCAGGAAGATCAGCCGTGTCCGGTCTGCGGCTCCAGGGAGCATCCTTGCCCTGCGATATCGCAGGCTATTGTTCCAGATGAGGCAGAGATAAAAGATGCCCAGGCTGGTTTGCAGCGATGGGATGAGCGGCGAAAAAAAACGGCGCAATTCCATCTTGAGGCTGAGAATGCGCTGGCAGCTGCGATAAGCCGTGCGGAACAGAGCAGACAACAGCTTTGTGATGTGCGGCGTACGCCTGAGGTGATTGGAAAAGAACTCGCGGAGGCGCGGGAACAAGCTATGAAAGCTGTACAGGCAGTGAAACAAAAGGAGATACTAGTCAAACGCATGGAAGAAATCCAAAAGCGGCTGGCAGCGGCGGCGCAGTTTGTACAGACGGCAGAAGCGGAGGTTTTCCGTGCAGAGGGTGGCTATCATACGGCGCTGGGTGCGTTGCAGGAGAAGCGCAAGCTGTTGCCGGAGGAATATCGTGATAGCGGAGTGTTACAGCGTTCTGAAGAGGAATGCACTGTTCGGCTGCAGACTATGCAGGAAGCCTTGCAAGGTGCGGAGAAATCTTTACATGCGCTGCAGGAAACACTGGCGGCATTGAACGCTGCCAAAGGTGCAGCAGAAAAGGCATGGACTGAGAGTATGGAGAAGATGGAGCGACTGCAGAAGGAGTTCGTTTCACGCCGTGTGCAGGCCGGTTTTGCAACGGCGGAGCTTTATGAAGCGGCACTTGCAGAGCAGTGGTCGGACGGCGATTACCGCCAGCGTGTGAAGCAGCACATCCGCGATTTTGAGGATCGTTATACAGCCGCACAGGCGGCTGTGCAAAAGGCCGTGGCGGAGACAGAACATCTCGTGCGTCCAGACCTTGAAGCCGCAGCTAAAGCCCGTCAGGCGGCTGATAATGCCTGGACGGAGAGTTATGGAGAGGCGCAGAAGCTGTCGGCGGATCTACAGCGAGGCAGGGCGAAGGAAAAGCAGCTGCAGGTCATTGCGGCACGGGCGGAAAGTATTGGACTCGCATATCGTTCTATTGGACGCTTGTCTGAAGTAGCCAATGGCAAAAACGCGCATGGCATTACCTTCCAGCGTTATGTGTTGCGTTCTTTGTTGCACGATGTCATTGATGCGGCTAATGAACGGCTGCTGGTCATGAGCCGGGGACAGTATCAGCTACAGCCCGGCGAACGTGCACGAAAAAATATGGCAGGCGGTCTGGATATAGAGGTATTTGACGAGTATACAGGGTATGCGCGTTCTGTGGCAACGCTTTCAGGCGGAGAATCTTTTCTGGCATCGCTTTCACTGGCTCTGGGGTTAGCGGATGTGGTGCAGAGCTATGCGGGAGGCATACGTCTCGATACGATTTTTATTGATGAAGGTTTTGGTACGCTTGATTCGGAGACACTGGACGTGGCAATCGACACACTCATCGAATTGCAGAAAAGTGGCCGGCTCGTCGGAATCATCTCGCATGTTGAAGAGCTCCGGGAGCATATTGGAGCTTGTCTTGAGGTCTCAAAGACAAGGGACGGCAGTACGGCGCGGTTCATAGTAGATTGAGTGTTTTTAAGGGGGAATTTCATGCTGGAGTTTATTGTGGGACGTGCGGGGACAGGAAAAACAGAAGCCTGTCTCACTGCTATGCGTGAAAAAATGGAGCAGGAGCCGGCAGGTCCTGTACTTATTTTGTTGTTGCCTGAACACATGACCTACAAGGTTGAACGGCGTCTAGCTTCTTCTATGCAAAAAAATGGTGCGGGATTCGTCCGCAGTCTTGTTTTCGGTTTTCGCCGGTTTGCACGGCAGGTACTTCTGGAGACTGGCGGTGCTGTTTATCCCCG
>WSSedB1CaDRAFT_10001189_pt1 | contig 10091 bp, 8 predicted proteins | sample WetSurSB1Cattail_FD_9460 | JGI IMG/M metagenome (IMG submission 9460)
ACGGCTCCNTCATGGCTGCGCTTGGAGCGGTCTATGCCCGAATGAAAGAGACCGACGATATTCTCGGCACCATTGGAAATTCGGTGTGAGGATGTCCGATTTATTGTTTCACCGCCGCACTTTCGCTGATATATAGTAGCTGATGTGCATACCCCCCTCTTTTCCTCATCCTGCTTGACAGTAAAAAAACGTTAGTGTATCGTTCACCCCCTGCAGAAATAATAAAACACTTAATAAAATAATATCTTATGGTGCAAACACAGACAATGAAGACAGCATTGGTAATCGGTGGAAGTCGTGGAATCGGACGTGCAATTGCTCTCAAACTGGCAAAATCCGGTTTTGCAATCTGGCTGACTTACAAAAGCAACCATGACGCCGCCAACAGTGTGAAAGCGGAAATCGAGGCGCTGGGAAGCAGTTGCGAACTTATTCCCTTTGATGTTTCCAGCTACGAGGAGACCGAAGCGGCTTTGAGCAACCGTCTGGAGACCGTGTCTCCCGATGTGCTCGTATTCAATTCGGGCATTGCGCGTGACAACCTCCTGATGTGGATGACCAAGGATGAGTGGAATTCGGTTGTTTCCACCAATCTGAACGGATTTTTCAATGTAACCCGTCAGGTGGTTTTCTCCATGCTGAAGGCCAAACGGGGACGTATCGTCGTGATCTCGTCCACATCCGGCCAGGTGGGTCAGCCGGGGCAGGTCAACTACTCCGCCTCCAAGGCCGGTTTGATCGGCGCGGCAAAGGCTTTGGCGCGCGAGGTGGGCAAGAAAAGGATCTATGTCAATGTGGTCGCTCCCGGTTTCATTGAAACGGAAATGACTTCGGAGATTCCCAAGGAGCATGTTCTTCCCCTGATTCCGCTCAATCGGGTCGGCACTGCCGATGAGGTTGCGTCAGTCGTTAACTTCCTCTGTACGGAAGAGCATATGTACATTCACGGTCAGGTGATCGGCGTCAATGGCGGATTGGCGATGTAAAGTGCTGGTTTGTAACGCCATCGGGACCGGGATTGTTTACGAGGAGTCGGCTTTTCATAATGAAAAAGTATGATCATATTGTTGTTGGAAGCGGCATCAGCGGGTTAACGATGTCGCTTTTGCTCTCCATGAGCGGAAATAAAGTTCTTTTGATCGAGAAAAGCCCATTTATCGGGGGATCCCTTTCACGCTTCAGCCGGGGTGGCGTTTCCTTCGATACCGGCTTCCACTTTACGGGCGGATTTCACCAGGGAGGGATTCTCTCCGATATTCTTTCTCTGTTCGACATGCGAGGTATGATCGAACCGGTCTATCTTCACAATCCGGCGCAGAACCAGTTTCACTTCGAAGCCAGTGGCAGATACTTTGAGCATCCTAACGGCATCGAAGAGACAAAAAACAAGTTCAAAGGCTATTTTCCCACCGAAGCCGGAGCGATTGAGCGCTATTTCCAGATGGTCCAATCGGTCTGCCAGCGAACCCCTTCCCTTAATATCCGCGAAAACGTGATTGCCCCGCCAAACCTGGAAGAGGATTATGTCTCCCTTGATTCCGTGCTGAGGGATCTGACTTCCGATGCGTTGCTGCGCGGTTTGTTGTCCGGATATGCCATGTGCTACGGAGTGCGGCCGGCCGAGGTCTCTTTTGCCAACCACAGCAGGATGATTCTCAGCTTCTATGAGTCCATGGCCTTTGTAAAAGATGGCGGCGACGGCTTTATCAATGCGTTCCGGGAAAAGCTGAAACAGTACGACGTGGATGTGCGTTGCAATACGTATATCACGGAACTTGCCGATGTTCGCGACCGCAGGGTGGGACGCTTTGTTCTAAACAACGGTGAAGAGATCGAGGCTGACAGCTGTGTGCTCACGATTCACCCTCGGGAAATATTCAAGCTTTTGCCTGAAAAACAGTACAGCAAGGCATTTGCAGACCGAGTCCACAGGTTTGAACCCTCGCTGGGGCTCTTCTCGGCGTTTGCCGTTATCAAGCCGGGCAAAAGCGACCCCCATCCGGATACCGCGATAGTCTCCCTCTTTCCGGACGACGATTTGAACAACCTGCTGGACCCCTCTTATGAGGGAAAACCCGCCTTGGTCGTGGTCAAGTCTCCTGCTTCTGTTGAAAGCCAGACGGGCAAGGGTATCAGTATCGTCCAGCCCTCTTTTACCGATCATGTTGCTATGTGGCAGGAAACCAGGCGGGGGCAGCGGCCCGAGGAATATCTGGCGTACAAGCAGGCGCGGGTGGACGGGATCAAGGAACACCTCTTCGGTTGCTTCCCGGAATACCGGGATACTCTTGAATTCGTGGATGCGGGATCGATGCTCACCTACAAGGACTACCTGTGCAGCCCGGATGGCAGCGCCTACGGCGTCAAACAGAAGTTGGGCCAGTTTAACCTGATCGGCAAACTCCCTTTACACAACCTGTTTGCCGCCGGACAGAGCGCGCTTCTGCCGGGAGTGATCGGCGCCATGATGTCTTCGCTGATCGTCGGACGCGCCATGTTGGGAAAAGAACATTTCGGAAAGTTACTGGATCAGAGCCTATGACATTGAGACGAGTTGTAATTACAGGAATCGGAGTTGTTTCGCCATTCGGGAACGGTGTGGCGGAACTGATGAAAGGGGTGGAAGAGGGGCGTAGCGGCGTGCGTTTCATGGAGGGGTGGGACCAGTATATTGGTCTGCAGAGCCTGATCGCGGCGCCGGTGGAAATGCAGGGCGAGAAAAACATCCCCCGCCAGAAGCGCCGCTCCATGGGACGCCTGAGCATCTTTGCGGCCCAAGCTGCTGATGAGGCATTGGCCGATGCGGGCATTGCCCTTGCCAACGAGGATCGCTGGAGAATCGGCTGTGTTGTCGGGTCAACCATGGGCAGCGCCAGGAGCATCAACGAGACCTTTGAAATTATGCTGCCGGACCATGATCTGACCAGGCTCAATTCCACCATGTTCTTCCATTGCATGTCCCATACGGCGGCAATCAACGTGGCCCAGTATCTCGAGCTGAACGGCGCGATTATGTCCACCTCGGCCGCCTGCGCCTCCGCGCTGCATGCCCTTGGTACCGGATATGACATGATACGGCTCGGCAGACAGGACGTCATGCTCTGCGGAGGCGCCGAAGAACTGCATCCGACAGTGACCGCTTCGTTCGATATTCTCTATGCCACATCGACGAAATATAACGACAACCCTCAAAAAGCTCCGCGGCCCTTTGACAGGGACAGGGATGGTATTGTCTGCGGCGAGGGGAGCGGCATCCTGGTCCTGGAGGATTACGAGCGGGCCGTGCGTAGAAACGCGAAGATCTACGCCGAGGTGACCGGCTTCTGCACAACCTCGAGCGGCCTCCATGTCAGTCAGTCCAACAAGGAATCCATGGTCACCTGCATACGCCGGGTGCTGGATGAAGCCGGGTTGACGCCTGACAAGATCGATTACATCAACGCCCATGCCACAGCGACCCTGCAGGGTGACCAAGAAGAAGCCGAAGCGATACGCGAAGTATTCGGTGCTTCGGTTCCTGTCAGCTGCATAAAGGGGAACATCGGCCATACTTTGGGCGCTGCGGGGACCATTGAACTGGCGGCGGCACTGAAGATGATGGAGCGGGGAGTGATCTACCCGACGCTCAACCTGGAAAACGTGAGCCAGGATTGTGAAGGAATCCAGCATGTTATGCAGCCGGTCACAAAGCAGATCCGGAGCATACTGAAAAACGGTTTTGCCTTTGGCGGCATTAATGCCGCACTGGTGTGCGAAAAAATCTGATGCAAGAAGCAAATCAAATCCGGAGGAGAGCATGACCGAGCAGGAAATTATCGACATAACCAACAAGGTCTTCGAGGAGTCCTTTGAAATCGAACCGGAACGGCTGATTCCGGAGGCGAATATCTTCGTGGATCTTGGACTCGACAGCCTTGATATTGTCGATCTGGTCGTGGCGCTTCAGAACAGTTTCGGTGTCAAGATCAGAAACGAGGAGAGCATCCGGGAAATTCGTACCCTCCAGGACCTCTACCAGTTCATATCCGCCATTAAGAGCGTAAAAAAAGCTTGAACCAACATGTTTGAACGATTGCGCCTGTATATTTTTAATCTGTATTTTTACACGCTTTTCATGGTGGTTTCAGCTGCAGTGATCCCTCTTTTGACAATGTATGGCGTCTGCCTGGGGTTGTTCAGTTCTCGTCGCGGAGCCATGAAACGCTTTCGCCGCGCAATCAGTTGGTATGGTCTGATCATAATGGCCATTCCATATCCCTTCATCAAGATCCGGTGTGTGAGCCAAGAGTGTAACGATCCGGGAGATCCGTATATTTTCATCTGTAACCATCGTTCGGCATCGGACGCCTATCTCATTGGGGCTCTGCCGTACGAACTGGTGCAGATCGTCAACGTGTGGCCGTTCAGGATACCGGTGTTGGGCAAGTATGCACAATGGGCCGGCTATCTCAATATTCGCATGATGCCTCCCGAGGAGTTCAGCCAGAGAGCCGGGCAATTATTGAAAGAGGGCGTCTCGGTGGTTTTTTTCCCCGAAGGGACACGATCCACAACCCTTGCCATGGGAAGTTTTCACGGCTCGGCTTTCAGATTGGCGCTTGCGTCAAAGGTGCCGGTTGTACCGCTCTGCATCTCGGGGAGTGAAACCATTCCACCCAAGGGGTCGGCTCTTTTGCATCCCGGAACGATCAGGATCAACAGGCTTCCGGCAATCACCTGGGATGAGTACAAGGATCTGACACCCTTTGCTTTCAAAAACAGGGTCTGGAAAATCATGGACCATGAGCTGTCGGTGATGGAGAACAGGGCATGACGGAAACCATATTTCAGGGGCGGGGCATGCTTGAGTTCCGCCATCCTGATCAAATCCGTATGGCGCAGGAGGAGTTGCTGCAAAAGCATCTTGCCTATGCCGCTTCCTGTTCGCCCTACTACCGGGCGCTGTTCCGTGAACAGGAGATCGATGTTAGCGGGATCACTCTGGACAGTCTGGCCCAAATTCCCTTTACAACCAAGAACATGCTGGGCGATCGCAACGATGAATTCCTGGCCGTACCCATGTCCAGCATCGTCGATATCGTCCTGTCGTCGGGCACCACCGGCAGATCGACCACGGTGATGTATACCGAGGAAGATCTGCGGCGGCTGGCCTACAACGAGGAGATATCTTTTGCCGGCTGCGGTTTGACGTCGTCCGATACCGTGCTGCTGACCTGTACCATGGATCGCTGTTTCGTGGCCGGCCTGGCTTATTTTTCCGGCGTCAGGAGTCTTGGCGCTGCGGCCATAAGAAATGGTCTCAGCAGTTTCGACAGCCACCTGGAGATCATCCGGCGTTTGAAACCGACAGTGCTTGTGGGTGTTCCCACATTCCTGCTCAAACTGGGTCTGTTTTTGGAAAGCGCAGGGCTGAATCCCGTTTCGACCGAGGTCGGCAAGCTGGTTTGCATCGGTGAGCCGATTCGCGACCGCGATCTTGCTTTTCTGACGGTCGGCGCAAAGCTTGAAAAACTCTGGGGGGCCAGGATTTATTCGACCTACGCTTCGTCGGAGACCATTACCTCCTTTTGCGAATGCACTGCCCAGGTGGGAGGTCATCTGCATCCCGATCTTGCGGTGGTGGAGATCGTCAACGACCGTGGTGAGCTGCTGCCGACCGGCGAAATGGGTGAGGTGGTTGTGACTCCCCTGGCCATTGAGGGAATGCCGCTGGTGCGTTTCAAGACCGGAGACGTGAGCTTTCTCATGAATGAGCCGTGCAGTTGCGGGCGGAATTCGCCACGCCTCGGTCCTATTCTGGGGAGAAAGAACCAGATGATCAAATTACGCGGCACGTCCTTTTATCCCAACTCAATCAATGCGGTGCTAGATTCCTATCCCGGTATCAGTGAATACTATGTTGCCGCATCGACCGATAGTGATCTTTCGGATGAGATCAAGGTCTTTGTCTCGGTCGGCAATGCCTCATGTTCGGCCGAGAAGATCATGGACAAACTGCAGGCCCATCTGCGCGTGCGGCCGCAGGTGATTATCGCCAGTGATGAACAGGTCAAAAGCCAGATATATACCGGCAATGCCCGGAAATTAGTCCGTTTTGTGGATAAGAGAAAGAGCCTATGAAAAACTGCCTGGATAGAATCTATGGCTCGGAATTCACCTCCCAGGAAATAGCCGATGCCGTTCGCGAAGGGCGCCTGCTCTCCATGGAGATTGAATTCAACCAGAGCTGCAATTTCAGGTGCGTCTACTGCTATGCCTCGGATAGTCCCGTACGGCGCAATGAGTTGACAAAAGAGGAATTTCTCGAAGTCATCGATCAGGCCAGGGAACTGGGCGCGCGAAAAATAATCATCCTGGGCGGCGAGCCGATGCTCTACCCGCATATCATGGAGATGATCCGCCACATCCGCTCGCTGGACATGGAGGTTGAACTCTTCACCAACGGCGCCAACATCACGCCGTCCGTGGCGCGGGAACTGTACGATAACCACGTCAGGGCCGTTCTCAAGATGAACTCCTTTGACGAGAGCCTGCAAGATACCCTGTCCGGCTGCAAGGGAGCCTACGTCCAGATTCAGGAAGCCTTTGCTAACCTGAAACAGGCCGGATATCCCTCTGCGGACTGTCCGATGGGAATCAGCTCGATCATCTGCCAGCAGAATATCGAAGAACTGCCCCGCATGTGGGAATGGCTGCGGGACCAGGGCATGCTTCCCTATTTCGAGATGATGACACCCCAGGGAGGCGCCCGGGAACATAACATGCTCGAACTGGATTCACGTTCTGTCGAAGCTTTTTTCCGGAAAATCTCGGAGATCGACCGGAACAAGTATGGTATCCACTGGGACCCTCAGCCACCGCTGGTGGGGGGTGAATGTCTGCGGCACCAGTTTTCCTGTGCCGTCAACTCCGAAGGCCTGGTGCAATCCTGCGTCGGTATTACCACTCCCATCGGCGATCTGCGCAAACATCGCCTGAAAGAGATCGTCCGTGACAGCGAGGTGGTTCAGGATCTGAAGAATTACAAGGATCTGATCAAGGGGCCGTGCGGAGAATGTGAACAGCTCGACCACTGCTACGGATGCCGGGGCACAGCTTTTCAGTTGACTGGCGATTATCTCGCATCAGACCCGCTTTGCTGGAAAAACAGTGGCCGGCGTGACGAAATCATGTTTCTGCCGATTGACGCAGGGCGGGTAATACCGCACAAACCGCCCATGCTCATGATAGACCGCCTGCTGGAAGTCAAGGACAGGGCCTCGGTTTCCGAGATGACGGTGCGCAGCGATATGATTTTTGTCGATGAGAACGGCAAGCTTGATGATGCCTCCTATCCGGAGGTTATCTCCCAGGCGGTTGCGGCGCAGGAAGGTTTTCGCAGGATCGGCAGCCGTACCCCCCTGGTGGAGGGCTTTCTGCTGGGAATAAAAAAGCTGGAAATCCTCGGTGAGTCATATGTGGGCGATACTCTCCGCATATCGCTGTACAAGGCTTCGAGGTTCGGTGATTTCGGCATCCTGGACGGTAAAGTGTACAATGGTGAAAATCTTGTTGCGCGTGGCGAAATAAAAGTGTGGCAGAGCAATGCCGGGGTGGATGCATGACCATGATCAGGAAACGAGGAATGAAGGCTGTTGCAGGAGTTTTGTTGTGTGTACTGGCGGCACTACCGGTTTTTGCCGCTGAGCAGAGCAGGGCAGGAGCGACTCAACCGGCCGATATGTCGGTGTTTTTGCGGGATCTTGGCAAAAAAGCCTCTAACTTCAAAACCCTCAAGACCGACTTCACCCAGGAAAAGAAAATGGCCATGTTCAAGGAGAAGCTCGTTCTGAAGGGGCGCATCTTTCTCCAGAAACCGAACAAGGTCGCCTGGCACGTGGATTCTCCTCTGCGCTATTCGGTTCTGATTACCGATAAACTGATACGCCAATGGGATGAGGAGACCAATAAGGTTCAGGAGATATCCCTGGCCAGGAACCCGATCTTTCAGAACGTGCTTAATCAATTGACGGTATGGTTCTCGGGCGAGTACGGCTCGCTCCTGGATGTCAACGATGTGCGTGTGGTGAAGCGGGAGCCTCTGGTGATCGAATTCGTTCCACGGGCCAGCAATATTTCCAAAAAGGTCATCAAGAGCATAACTATCACCTTCCGCGACGACCAGAAGTATCTGCAACAGATACGAATCCAGGAAGTGAGTGGAGATGTCACCACCCTTCGTTTTTTCAACACGATCATGAACACTCCGCTGGACAGCCGCAGCTTTGAGGTCAAGGGGCGTGTTTGATTCGTTTTTTTCGTTGTTGCATCGTTATGTGTTCAAGCATGAAAAAAAGATTCTCTGGCTGGTGCTGGCACTTACCCTGGCTGCCGGCGCGGGCGTTTTCGTTACCCGCTACGAAGGCAATATCGATCTGATGCTGCCTCCCGACAAGGAGATCACGCGCAGCATGGATTTTTTGCGCGGGGCCAGTTTCTCGGACAAGATGATCATCTCCCTGGAACTGACCGACCCTTCCAAAACCAGGAAAGACCTCTTCCTTGCTGTTGATCAATTGGCTGCATCCCTTTCTCCGCCGCTCTTCGTAAAAGTCGTCTCCGGATTTTCCGTTGCCAACGTGATGGAGGAATTTTCCATCATGCGCTATGCGCCCCAGGTATTGGGGGAACAGGATCTGGCAACCATCGACAGCCAGATCAATCCGGAGACGGTGTCACGGAAACTGCGCGGTATCTATCTGGGGTCGCTGAGACCCGAGAGTATCTTTACCTCCTCACTCTCCCGCTCCGATCCCCTGGGAATCAAACAACTGCTGCTGGAAAAGATGCGGGCGCTGCCCGCCTCCATGGGTTATGACGTTTCCATCGAGGACGGTCATTTCATCAGCCGGGACGGTCGTCATTCCATGCTGATCATCCAGACATCCGTACCGATGATGGACAGTCCGCGCAGCAAGGAACTGGTTGCCACGGCCCAGGAACGGATCAAGGCACTACCGGGGTTTGTCAGGGCCGATGTTATCTGCGGCCATCTTCATACAGTCAGCAACGAGCGCGTAATCAAGCACGATATCACGGTTGTCTCGATCATTGCGTCGGTTACGTTTCTGCTCCTTTTTCTGGCGGTGTTCCGCGATCCGCGGGTTTTGTTCGTGTTCATCATCCCCTTGATCGCCGTTGTCTGGGCCATTCCCCTGGCAACGGCTCTTGAGGGGAAGCTCCTCTATCTGGTGATCGGTTTCGGGACCGCCATAGCCGGCATTTCCATCGACTACGGACTGCTCGTGTACATCGCCATGAAGCGGGGCGCCAATAGTGGCCAGATGCTCAAACTCTCCAAGCTGGTCACCATTGATGCGACCACGACCATGTTCAGCTTCATCGTTCTGTTTTTCTCACTGATCCGCGGGTATCATCAACTGGCGCTTTTTTCGAGCCTCTGCGTGATCATCTGTCTGCTCTTCTCCTTGCTGGTCCTGCCCCTGCCCCTGACCTGGAAGCGGTATCCCCTGGTTTTGGAACCGACCATCGGCGACAGAATGCGCTCTTATCTCAAACCGTCGAAGTTGAATGTTGTTGTCTGGGGAGTGTTGACCGTCGTGGCACTGATCCTATCCTTTTCAGTGACCTTTGACAGCGACGTGAAAAAACTGGACGGCACGGAACCTTCGGTGCTGCGGGCGGAGCAGTCTTTCCATGATGTATGGGGGGGCAAGGCCAACCAGGCGGTCTTTGTGGTGACCGGCAAAAGCCTGGAAGATGCCATGGAGATCAATGACCGGGTCTATGGGGAAGCAGCCGGGATTGTGGGAAAAGGCGAGTTTACCAGTCTGGCCCAGTTCTGGCCTTCGCAAAAGCTGCGCAGTGAGAACAGCGAGCGATGGAATCGTTTCTGGTCCCAGGGGAGAGAACAGAAACTCAAGCAGTTGATCAGGGAAACATCTGGCTCGCAGGGTTTTTCAGATCAAGCCTTTGAACCGTTCTTTGAGGGGCTTCACGCCTCCCGTACCGAAAACATGAACGCAAACGGGCTGATCGGACAGCTTCAGGAGCGATTTGTGTTGAGCAAAAACGGAGAATACCGTATCTTA
>WSSedB1CaDRAFT_10001190_pt1 | contig 10086 bp, 10 predicted proteins | sample WetSurSB1Cattail_FD_9460 | JGI IMG/M metagenome (IMG submission 9460)
GCGAGCCCGGGCCGCGGACCGGCCGCCCGCGTTGCGGTCAAAGACCGGGATTGGCATAGACAGCCGGATTCCCAGTTGCGTATCGCGATTGACTGATGACATGCCTCCCACCTCAACGGAACTTTGCTCCCATTGGGCAAAGAGCCCGGCAGTGAGATTGGGAATTGCTTCGGCTTTAGCCAGGCGATGCCCGGTTTCGGCTTTGTCGCGTTCAAGCGCCAGTGCCAGGAAGTCGGGCCGCAAGGCCAGGGCCTGTTTGACGAGATCCCCGGTCTTGGACGATGGCTGTGGTGCGGAAAGTCTGTCGGCCAGCTTGATATCGGCTTCGTTCAGTCCGGTCAATGATGCTATTTTGACGCGAAGAGGAATCCCCTCCCGCTCGACCTCCAGCAGCCGGCTTTCGGCCCGGGCCAGTTCGACCTTGGCAAGGTTGAGATCAAGCTCGGGGATATCGCCCGCCTTGAAACGTTCTCCGGATACGGCCACCAGATCACGATTGAGCTTCACCAGCTCCGACGCGAGTTCCCGGCGTTCGGAGGTCAGCGAATAGTCCAGAGCCAAGACGGAAACTTCATCCTTCAGAAGTCGCGCGGCATTGTCCCGCTGCCGCCGCATGGCTTCGGCCTCGCGTTGCATCGCTTCGCGGCGCAGCCGCAGCTTGTTGTTCAGGGGAAACTCCTGGTTGATGCCGATTGACGCGGAATGTTCGTCAGGACTGCCGGTCAGTCTGCCGGTGGAACCCTGCAGTTCCAGGGTCGGATTGCTGATAGTGCCGGCCTGAACGGCAAGAGAATGTGCAGCAGCTGTTTCCTTTTCCAAGGCAGCCAGGTCAGCGCTGTGTTTCAGGGCAAGAGCAACGATTTCATCGATAGTACGTGGAACGGCCTCGGCCAATGCCGGCAAACAGACAAGCATCAGCAGCAATAAGGCGAGAACGGTTCCGCGCGCCAGTAGTACACGTGTCACGAATGAACCTCCGGATAACAGAAATGTCACGGCAGGCGCGGATGAACGCCGGCCGTATCTATGGTGTGTTACTGAATTAGCGTGGAAAACGGATGGTTAGACGATGGATACGTCAGGTGGAACAAAGAGAGAAAGAAAGACTTCGGGGATATACGGGGTAATTTCGGGAGAACACAAGCAGGTAAATACCGGTGAGTAGGTGAAGATTAGCGGGGTTGAAGCTAACGGAGCATGGCATGCGCCATCGCACACACCGAAGCAGAAATGATCATTGGGGGAATGCGATGACGAGGAAGTACCGGAACGGTCGTGATCGTCAGGGTTCCGCCCCTCATGGGCAAATGAAGAATGCGAAGCGTCATGAGTTCCCGGAGCATCTCCGGCACATGCGACATTTTCGCCCAACGACATCGCGAAACCGATGAAGGTCACCAGCAAAAGCAGCATGGCAATTATGCGCGTGGATTCAAATTTCATACGCTGAAATCTTAACAAGCCAGCTACTGGTTTACAACACAGAATCAAAAAAAAGAGTTTTTATATCTGCTCAAGCTGCTTGGATGCTATGATCTGAAAACCCGCTATAATCGGGTAAGGGGGAATGTTCCATGAAGACAGCCGCAACAATCGCCCTGTTCTGCGCCGGTGGAGGGCTTACCCGCTACTATCTCTCCGGGTGGGTCTACAGCCTGCTTGGCCGGGCTTTTCCCTACGGCACCTTGGCGGTCAACATCATCGGCGCCTATTGTATCGGCTTGATCATGGAGCTGAGTCTTCGCAGCACAATTATTTCCGCCACGCTACGCCTGGGGTTGACCGTTGGTTTCATGGGCGGCTTGACGACCTTTTCCACCTTCAGCTACGAAACCTTCAAACTTCTGGAAGATGGTCAGTTCCTTCTTGCCTTCGTCAATATCATGGCCAGTGTTGTGGTCTGTCTGTTATGTACGTGGCTGGGCATTATCACCGCTCGAGCAATAATCCAGGGAGGGTTGTAATGACACGACTGATTGGTGAGCAAACGCTGATGAGAATATTTATCGGAGAGACCGACCGCTACAACCATAAGCCGCTCTATGAGGCGCTGGTGGAACTTTTGCGGAAAGAGGGATTTGCCGGAGCAACGGTCTTGCGCGGCGTGAGCGGTTTTGGCGCTCACAAGGTCTACCACTCCCAGAAGCTGCTGGACCTATCCGCCGACATGCCCATGATTGTTGAGGTGGTCGATACACGGGACAAGATTTACTCCATCCTGCCCCGTATCGACGAGATGATGGCTGGTGGCATGATCACACTGGAAGGGGCTACGGTTATTCGCTACAGCCCCAAAACGTGAAAAACGTTTCAATTCCACGTGCCATTCCTACCATTGTTTTTCCGAAGCCGACAGATAAACGCCGAGCTGATCGGCAAAATTGAGGAAAACCGGCTTCACCCTTTCAAACTCTTCAACATTCAATCGTTTTTCGTAACTGCTCGTTTCGCCCGCATATGCGTTGCCGCAGAAAACGACCGGCACAAAAATGTTCAGGTTACTGAATGTAACCCTGGCTTTACCGTCCTTTATCTCTTCCTCCAAGGTAAACCTGACTTCCCATCCCTCTTTGTAGGATTCGGAAAAACCTTCCTCCGGATACAGGATAGCGGCGTTAGCTATCAATATTCCTTTTTTGGCATTTTCATACTGGATAACGGTCCTGGTATTGCTTTGCGCCCATCGTCCGGCCATGGACTGACGGAAGGTCTTTGAAAACCAGATTATCGATTTATCATATATCCTGTCCTTCGAAACGTTTGGAGCATCCACAACCTTTTGAATCACAAGCTGTTCCGGTGGCAGGGTCTGAACATAGGCGCATCCGGTCAGAACCATTGCAAGAAATATCACCGTTGTCATTGTTCTCATCACCAGTATCTCCTTCCCCATTATTATTATCCACTGTACAAGAGGTAAACCATCAAACAGACATGGCGCAGCCCCCCATTCGTACCGTCCCATTGTACATCGTCTATTCTTATATAATACTACCGAAACGGGAAAATGGAGCAACAAAGGCGGGACCCGGAATGGTTGAGATGTGAATACGAAAGAAGTAGGATTTGAATTTTCTCTCAAAAATATGCATTGACATCGACACATCTTCGGCCTATGGTTCCGATATTATTAAAGGGGAGTAGCTACCGGCCAGAGACACGGTCGGCCCCAAGCCCGTCAATACGGCGCAACGCCCGGGCTGGGGACGATATCCATCGCAAGCAAGACCTTTATCCAGAGCGAAAAACGCCGTGGGTAAAGGTCTTTTTTATTACCCCGGCGCAAAAACAGGCGTCGGAGGCTGACATTCATGTCATACAACACTTTATCTCACCCAATCCCCACACAGGGGGCAAACCCAAAACCAGACTATTCCCCCAAGCCTGACAAACAGCTACCCTCACGACAGCCACAAAAGGTGGGGTATACTGTATTACATAAATGCACATGTTTACATCAATCGTGGCGCTATTTTTCACCGCATGTGGTCCGGCATTTCATGCGCCACATGCCACAAGGGCAATGCCCTCATCAAACAAAAATTCAAGGAGAAAATTTATGGCACGCACTAAAAAACAGGACACCAAAGAAACCAAGACAACCCGCAAAAAAAAGGACAAAAAAGATCATTTGCAGAACATTATCTCGCTTCGCATCAGCGACAAGCAGAAAATGATGCTGGAAAACCTGTCCGTAGCCACATCCAAAAGCATTTCCGATATCATGAGGGAAGCGGTAAACCTCTGGAGCGCCAAACGGCGCAAACTGTGCCTGGATTAACCGGGAGCAAAATCATACGTACATACTGACATATTTCCTCCACATCAGGGGGAGGATGAAAGGAGTGGAGTGGGGGCTTACCCCCACCCCACTCTGATGTGATTTAATCAAGGAGGCAGAACATAATGGAATGGCTGACAGACCCGCAGGTTTGGCTGGCTCTTGTAACACTTACCGCACTGGAAATTGTTCTGGGCATTGACAACATCATCTTCATCTCCATTCAGGCCGGAAAACTACCCCGCGAGCACCAGGAAAAGGCCAGGCTGGTCGGTCTCGGCTTGGCAATGTTCATCCGGATAGCGCTGCTGTTTTCACTTACCCGCCTGATGGGGCTCACCACGACGCTGTTTTCGATAGTGGGTAATGACATTTCAGGCCGCGACCTGATCCTGATCTCGGGCGGTCTGTTTTTGCTCTGGAAAAGCACCATGGAGATCCACGAAAAGCTTGAGGGAGATGAAAAGGTTTCGGCAAAAACTGTCGGCACCACATTCAGCGCGGTCATTGTTCAGATCCTGCTGCTGGATATCGTATTTTCACTGGATTCCATCATTACCGCCCTGGGGATGGCCAACCAACTGGCCGTCATGATTGCAGCGGTGGTCATGGCAGTCGGATTCATGATGTTCTTTTCGGGAAAAATCAGCGCCTTTGTGGAACGGCACCCCACCATCAAGGTGCTGGCGCTCAGCTTTCTGCTGCTGATTGGTCTAGCGCTGATCGGCGACGGCTTCGATATGCATATTCCGAAAGGGTACATCTATTTTGCCATGGCATTTTCGGTCATCGTCGAAATGCTCAATCTTCGCATGCACCGTGGTACTCCGGTCATACTCCATCAACCCCATCTTGAAGAAACGAATCCAACGAAAACGAGCAGATAAAACAACACGCACATTGTCCGCGGCCCAACCGCGAGAGACAATATCAAGGAGATCGTATATGAAAAGACATTTTGCAAAATTTTTTACCGTAATGGCGGCAGTTATGTTCCTCGGCATCACCGTAATGGAACACTCTGCCCACGCCAGGGCCGGTAGCAGCCGTTCCATGGGCAGCCGTGGTTCACGCAGCTATTCCCGGCCGGCAAGTCCCTCCTACCAGCCCAGCCAGCGGTCCGCTCCGACACCTTCACCCTATCAGCCGCAACAATCCGGAGGTTTTTTGAGAAACATGGCCGGAGGCATGCTGGGAGGCATGCTGGGGAGCATGCTGTTCAGGGGTACCGGTTTTGCGGGCTCCGGCGGCATGGGAGGCGGAGGTATCGGACTCTTCGAGATCCTGCTTCTGGCCGGAATCGGCTACCTGATCTACCGCTTCATAAAAAAAAAGCGCGCTGACAGCAACCTCAACACATATGCCCAGGGTGGATATCAGGACACAAGCGCAGCTCCAATGTACAACACCAGCTATCAGGACAATCAGCCGCAAGCTGATGGAGTGGATGCAGGCCTGTCGCACATCCGCCAGATGGATGGTTCTTTTGATGAAAACCGTTTCAACGATACGGCCATGGATATCTTCTTCAAGATCCAGGGAGCCTGGATGAATCGCGACCTGACACCGGTGTCGGGATTATTGACCGATGAAATGAAACGTATCTTCCAGGAGGATCTGGACAAGCTGTTGCGGAACAAGCAGATCAACCGCCTGGAAAATATCGCCGTCAGAAACGTTGAAATTGAAGAGGCGTGGCAGGAGTCGGGCCAGGATTACATCACCGCATTGATCTATGCCAACCTGCTGGACTACACCACCGACGACACCAGCGGAGCGGTGGTATCCGGAAGCAAAACAGATCCGGTAAAGTTCGAGGAGTACTGGACATTCACTCGGCCGGTGGGCAACAATCCCTGGCGCCTGTCGGCAATCAACCAGAAGTAATCGAAAGCGCCATGAGCAACCGGCGGCAGAAGGCTTTTTTGCTGCCGCCGGTATCGGATGATGGCACCCTGCAAAACAGCGCCAAAAGGTAGCGCACGCTCAACCGCGAGGAGTCACCATGGACCGCACGCTATTTACCACACTGCTGGCCTACACCTTAACCGTGCTTATGTGCTACCTGCTCTTTACCATCCTTGCCCCGTTCCTTACGACCGTGGTTTGGGCAGGGGCCATCGGAATCATCAGTTACCCGCTTTACGAGAAGCTGCTCGTCCGCTGTCGCAATCGCGAGACACTCACCGCGCTTTTGATGACCACACTCGTTGTAATGGCACTGATTATCCCCGTGGTAGGGTTGATCTTCACCCTGGCACGGGAAACAGCCCAGGCATACCAGTACCTGGAGAACGTAACCAGCGGCTCATCAGGCATTGCCATGGAGAACATCCTGCGGCATCCGCTGATAGCTCCCTGGCTGGAAAGAATCCAGCCGCTGACAGGGGCGCTCAATATGGACCCCGCCGGCATGCTCCTGCCGGCAATCAAAAAAGGCGTTGCTTCCTTGCTGAACTACTCGACCGGGATCGTGAAGAATTTTCTCGGGTTTCTGATCAAGCTGGTACTCATGCTGATCACCCTCTTTTTCATCTACAGGGACGGCAGGCATTTCGTGCAACGCTTCTGGCTGGTGGTGGGGATCAAGGAAAACCTCCGGGCAACCATTGCAACAACGACAACGCGGGTCCTGGGCGCGGTGATGTACGGCATCCTGCTGACCTGCCTGGTGCAGGGGATGCTCGGCGGGCTCGGTTTCTGGATTGCCGGGCTCCCCTCCCCTTTTCTGTTTGGTGTACTGATGTCCATCTGCGCGCCGATCCCGCTGGTGGGCACCGCCCTGATCTGGCTTCCCGGCGCAATCTACCTTCTCGCACAGGGCAAAACCATCCACGGCGTTCTGTTGATCATCTGGGGCCTCGCGATTGTCAGCAGCATCGACAATGTCATTCGCCCGCTGTTCATCAGCGGCAAAGCCAAGCTTCCCATTCTGGTCGTGGTTTTCGGTGTACTGGGCGGACTGCTGGTATTCGGACTGACAGGGGTGGTGGCAGGGCCGGTTATAGTGGCGCTGTTCCTGGTTTTCTTTGAATCGTACCGGGGAGAGGATATCGCGATCAATGGTAACGACTGATTATTTTTGTGCGGTTCCGGCTTTCAAGACCATGTTGATTTGAGCCGGGTGTGATAAAATAAAATTTAATGGTAGTGATCCGAAGGAGGAGTCTCATGAAACTGCTTTTTGTGAGCGCCGTTATGATTCTTGCGAGTTCCCTGATCTGCGATGCCCAGACATATCGCTGGACAGACGGCAAAGGAGTAATTCATTTCACCGACACCCTGGAGTCGGTGCCCCCTAAATACCGCAAGAAAATGATTACCAAGCCCGACATCACCATTCGCAACCCCAAGGTCATGGAAGAAATCAAACAGCAGGAACAGCGCGCCCTCCAGGAAGAAGCGGCCAAACCGCGAATCGCGCCTGCCCCTGCCGTAACGCAGCCCCCCAAGCCGCAGGCAAGCACGCCTGCTGATTCCAAGAATGAAGAGCCGCCTCCCAGAACCAAAAGTCAGAAAATACGAGATAATATCGAGCGACGCAAGTTGGAGGAAGAAAAAACTCTGCAGTCGGGCCAACCTTAATATTAACAAAACACGGCCCGCCGGATACCCGGCGGGCCGTGTTTTCGGTGTACCGCTCGCACATTATTCAACTGCGAGAACATCGAAGCTATTCCGCCAGTTTAAAGCCCCATCCTTGCCATCCAATGCATCATAGCGATACAGGAATCTGATCATATCACCCGGTTGGGGACGCGCCTTGAGGGTAACACTAAACCACGAGAAATCATCCATGGGTAGCCTATGGGGAATAAAGATAAAATTATCCCTGGCTTTTTCCTTGCCGTTGCTGTCGACCAGCGAGACGGTCATATCCATTTCGGAGATAATAAAATAGCGGTTATTGCGAACATAACCGTCAATCGTCATGGCATTGTCCGTGACGGTTTTCTTCCATCCGAACGTCACATCAAACATCTGGTGAAGGGCAGGATAGTCCGCAGGCTTGATGGCCTGGTACCCGTTATGTGCACAACCGGCACTCCATACAGCCACCATCAAAAGCAATGCAACTATTCCCGTTTTCATATTCCCATCTCTCCCTTTCACCAATCCCCTCTCGATTTCTGCCATTATATGTTTCAGTATGTGGCGCTGAGATAGACCTGTCAAGACGCCAGGCACTCCGTTCTCCGTCTGATTTGACCACTACCATACAACTGTTATACTTTCTTCTATACGAAGAAGGGAGGACTCATGAAGGAAGCGATGTTTTATACGCGGGAAAGCGATAATCGCGTCCGCTGCGGCCTGTGCAGATTTCGCTGTCTGATCGCTGATGGCGCGCGGGGGATCTGCGCGGTGCGTGAAAACCGCAACGGCACCCTGTACAGCCTTGTCTACGGAAAAGTGTGCGCCGAAAACATCGACCCGATTGAGAAAAAACCGCTCTTCCACGTCATGCCGGGGAGCAAATCCTTTTCCATTGCAACCGTCGGGTGCAACTTCCGCTGCCGCCACTGCCAGAATTACTCCATCTCCCAGGTCCCCCGTAATGGCAGTATAACAGGAGAAGATCAGACCCCGGACATGGTCGTAAAAAACGCCCTGGCCGGCAATTGCCGTTCGATCGCCTACACCTACACCGAACCGACCATGTTCTTCGAATTCGCCTACGATACTGCCCGATTGGCCCGTGAAGCCGGTTTGGCCAATATATTCGTCACCAACGGCTACATCAGCAGCGAGGCTCTGGCAACCATCGCACCCTACCTTGACGCGGCCAACATCGACCTGAAGGGCTTCAGCGAAGGCTTCTACCGCGATATAGTCCATGCCCGCCTGTCGGAAGTACTCGATTCGATCATCGAATACCATCACCGGGGAATCTGGATCGAACTGACCACGCTGATTATTCCGGGACTTAACGACAGCGAAAGGGAACTGCAGGGAATTGCCTCCTTCATCGTCGACAACCTGGGAGCCGACACGCCCTGGCATGTCAGCCAGTTCTATCCCACATATCAGATGACCGACCGCCCCCGGACACCGCCGGAGACACTGCGCCGCGCAGTGGACATCGGCCTGACAGCCGGATTGCACTACGTTTACGAGGGAAATGTGCCGGGCAGAGGTGGAGAAAACACCCTCTGTCCGGGCTGTTCCACCCTGCTGATTGAGCGTTACGGTTACGTCATCACCACCAACAGGATCGTTGACGGCACCTGTCCGGACTGCGGCAAATCCATCGCCGGCATCGGCATGTGACATTCACTCTACAGATCACCTTTTTTCACGGGACAGCCAAGTCCCTCGCCTTTCATGAGCGGCCCGAAGCAGGCGTTTTCCGATAGACAACCCGCCTTGCGCCGATCACCTGAGCGCCAGCGCTTGACCAGTCCCGGTTCGCGGATCAGGGGACGGCAGAGGGAAATGTAATCGGCATTTCCGTCATCGGCCAATGCCTCAGCTACCTCGAAGGAGCGAATGCCGCCCACCAGCATGAGCGGAACGGTAAGCGCTGCCTTGAAACGCGCCGCAGCATCCCGGTAGTAAACCTCCTCTTCCTGCTTGGCCAGGACGCCGGTGCGGATCGCTGAAAACTCCCCGGAGAGATAGATGGTGCCGCCGCTCATTTCCACGGCATCAATCCCCGCCTTCTCCAGCAAGGCGGCAATTGCCAGCATATCGTCCACAGTGAGACCGCCTTCGACGAAATCCTGGGAGTTGAGCTTGATCAATACCGGGTAATCATCCCCTACTGCACTCCTGACACTCTGCAAAACTTCCAGAACGATGCGGGCCCGGTTTTCGACGCTGCCGCCGTATTGGTCGGTGCGCCGGTTGAAAAAGGGTGACAGGAATTCGCTTAGCAGATAGCCGTGGGACGAGTGGATCTGCACGGCATCAAAACCGGCGGTCTTGGCCCGGCCGGCAGCCTTGCCAAAGGCTGAACAGATAGCGCCGATCTCGTCAACAGTGAGTTCCCGGCAGGGTGGTGTTTTGTCGGCAATACCAGGTGAAGGTCCGACAGCCTCGATTCCGGTAGCCTCGGCAAAACCATAACAGCCGGCGTGGGCAATCTGCAATGCCACCTTTCCCCCGGCGTGGTGCACGGCAGCAACCATGTTCTTGAGACCCGGCAACATCTCGTCGCTGTAGACGCCGATCTGCAACGGTCCGGCCTGGCCCTCCGGGCTGACATATGCGTGACCGGTAATAATCAGTCCCACACCGCCTTCCGCCAGGCCGGCCGTAATATCAATCAGCTCCTGTGTACAGGAACCATCCGTTCCCGCCAT
>WSSedB1CaDRAFT_10001191_pt1 | contig 10083 bp, 8 predicted proteins | sample WetSurSB1Cattail_FD_9460 | JGI IMG/M metagenome (IMG submission 9460)
CCCAGAAGCATGCCGCTCTCTTCGCCGGCCTGCTTCAGGGCAGACTCCAATATCTCATGTAGCGTGGTATAACCATCCATGGCAAACAATCTTCCGGTTCGGGATCAATTTAACCGCAACAAGCGCGGATCGGGATATGCGGTTAAGTGCTAGTCTTCCTTCTTGAGGGTCAGACCGACCAGGAACTTGTCGTCATCGATTTTGAAGGGAATCACAACACAATCAATATCGGAAAGGGAATTAACCGTATAATCCTCTCCGGAAATAACCGTCGGAATCGACAGTTTGACATCCAGGCCGCCCTTGGAGAGCACCTGTTTGACGCCACCGCCCAACATATTGGCGATCTCGCCGATGGCATCGTTGAGATCCTCGCTAACCTCATCGCACTCCATACCCAGCATGCTGGAGGTAATCTTCAGGGCCAGCGAAACCGGGCAGTGGATCGAAATCACGCCGGAGTAGGTGCCGGCAAAACCGACCATGCCGGTAATACTGCACTTGAAGCGATTAACCGGTTCTCGAAGGGGATAGTCGCCAGAGGCATCCATCATGATCATGGTGGAGAAAACCTCTTGGGTCGCATCGATTATATATTTTGCCAGCTGCTCTTCGGTAAATATTTTGGATGCGGCAATCTCCGAGTTAAGGCTCATAGAAGCCCTCCCAGTTTCTCCTGAAGCTGATCGGGAGTAAAAGGCTTCTTAATGCTGTCACTGGCGCCGTTCCCAAGAGCTTCCTTGATAATTTCCTCGCCACCTTCGGTGGTTATCATCACAATCGGAACCGTATTTCCGTTGCCCCTGACCGTTTTGACAAATTCGAGTCCATCCATGTTCGGCATGTTTATATCGGAAAGAATCAGGTGAACTGTCTTGCCTGAAGCAAGCACATTCAATCCCTCAATACCATCGCCTGCCTCAAAGACCTCATCGACCGGCAGACCTGCCTGACGTAATGAACGTGAAATAATCTTCCGCATGGTGGAAGAATCGTCAACTATGAGAATGTTTGCCATTTCAAAAACCTCCTCTTTGTGTCCCGCACAACGGGATAGGGTTTAATTTTAATGATCGACTATAACCATAATAACTATAAATTTCATCTCTTTTTTATTAGCAATATTGGGGCCGGCCACAACGGTGGTTCATGATATCAGTCCACGAAACCAAAAGAGGTTGAATGTTTTTGAGGGAATCCGCTCCCCGGTCATACACCAGCCAGAAGTTCGGCCGCCTGCAGCAGTCGATCCACCTGATCGGAGGAATCTGCTTCGCTGTAGAGACGCAGTACCGGCTCTGTGCCCGACGGTCGGATCAACAGCCAGTCACCGTTCTCAAAAATGAATTTGAAACCGTCGCTGAAGTTGGATGCAACAACCTGGCGATCATCGATTTTTTCCGGTGGTTGCGATTTCAGCCGCTGTATCAGTTGCTCCTTGGCTGCTGCATCGATGCGCCGGTCGATTCGACGATAGAAAAAATAACCGATTTCGTCCATGGTTTCATTCAGCAACTGACGCAACCCCTTACCACTGACCGCCATGGCTTCCAGCAGAAGCAATGCAAACAGAATGCCATCGCGTTCCGGGATATGCCCTTTGACACCCAAACCACCCGACTCCTCGCCACCCATCAGGATATCTTCCGCCAGCATCAACTCGCAGATATGTTTGAAACCGATGGGGGTCTCGAAGAGTTGCAAGCCGAACTTCCCGGCCAGCAGTTCAACCATGCGGGTTGTGGAAACGGTCTTCACCACCCCCCCCAGCAATTTTTTATATTCGATCAAATGCCGCAAAATGACCGTAAAGATACAGTGTGATGAAAAGAAATCACCATTTTCATCAACCGCTCCAATCCGGTCGGCATCACCGTCCAATGCCAGCCCCACCCGGTACTTTCCACCGGCCACCAGTGCAGAAAGTTCTTTCAGATGCTCTCCGATAGGCTCGGGCGGCTGACCGCCGAAGGAGGGGTTTTCGATGTTGTGGATTTCGTCGATTCCCGGCAGCAGACGCGGAATACAACCGCTGCCGGCGCCGTACATCGGATCAACCACTGCCGCGATGCCTGACGCGGCAATCAAATCCAGATCAACATAATTCCGAATCTGCCTGAAATATCCGATGCAGGGATCAAACAGTTCGATCATTCCACTGTTCAACGCATCATCAAATGAACATTCCTCGATACGCCGGCCACTGGCCGCATTCGAGGCCACAATCTTTTCCACAATTCTGGTAGTGGAGGGCAAGGCAGAGCCGCCGAAAGCCTCCTTAATCTTGAAACCATTATATTCCGGTGGGTTATGGCTGGCCGTTATCATCACCCCCGCTCCGGAGCCGGTCTCCCGCACCGCCCAGGAAATAGCCGGCGTGGGTGCATACCCGTCACTCAGTCGCACACGGATTCCGTTACCGGCGGCAATTTCCGCCACTCTCCGGGCAAAGTCGCGGGAGAGAAACCGGCGATCATAGCCGATCACTAGTCCCTTGCCTCCCAAATCGTTTTGTTTGAGATAATCCATGGTGGCCTGGGCCACCAGCGAGAGATTGTCAAAGGTAAAATCGCGGGCAATAACGCCACGCCAACCATCAGTACCAAACTTGATCTGCATTGATCCTCCAGAATAGTGACATTATCAACCTGAATCCTTGAAGTCTGAGGGGCGGATCGAGCGAAATGACGGAGTTAATCGCCGCCCATGACAATCAACCGAATCTGCCGGATGAACTTCGTCAAAATTGTTACTATGACCTGAAATGCCAAAACGGAGGCATTCGTAGCGAGAGTAGCCCGGAAGACTTCAAGGATTCAATCAACTCAAGGGCTTGCAACTTCTTCCATCTTATACAACCACACCAGAACTTCCGCCACTGCCCGATATAATTCCGGCGGTATGAACTGATCCGCATCCACCTGCAGCAGTAACTTGACCAGTTCGGGCGACTCGTGAACATAGACCCCGGCTTCACGAGCGCAGGCAATAATCGCCTCGGCCATGACCCCCTTGCCGCTGGCCACCACCACCGGAGCGTAATAGCCCTGTTTGTAGGAGAGGGCAGCTGCTCTGCGCTCGTCGCTATCAGGATACATCACGACAAACTCCAATCTCTCCAGGTTCCAACCCGGCAGCTTGCAACTGCTCAATCAACTCTGTTCGGCCTGCCTCAAGCACTCCAGCCGATGCGCGATCGGCGGCGCGAAAATCAACCGAAACCCGGTTGCCATCCAATCTGAGACGGGCCGTGACCCCCCCCAGCCTTGGCAGATCAACCCGCAGGGCCGTATCCCAGCTGCGCTCCTGGCCGCCGGAGCTGTTCCGCCGGGCCTCGCGCTCGTTGACCGACCACTCCAACGGCTGGCCTGCGAACAGCTCTCCACGAAAGACGATCTGCCCCGACTGCAACGACTCCAGTTGTTCGCGCACCACCGGCAGGTTGCGCTGATCAACAGCGTCTTCATACCGCCTGACACTTCCGGCCTTCTTGAAAGCAGCCTCCATTGCCTCCAAAGATGTATTTTTCATGTCCGCCAACAGGTGTTCTTCCATCTGTCCACCAACAGGCATTGGTATTCCACCCGGTTGTTTGAGATTGGACAAGCGCCCCTGTGGCTCCTTCAGGATATCTTCCAGGCTATACTCCCCACCGAACCAGCGTGCCAGGTGAGACTCATAGAACAAACCGCTCTCCCGCAGCCCCTGCTGAAGCGTCTCCCCCACCCGGACGGCGTCGGAGGGTGGACCGGCCAGGAGTGTGCGCAGAAGACCAAGTGTCTCGCGGGCCGGTACATTTTCCGCGGCCGCATCGAGAAACCTGCTCAGCCAGCGCCCGGTTTCGCTGACCTGCGAATCGCCCGGCAAACCAAAACGGGTCATCAAAAACGTCGGTTTGGGATCATTGACAATAAAGAAGAGATTCACCCGGTCGCCAAGCCGCGTCCCTTTCGGCATGTTGAATTCAAACAACTGGTCGACCACCTGCATCAGGAAACGCCCACCACCCAATGCAGCCAGCACCTCCCCTTTCAGTTGCTGTCCGGCGGTAAAAGCAATAGGCTGCGCCTGCTGGTCGAGCGACTCTACAAGGGACAGACGGTTCCCTCTGATCAGGGCCTGGAGCAGTCTGGCCATGTCATCACTGAGGATGATGCCGTTTCCCTGCTGGAGCGTGCTTTGTTGCGTGATCATTGCGGGCATTCCCATCACGGCACTCCGGGCAAGACTCTGCTGCCCCCCGTCCATGATGGCCTGATAAGTGATAGCTTCATCCAGAATTGCCGTAAAAGCAGGAGAATCAGGGGGAAGACTCTTCAACACAGTGGTGAGACGATCAAGCACATAGCGCTGCTGGTCTGACACCCCCCCTTCGCCGTGTTCCAGCACACTCAACCAACGACCGGCACCACTCAGATCACCCTGGACCATCTCCGGTACTGTGCGCGATAAGGCAAAAATCGGCTTGGGCTGTGACGCAATCACGGTCAGCCGCAGGATTTCACCCTCCGCTACCGCCCGCGGCAGCACCAATTCCAATGCCGTGCCCGCTACGTTGACAAAGACCCGCCCACCGGGAAGTGTGCCCTGGACCGCCGCGTCCACTTCCTGGCCCGGCGGAAGCATCAATGGAACCACCGGCTGATTAACCGCTTCAACCAAAGCAAAACGGGAATTACGGGCAATCTGCTGCAGGATCTGGGATGCATTGGACTCGAAAGCAGCCAGCCGGGCCTGTTCGGGCGTCAAAACACTCTGGGTTGTCGCACCCTGTCCGTCACGGACCTGAACGCTAACATCGCCCTGAGTCCTGGGTGCAGCAACGCTCTCTCCTTGAACACCGCCGTAAGTCAGGGCTTCGTCCATAAGGTTGGCCAGCACGCCCGACTCACCCGGAGAGCTCCGCAGCATCCCGGCAATACTTTGCAGTGAAGAGCGCGCCTGGGAATCCGCAATCTGTTCACTGTTTGCCAGCAACCCCAGCAGCCGGGAAGCATCCGACAGGCTGATTGGCGGAGTGCCCCCTCCTTGACGGGCAATAGCAAAGGTGGATCGCGGTTCGCTGGATACGAACGTCAATTCCAGATTCTGTCCCTGCCTGACCGTCATGGGAAGATTGAGATTAAAGCGATCCGTGCCGATCTGAACTTGCGCCATGTTGTTCGGAAGAATTGTCAGCACTTCGGCAGTCACCCGCTGGCCGGGAATCAGTCCGGTGCTCGCCCCGGACTCCTGATCGGCGCTGATAAAGGAGAAATTTGACGATTTGGAGAGAAGATCGAAAACTTGCTGTTGAATGTCGGAGGTTAAGGCCATAAATGGATTACCGCATGAGGTTTGTCATTGGATCAGCAATGTCAGTTTGGTATTTGCAATAGCTGTAAATCCCCTCCTCTTCAAAGAAAGGGCACACCAGAAAATCTACCCCCAGATCAGGTAGCCCGGCTCATAGATGTTCCCCAACAGTTTATGCCGCGGCATGACCCGCAGCATAAATCCGTGCCGCCCGCAAAAGCGGCACTCGATTTGCCCGGCGAACTGATGCACGGCATTGCCAAGAGCACTAACATGCTCAAGGGTAACGCATTCGCCTCCCTGAATCGTACCGGTGGAATCAAGCACGCCGAAATATCCCTCCACGGCTACTTCGTCCACGGCAAGATCGCCCAGCGCCACCCGCGCTGTAATCGGGATACTGCTCCCCACTGCCACCGCATCGGAGACCCGAGCCTCGGCATGCTCGATCCGCACCAACGGCCAGGCTTTGAAAATCCGTTCCTTCCAACCGGCCAGATCCAGCGCAAGCGCAAGATCATCTGCCACCAACCGGTTCCATTGCAGATATGCCGGCACATAGGCATTTCTTAAATATTCCTGCACCATCCGCTCAGTGGAAAACACCGGACAGAGGCTCTGCAGGGAAGCTTTCATGGTACTGATCCAGGCGCGGGAGATACTGTCGTTGCCTCGTTCGTAAAAATGCGGCACAACTTCCTTTTCCAGCAGGTCATAGGTGGCACGGCTCTCCACCTGGTTCTGGTATTCGGTGTCCTCGTAAACCTCCCCCTTACCTATGGCCCAGCCGTTATTGCCCTGATACCCCTCGCACCACCATCCATCCAGAACACTCAAGTTCAGGCCGCCATTGAAAGCCACCTTCATTCCGCTGGTACCGCTGGCCTCCATCGGCCGGAGCGGAGTATTGAGCCAGACATCGACCCCCTGCACAAGATGCCGGGCAACTTCCATGTCGTAATCCTCGATAAAAACGATTCGATGGCGAAAGCGTTCCTGGTACGAGACTTGTACGATCTGGCGAATCAACTCTTTCCCCTCGTGATCCTGGGGATGGGCCTTGCCGGCAAAGATGATTTGAACCGGCATGTCCGGATTGTTCAGAATGCGGGCCAGACGGTCAAGATCGCGCAGCAGCAGAGTACCCCGTTTGTAGGTGGCAAAACGCCGGGCAAAACCGATCGTAAGCACTTCCGGATCCAGCACCTCTTCGGCAATGGAAATTTCCTTGAATGTGGCCCCCACCTTGACCAGCTGCTGTTTCAAGCGTTTGCGGGCAAAATCGACCAGTTTTTCACGACAGTTCTGGCGGGTGCGCCACAATTCAGCATCCGGAATCTTGGCAATGCGGCGCCAGGCACTGTGATCAGCAGGGTCTTCCCTCCAGCGGGTTCCCAGATAACGTACCAGCAGACTGGCCATGTGATTGGACATCCAGGTGCGGGTATGGACCCCGTTGGTAATCGAGGTCAGAGGCAACTGTTCCCCCGGAAGTTCCGGCCAGAGGTTTCTCCACATCCTGCGCGACACTTCGCCATGCAGTTGACTGACGCCATTGGCATATCCGGCAAGCTTCAGCGCCAGCACAGCCATGCAAAAGCTCTCCTGGTTGTTCGCCGGATTCTGGCGTCCCAGGCCGAGAAACTCATCGCGACTCAAACCCAGCGATCTGTAATAGGAGCTGAAATATTTTTCCAGAAGCTCCGCCGGGAAGTGATCGATGCCGGCTTCCACCGGTGTGTGAGTGGTAAAGATATTGCCAGCCCGAACAATCTCGCGGGCTTCCTTGAAGCCGACTTCACGTTTGTCCATCAGCAGGCGGATGCGTTCCAGCGCCAGAAAGGCGGCATGCCCCTCATTCATGTGGCAAACATTGGGAAGAATTCCCAGGGCGCGCAATACGCGGATGCCGCCTACTCCCAGCAGAATTTCCTGCAATACGCGCATTTCCTGATCGCCGAAATACAGCTTGGCTGTTATCAGCCGGTCCTCGCTACTGTTCTCCTCCAGGTTCGTATCCAGCAAATAGAACGGTACCCGGCCAACCTGCACCCGCCAGATATGGACCCGAAATTTTCTGTTGCCGAACTCAAGTTCGATAGACAACGGAACGCCGTCCTCATCCCGCTCCAGGATAAGCGGCAGATTATAAAAATCATTCTCCGGGTAATATTCCTGCTGCCAACCCTCATTGTTGAGATACTGACGGAAATACCCCTGGCGGTAGAGCAGACCAACGCCCACAAGGGGGATACCCAGATCGCTAGCCGACTTGAGATGATCACCCGCCAGAATCCCCAGACCACCGGAATAGATCGGCAACGACTCATGAAGACCGAATTCCATGGAGAAATAGGCCACCCTCATGCCTGAACTGCCGTTGGCGTTTTTCTGGAACCAAGTCTTTTCCCGAAGATAGTCGGTCAGTTTCTCGTCCACCATCTTCAGGTGGGCCATGAAACCCTCATCGTTTAGAAGCGTTTCCAGGGTTGTCTGCTGGAGGATACCCAGCATCTCCACCGGATTGTGACGGGTGGACTGCCACAAATCGGCATCCATGCGGCGAAACAGGCCGATGGCGTCCGGCTCCCAGCACCACCACAAATTATAGGCAATCCGCTGAAGTGCGGCCAGTTCGCCGGTCAGCGACGGCACAACGGTAAAGGTATGCAGCATCTTGCTGAAATCCATGGAAAACTCCTGAAATTTACATCCTTACTTGACCAACTGGTTCATTTCGAAAATCGGGAGCAGCACCGCCATGACAACAATCCCCACGGCCACCCCCATGGCCAATACCAGCAGCGGCTCCAGCATACCCATCAAGCGGGTCAGACGGGTACTGAACTCGCGTTCAAAGGCAACACCGGCCTTAAGCAACATCGCCTCCAGCGTGCCGCCCTTTTCCCCGACCCCCACCAGATGCACCAGCAACGGAGGGAAAAGCGGGCTTCTCCGCAGGCTGGCCGACAGGCTGCCCCCTTGAGCAACCTCTTCCATCACCCCTCGCAAAAAGACGCGGTAGACCCGATTGACCAGCACCTCGGAGGTGATTTCCAGAGCGCGGATGATTGGAACACCGCTGGCCAGCAAAAGCCCCAGTACCCGGGCAAAACGGGACAGAATCAAATGCTGAAGCATTCCCCCGGCAAGCGGCAGCCGCAGAAACAAGGCATCCCGTTTCAGTCGCAGGTCGTCCCGCTGCATGGCCTTGCGATAGAGCGGAACCGACGCTATGGCCATGCCGGCCGGAATCCACCACCAACCACGCAGGAAGTGGCTCAGCTTGATCAGCACAACTGTAATCAGCGGCAGGGCAGCCTTGCTGTCCTCAAAGATTACCACAATCTTGGGAATTACCACTGTCAGCAGGAAGGTCATCACTCCCCCCCCCACCAGCACCATCAGGATCGGGTAAATCAAGGCCGAAGTCACCCGACCACGGACTTCCTCCTGTTCCTCAAGAAAATCGGCCAGCCGTTCGAGAACAACATCCAGTGCGCCACCAGCCTCACCGGCCGCCACCATACTGACGTAGCTCTCACCAAATACTTTCGGGTCTGCCGCAAAGGCCCGCGACAGGGAGGCACCCTCGCTGATCCGGTCCTTGACCCGCGCCAGCACCTGTTTCAGTTTGCCGCTTTCCTCCTGCTCGTAGAGCAACCCCATGGCCTCGAACAACGGCACGGAAGATGCCATCAGGGTAGCCAGCCGGCGGGTAAACAACGCCAGATCGGCCGTCGAAACGGAACGCTGAAATGAAAACGATGAGGAGGCTTGATCCGCTACGCCTTCCTCATGCACTTCGCGAGGCAACAACCCCTTGCCTTTCAGCTGGCTAACCGCCTGACGCTCGGAATCGGCCTCGATGGTTCCGGAAAGCGACGTGCCGGTGGCGCTGTACGCCTTATAATGGAACGTCGGCATAGTCTTCCTGGGTCACGCGCAACACTTCTTCGATAGTGGTTACCCCCTCCGCAGCCCTGAGCATGCCGTCATCCCGCAGAGTCTTCATCCCCCGCGATACGGCGTACTCCTTGATTTCACCGGCATGGGACCGGCGGATGATCATGGAGCAGATCTCCTGGTCAACCGGCATAATCTCATAAATGGCTGTGCGACCCATGGTTCCCAAGCCGAAACATTTGTCGCAGCCGCGCCCTCGGTAGAGTTTTTCCGGCAGGGTTACGCCGGCATAGCGTTCAACCGGCCGGTACTCTTCGCGGCAGTGGGGACAGATGACCCGCACCAGTCGCTGGGCCATGACCGCCGTGAGGGATGAAGCGATCATGAACGGCTCGATGCCCATATCCACCAAGCGTGTAATGGCCGAGGCGGCATCGTTGGTATGAAGCGTGGAGAGAACCAGATGGCCGGTCAGGCTGGCCTGGATGGCAATTTCGGCCGTTTCCGCGTCGCGAATCTCCCCCACCATGATGATATCCGGATCCTGACGCAAGATCGAACGCAAACCGCCGGCAAACGTCAGTTCGATCTTGGGATTGACCTGGATCTGGCCGATGCCCTTAATCTGGTACTCGATGGGGTCCTCAATGGTGATGATATTCTTTTCGCTTGAATTGACCCGGTTCAGTGCGGCATAGAGCGTAGTGGATTTGCCGCTGCCGGTAGGGCCGGTCACCAGGACAATCCCGCTGGTTCGAGCCAGCATGCGCTCCATGGTGCGCACTCCGTCGACGCCCAGACCGATATCGGCCAGGGAAAGCACCCCCTTTTTCTTGTCCAGCAAACGCAGCACGGATCGTTCGCCATAGAAGGTCGGGATGA
>WSSedB1CaDRAFT_10001192_pt1 | contig 10082 bp, 9 predicted proteins | sample WetSurSB1Cattail_FD_9460 | JGI IMG/M metagenome (IMG submission 9460)
TTCTACCAACAGATTGGCTCGGCCGGATCGGGCGATCCGATTCAGGTCGGTGCCGGCGTTAAGGTGGCCACTAACGAAACGGATTTTTCGCGGGGACCAATCAGCTCAACTGGAACCGATACGGACGTGGCCATCGACGGCAACGGCTTCTTTGTCATGGACAGCGGCAACGGAGCGTACGAGTACACGAGGGCCGGGAACTTCTCCCTCACTTCCACGGGTTCACTCGTCTCTGCCAACGGCCTAAACGTGATGGGCTACCCCGCCGTGAATGGCGTGGTCAACACCAATGCCGCCCTTACGGGTATCACCATTCCGGTCGGCCAGGTGCAGCAGCCACAGGCCACCACATCGTTCAGCATGACAGCCAACCTCAACGCCGCGGCGACCACCGGCACCGCCTTTCCCGGACAGGCGACGATCTATGATTCGCTCGGCGAGCCGCATGTGGTCACGGTGACCTACACACAGACTGCTGCCAACACGTGGGACTACTCGGCAGCTCTGCCCGCGTCCGACTTCAGCGCCGGCGTCTCCACTCCCATCACTGGTACACTCTCCTTCGACTCCAGCGGCAAGCTGACGTCGGTGACCACCAGCGGCGTCACCTCCACGGTTGGCACAGGTGCGGGCGATGTCTCATCGATTCCCCTCAGCTTTACCGGGCTTTCGGACGGTGCCGCAGACCTGAACCTCAACTGGAACCTGCTCGGATCAAGCAATACGCCCACCATCGGCCAGGTGGATGCCACCTCTGCCGTTTCCTCAACCAATCAGGATGGTTACGCCGCCGGTCAGTATCAGACCTTCACCATCGGCTCGGACGGCACCGTTACCGTTACCTACTCGAATGGCCAAGAACAGAATGTAGGTCAACTGGCACTGGCCAATATTTCCAACGAACAAGGACTCAAAAAGCTTGGTAATGGGGATTACGCTACGTCGCTGGCCAGCGGTACAGCCTCGATCGGCATCTCTGGATCAGCCGGTCTGGCCACGTTGCAGGACGGCGCGCTGGAGGGCTCGAACGTGAATATTTCGCAGGAGTTCTCTGACCTGATCGTTGCGCAACGCGCCTTTGAAGCTAGTTCGAAGGCTGTAACCACCTTCGACTCCGTCACGCAGGAAACCATCAACATGATCCGCTGACCTGTCTCAATTTTGAGCGGTCCAAGCCAATCCCTCGCCCATACTCTTTGCATGTGCGAGGGGTTCCTGTTCCAATTCGCCCAGGCCGTGCGGCACGCGGGCTGGAATCACGCAGCCGCCGACCATTCGTGGTCCGGTCACCGCATCATTCTCAACAGTACGATCCTCACTGGGGTTGCCACTTTGAAGGAGCTTAACCCGACCGCGCAGGAGAGCGATTCAACGTGGTTTCACCTCAACAAACAATCCTTTGCCACGCACCAACGCTCGCCCTGCGCTATCCCGAATTTCACCTTCTGTCCAGTGCTTGCGACCTTCACTGCGCACCAATCGGCCTTCCATGTGCAACTGCGAGCCCGACGGCACAGGCAGTCGGTAGTCAACCTCTAAGTGGCGTGTCATCGCCGTCAGCCCCTGAGCGCGAACGGCCTTGCTCATCGCTTCGTCCAGCAGCGTAGCCAGAATGCCGCCATGCAAGTACCCTGGCGGGCCTTCATAGAGATCGGAGACCTTCAGTGGGCAGACCACGGTTCCGTCCGGAGCAAGGAAGAACTGCAGTTGCAGTCCGCGCGGGTTGTTCTCACCGCAGCCAAAGCAGCGGTTCTGTGCGGAATGCGGCAGAGGCTTCAAATCCTCGTATTTTGTATCAGGCATGTGCGCCGCCTTCCGCCAGTACGCGCGCGAATACATGCGCATCCACATTGCCACCCGTGAGCACTACTCCAATGCGTCGTCCGCGGTGCAGGGAACTCTCCGCCATTGCCCCGGCCAGTGCCGCAGCCGCGGCTCCTTCGGCCAGGTTGTGGGTGTCCGTGTAGCAGGCGCGCATCGCTTCCTCAATGGCTTCGTCGGAAACTTCGACGATCCGCGCTACATGGCTCCAGATGACATCCATCGCCTCCGCATTGGGCGTGCGACAGGCGAGACCATCGGCGATTCGCGTGCGCGCCGGCGTTTCCACAATGGTGCTCTGCCGGAAACTCCGAGCGTAGGAAGGAGACTCCGCCGCAACCACACCCGCGATATCCATTTTGATGCCGAGTGCATTGCGCGCCGCTGCCATGCCGCAGATTGACGAGCCCAGCCCAATGGGAACATACACCGAATCGAGCGGCGGCACAGCCTTCAGAAACTCCAGAGCATACGTAGCGGTACCCATCACCAGCCGCTCGTGGAAGGAATCGATCATCGCGTAGCCCCGCTCCGCAGCAAGCGCTCGCGCAAAATCGAGCGACTCCTGAAAGTCCTCGCCGTGCTCGATCAGCTCAACCCCCTGGGCAAGCATGGCACGATTCTTCTCAGTGCTGTTGCCGCGAGGGACAACAATCACCGCCGCCATCCCCAACAAGCGCGCAGCCAGGCCCACACCCTGCCCGTGGTTGCCGCGCGTGGCAGCCACCACGCCCGTCACCTCCGGCCGCGTCCGTTTCAACCAGTCTAGATACACAAGGGCGCCGCGCAGCTTAAAGGCACCCACTGGCGTATGGTTTTCGTGTTTCACCCAGGCTTCGGCGCCCAGCCTCTGGTTCAGCAGCGGCCAACTGTACTGCGGCGTAGGCGGCATGGAGCGATACACAACTGACTGCGCTTCTTCAATCTGCGCCAGGGAGGGAAGGTTCATGGGATCAGCATAGCCGAGTGAAGTGCGATGTCTAGAATGGAGCATACGGATGACTTCTCAATCGCTCACGTTTCTTTTTGCTCCTATGCTCTGCATTACCTGCGCCTTCGGAGTGCTCGCCGGTTGCCGCGACTCGTCCCCGTTCTCGCCCCAGGAAGCAGAAGGGAAGCACCTCTACTCCGCCCGCTGTGCGCACTGCCACGAAGAGAACGATTTGCAACTGAAGAAGGTGCCGCCCGACCTGCACAGCTTGTTCGACCGAGCAACTTTACCAAGTGGCGTTCCCGCAGCCGACCCTGAAATACGCCGCGTGGTGCTCGCAGGAATGGGTATGATGCCGTCTTTCGCGGGTCGCTTTACGGACCAACAGATGTCCGACCTGCTGGCCTACCTGCACACCGGCCTGCGCTGAGGCTCGGGTGGTGTCCGGCTGCCGCAAATCCGGGATGCACTATACTGAATCTTGCTATGGCAACCGAGAAAACCTTCTACCTTGAGACCTTCGGCTGCCAGATGAATGCCCATGACTCCGAGAAGGTGATTGGCACACTCCGGCAGCAGGGCTATCGGCAGGTCGAAAACGAAGAGGACGCAGGCCTGATCCTCTACAACACCTGCTCCATCCGCGACAAGGCCGAACAGAAGGTCTTCAACCGCCTAAACGATTACAAGAAACTGCACAAAGCCGGCAAGCGCTTCGGCGTGCTCGGCTGTGTGGCTCAGCAGGAAGGCGAAAAGATCTTCGAGCGTGCACCCTACGTCTCGCTCGTCTCCGGCTCGGCTTCATATCGCAAGCTGCCCGAGATGCTCACACGCCTTGAAGCCGGCGAACGCCGCATCACCGGCCTGGATGACCGCCAGACCGAAGAAACGTTCGAAACCGAGTTCACTGCACGCCAGAGCCCCTACCGCGGTTACATCACCATCATCGAAGGCTGCGATAAGTTCTGCTCCTACTGCGTAGTGCCGTATACGAGAGGCAAGGAGCGCAGCCGCAGTTCGTCCTCCGTGCTGGCCGAGGCGCGCAGCATCGCCGACCAGGGCTACACCGAAATTCAGCTCCTCGGCCAGAACGTGAACAGTTACCGAGATCCCGAAGGGAAGTCGAGCTTCGCTGAACTGCTGGCCGCAGTCGGGCAGGTGCGCGGGATCCGGCGCGTCCGCTTCACCACGAGCCACCCCCGCGACTTTACTCGTGACATCGTGGAAGCCATCGACGCCATTCCCACGCTCTGTGACCACGTTCACCTGCCGGTACAGTCCGGCTCCTCGCGCGTGCTCAAGCAAATGGCACGGGAATACACCCGCGATTGGTACCTCGAGCGCATCAGCTGGATTAAGGCCGCCCGGCGCATCATCTCGCTCTCCACAGACATCATTGTCGGTTTCCCGGGCGAAACGGATGACGATTTCATTCAGACCATGGACCTTCTGGCCGAGGTGCAGTACGATTGCGTCTTCGGTTTCAAGTACTCGGGCCGCCCCAACACACCGGCGCTCACCATGATCGATTCCGTGCCTGAGGAAGAGAAGGCGAGGCGTCTTCAAGTGTTGCTCGAGCGGCAGCGTGAAGTACAGAGAATCAATTACGCCAAGCATTTAGGAGAGATACTAGATGTGATGGTTGAGGGGGTAAACCCGGCCCGTGGCCAGATTTCAGGACGCAGCAGCCAGAACAAACCGGTCAATTTCACCAGCGCGCATCCCATTGCTCCGGCGCCAGGCACCTACCAGCAAGTGAAAATCACGGGGAGCTTTCCCAACAGCTTGGTCGGCGAAGCCGTCTAACTCGTGCAGTAGTTGGAGGAACATATGGACATCGAAGTACGCATTCGGGGCCTGATGATGGATCCGGCTACAAATATGCCGATCATTGTCCTGAAAGACGTAGCCTCTGAGGCAGTGATGCCCATCTGGGTCGGCTTTTTTGAGGCCAAGGCCATCTCTGACGAGATCGATAAATCGGGCGCCCCGCGCCCCATGACGCACGATCTCGCACGGGATTTGATTCGTCACCTGAATGCTACGCTCGAACGCGTCGTGATTACGGAACTCCATGAAAACACGTTCTACGCGGCACTTTGCCTCCAGCAGGGAGACGACCAGATCCTGATCGACGCACGACCCTCCGATGCCATCGCTCTAGCAATGCGTGCGGATTGTCCCATCTTTGTTTCCGAGCAAGTGATGGAAACGGCACGTCTGCATACGACCGGTCCCGCTGATGGGCCGTCGGCCGACCAACTTCGCGGTTGGCTGGAAGGGCTCAACGACGAGGACATGGGCCGTTACAAGATGTAAGCCGATCAGAGGGGAAGTAGTGCAATCCGTATTTGATGCGGAACTTCTCTCTATGTGATTATTTATGTGTACAGAATATCTGTTATCGGACATATCATCTATTTCTGCCGGGTCTGCTCTTATACCTGAACGATCCCTCTCGCAGCCTTATCTGCCGAACCGCTCCCTACGGAATGATTCGGAATCGTCAAGGTAATCTCCGCTCCGCCACCTTCCGCTTCCGACGCAGTCGCCGAGCCTCCGTGTGCCCGCATCACTGCGTCGACAAAAGCCAAGCCCAGCCCATGTCCGCTTGAGTGCCTGCCCTTGACGCGCATTGAAAACAAATGCGGCAAGACGTCTGGATCAAACCCCGCCCCGTTGTCGCGCACGATCAGCAATGTGCAGTCATCCTGCTCCCTCAAAACCACCGTAACCGTGTATCCGGGGCCAAGGTGTTTCAGTTCGTTATCAAACAAATTCGCAATCATGCGGTGGATTAGGCCCGGGTCCGCCTCGATCCTTACCGGGCCCGTGCTCTGAAGTTCAATTTTCAGCCCCTTTTCCGACATGGACGGCTCATAGAGACCGATCATCGAGCGAAGCAACTCATCCAGATCGATCGGCTCCACCCTAAGGAAAAGCGCATCCGCTTTGGCTTCTGCTACATCCAGCGATTTATTGAGGAACTCGGTGAGCCGATCGAGTTCCTCGATGGCCGCGACGACCGCCTCAGCCTGCTCGCCGTCCCGCAACGAGCCGAGAGAAGTCTCCAGCTTCCCGCGCATTGCGGTCAGCGGACTGCGCAGGTCGTGCGCCAGCGAATCGGTGATCGTATGCAGTTGCAGAACCGACTGCTCGATGCGGTCGAGCATCCGGTTGAGCGTCAGAGCCAGATCCGCCATCTCGTCGTGACGCTCGCTGGTGGGGACCCTGGCCTTCAGGTCGGAGTGGCCGATGCGCGATGCAGCCTCGGTAATCCGTCGTACGTGGCTCAAGGTACGCCTAGAACTGAAGAAGACGACCAAAAAGCCGAGCTGGACAAGACTGAGCCACAACAGGAAGAAGCGCAGGCGCAGATTGCGCAAAACCCGCATCTCGTCGCGTTCGGAGACCCCGAGGTAGACGCGCCCGCCGCCGTCCATGGCCACCGAGGCCACTCGAAACGGCACGCTGAACCCCTGGATGAGAATGTCCGAAGGTCTATCGAGTAGCACCCGCCTCGAACGAATCGCCTGCAGATTCGTCTCACCACTGCCCGCACCCACACATAGCTTCATGGCGCCGTCGCTGCCAGTCATCAGAAAGAAGACTGCACTTCCAGCATCGCCAGACGCGGCTGTGCGGTTGGGCACCTCGCGAGAAGCCAGTTCCGCCACCTCACCCACCACGCGGTTGTAGAGTGCGTCGTTAGGAGTATGTTCCGCCACATCGCTCAGCACTTCCACTTCGCCGGAGAGCCATGCGTCCGTGCGCCGCTGGATATCCTTGGCGACAAAGCGATCGAGCACAATAAAGACGATCACCGTGCCACAGGTATAGGCCAGCGTCGCCCACAGCGAGATGCGCCATGCGGCACTGCGGACTTGCGCCTTACCTGTCCTTGAGGACATAGCCCACTCCCCGTAGCGTCCGAATCATCGGTGGCTGCCGATTGCCGTCCACCTTGCCGCGCAAACGATAGATATGCACGTCCACCACGTTTGTGTCGGGCTGGATACGCATGCCCCAGACTTGTTCGAGGATCATGGATCGCGTAACCACCCGCCCGGCGTTTCGGCAAAGATATTCCAGCAACACAAACTCCTGGGGCGTAAGTTGCAGCAATTCGCCGCCGCGTTTGGCCTCGCGACGCAACAGGTCAAGTTCAAGATCAAGGACACGCAGTCGCGTGGCTTCCCCGCCCTGCGGCGCGTTCCTGCGCAACAAGTTGCGCAATCGCGCCAGCAGCTCCGCCAGTGCAAAAGGCTTGGTCAGGTAATCGTCGCCTCCCTGTTCCAGTCCACGCACTCTGTCGTCAATTGATCGACGCGCAGACAGAATCAGGACAGGCGTGCGCACGCCCATCTGCCGCAAACGCACGATCAGGTTGAAACCGTCCTGGTCGGGCAGATTCAGGTCAACCACGAGAATGTCGTAAGAGTTAACCAGGGCCAGACCTTCCGCAGCCGCACCGTCCGGCGCTAGATCTACGGCGTAACCAGCCTCCGCCAGCGCCTGGGTTAGAAACGTCTGGATGTCACGTTCGTCCTCGACCAGCAGCAGTCGCATGGAAGACATGGTAGTCTATCGTCCGCGTCTGTAACCAAATCCCCTCCTCCACTGACTCCAGGCCAACTGCGCGGCACACATGAACAAATCGTCATGAAGAGTTTGAGCGGGCGTCATGTTTGCGGCCTAAGCTGGGAGTAGACAACGTAGGCCAGCAACCCGCGCAGATGAACAAATCGTAATTCAGCGGCTGCTATCAAACCCAAAATCACCAGCGTCTAAGGGGTTGCACCCCGGCAAAACGCCCCTGAGAGGCATGGATGTCGTCACAATTCCAGTTCCTTGAAGTCGCACGATGGAGCACCGAGCAGCCTGTCCGTTCGCGGGCGCCTCAGCCGGACGCGGAGGACGCAGCTCTGGCGGCAGCATTTGCCTGCGCTCTTCCAATCAACCCCGGGCTTGACCCCAGCTTTGCGGCCGCCCTGCGCCATCTGCTTCTGCACCCGGGCAGCATGGTGCGGTCGCGCGTTGTAGCCCAATTGGCCGCCGCTTACGGAATGAGCCGGGAGCCAGCGATGAACATGGCAATCGCGCTCGAATGCTTTCATACAGCGTCGCTCGTTTTCGACGATCTGCCCTGCATGGACGACGCTTCCATGCGTCGCGGAATCGAGTGTGTGCATGTGCGCTACGGAGAAGCCGGCGCGATTCTGGCCGCGCTCGGTCTCATCAATCGCGCCTACGCGCTCATGTGGCGCACACTTGCTGATTGCAATCGTTCCGTGCAGCAGGCGGCGCTCGACTACCTAGAGCAACGCCTTGGCGTGGAAGGCTTGCTCAACGGGCAGGCCCTGGATCTGAACTATGGCACCCATGTCCGGGACCACAAGGCTACGGAGCGCATAGCGGTCGGAAAGACCGTCTCGCTCATCCGCCTCTCGCTCGTGATGCCTGCGCTCAGTGCCGGCGCGCCACGCCGCCATGTGCAGTTGCTAGAGCGTCTCAGCTACTTCTGGGGCTTAGCTTACCAGATGGCCGACGACCTGAAAGATGTGCAGCAAAGCACTGAAACCAGCGGCAAGACCACGGCGCGCGATGAGCACCTCGGTCGGCCCAATATCGCGCTCGCTCTCGGCGTAACCGCAGCAACGGCAAGGTTGGCGCGACTGCTGGATGACGGGGATCGTACACTGAAACAGTTGCTGCCACTGCGACCGAATCTGGCGTTCCTGCGCCGGCTGCGTAACGAACTGCATGCGGATCTGAACCGCGCTATGCGACAGGCAGGCGTAATCCCTATCGACAGGAAGAGATGATCTTTTTACGGTTAATCTTGCTCAATTTGTGGCGGCATCGCATTCGTTCCGCTATCAGTATTGCTGGGGTCACCTTCAGCGTTGCCGCGATGCTGACCGTGGTAACAGTTCTCCAGGGCGCAATCGGCATGTTCTCCGGCCTGCTTTCGAGCGGCGCAGAGATGATCGTGTTCGAGCGCAACGTATCCGACCTTTTCTTCAGTGAAGTACCCGCTGCCAGCGCCAGCGCCATCGCCGCATGGCCCATGGTGGCCCATGCGGATCCAGTTCTATTCGGCGTCGTCTCGAGTGCCGACCATCCCATCATCACCTGCTTCGGCGTCACGCGGGAGGACGCACGCATCCGCAAGGCTACTTGGCTTGCGGGCAACGCCTCGACCTTTGGCCAACACGAAAATGAGGTCGTCCTTGGTGAGCGCGCCGCAGACTTTTTGAATGCCACCACTGGCATGCAGGTGCCCATCGGCCACGAGATGTTCCACGTCATTGGCATTGTGAAGACGGCTAACGGCTTTGAAGACGGCGGCGTCTTCATGCCCCTGCACGCGGCGCAGACCTTCTTTCACAAGGAGGGCTCGTCGGTCATCACCATCAAGTTGCACGAAAAGAATCAGACCGCCGAGTTCAAGGCCGAAGTGAAACGCACATTCCCCAATCTGATTGCTCTCGAAGATGCAGAATTCTCGCGCACCTACTCGCAATTCAAAATCCTCAAGGCAACTGCATGGGCAGTGGGCGGTTGCGGCCTTGCACTCGGCGGACTGGGCGTGGCCAACACCATGATTATGTCTGTTTTCGCGCGCATCCGCGAGATTGCCATCCTGCGCGTGAATGGCTTTTCCAATACGCAGATCGCATTCACCATCCTCGGTGAGTCGGCCCTGATCTCCGTCAGCGGCGCATTGTTGGGAATGATCGTAGGCATAGTCGCCATGTATGCGCTTAAGCTCATTCCGGCTTTGCACGGATATGTCGACGTAACGATCCATCCCATGCTCATTTGCGTCGTCGTTTTGTTGGCCTTCGTCACAGGACTGACCGGCGCGTTGTACCCTGCCGCCTATGCCATGCGGATTCGTGCGGTGGAGGCGCTGCGCTTCGAATGAAGACTCCAAGCCAATCGCCGACACAGGAACGTGTGGCGATCCGCACAAGCGACGTCTGGAAGAGCTACGATCGCGGCGCTATTCCGGTGCTCAACGGAGTCGACTTTGAGATGCGCGCCGGCGAAACAGTGGCCCTGTGCGGCGCTTCCGGCTGCGGCAAGAGCACGCTTTTGCATCTCGTTGGCGGCCTGGACGAACCCGACCGCGGACAGGTCTGGGTCCACGGCGAAGAACTCACGCAGCGGCGCGACGTGGTGCGCTTTCTTCGCCACGAGGTCGGATTCATCTTCCAATTCCATAACCTGATCGCAGACCTTACGGTCGAAGAGAACTGTCTGCTGCCCGCGACCGCTGCTGGCACAAACCGCACGCAAGCCACTGAACGCTTGCATCGGCTTG
>WSSedB1CaDRAFT_10001193_pt1 | contig 10074 bp, 5 predicted proteins | sample WetSurSB1Cattail_FD_9460 | JGI IMG/M metagenome (IMG submission 9460)
TTCATATCTGTGAGCAAGTGGTTGGGCTGCATGCTGGCGATGACGCCCAGCTGCTTAAAGCGTGGAATGTCGTCAGGGTCGACGACCTGTGCGTGCTCAATGCGATTGCGTGCGTTGCGAGGCACTCCGGGTTGCGCAAAAGCTTCAAGTGCCATCGCCGCAGCCCTGTCGCCGATAGCGTGAAAGCCGATTTGGAAGCCGGCTCTGGCGCGCTCCACCGCCATCCTGTTGAGTTCGGTCTGCGCGTACTGCGGCAGACCGGTGTTCTTTGGGTCATCGGCGAAGGGCGTTTTCATCGCCGCAGTGCGCGAGCCGAGCGAGCCATCCATGAAGCCCTTCAGCATACCGGTACGCAGCAGCTGATCGTGGGTGTCGTGATGCGCGCGCATCTTGATCAGTTCAGCAAGCGGGGCCTTAAACGGCAGCCACTCGGAGATGCGCAGATGGAGCGCACGCTCTTTCTCCATCTGCTCAAAGACGAGGAAGTCTTCCCAGTCGCTGTTGTCCTGCACGCTCGTTACGCCGTGGGAGAGCGCATCGGCAATGGCCAGTTCATCGCCGCGACGACGTTCCGTGGGGCTCGGCGGAGGAATGACTTTGTAAATGAGGTCCTGCGCCGACTCGCGAAGGATCCCTGTGGGCTGGCCGCTCGTATCTAGATCGATTGTCCCTCCCTGCGGTGGCACAGTCGATCCGGTGATGCCCGCTGCCTTCAGCGCGGCCGAGTTGGCGATGGAGATGTGGCCGTCAATGCGGTCGAGGAATACAGGGTGATCGCCGGTGACGCGATCAAGGTCTTGGCGTGTAGGCAGCACTTTCTCTGCCCATAACGTGTGGTCCCAGTTGCCACCGGTGAGCCAGTGGCCTGCTGGTGCGGCATCGGCGAAGCTTTTGATCTTCGCCAGCATCTCGTCGAGAGAACCCACACCGGTCAGATCAACGTTGAGCTTTGTCCGGCCTGCACCACCCAGGTGCGTGTGCGCATCGTTGAAGCCTGGAAAGACAACGGTGAGCGTGTGCGCAGAGTCGAGGTCGTGCAGCGCGGTTTTGGGTCCCGCAAGTCGGGTGATCTCCGCGTTATCGCCAACAGCCAACACCTTGCCGCCACCGATCGCCATGGCTTCCACGACCTGTGGCTGGTCCTGCGCAAAGCCTACGCCCGTGTAGATAACACCATTGAAGAAGATGTGCTCCGGCGCAAGCTCATGGGCTGTCGGGGCCGCAGATTGAGCGCAGCACATGGACGCGGCCAAAAAGATCGCAAAAAAAATCACGGAAGAGAGACGCATGGGCGGAGTTTAGCAGATCGCGCGCTACTGCTCGGCCGCCCACCCAGCCATAGCCAACGTAAGCAGAAGAATGCGGCGCAAGCCCAATTCGCGGTCCTTGTCCGTATACCACTCGGCCACCGTGTGTGCGCCGCCACCTTCGCCACCCGCGCCCATCGAAAGCGCCGGCACGCCGCGCGCGATGGGAATGTTGGCATCAGTCGAGCCTAGGCGCAGATCGGTGCGGAGTCCTAGGTGCCGATCGACCGAACGCAGCATTTCGAGCAGAGGAGAGTCGGCGGGCAGCTGCGCAGCGGGCCGGTCACCAATCTTCTCAATGCTGAAGGCCAGCAGGCCCCGACTGCGCGCCGACCAGGCACGCGCCACGCTGTTGACGCGTTCCGCAGCATCCTCCACTGCCCGGTGCAGCGCTACTTCCAGGCGCACCAGTTCGTCGGAACTTGTGGAGCGAAAGTCGACGGACGCAGTAACAGACTCGGGAATCGAATTGACGCTGGTGCCGCCGTGAATCGTCCCCAGATTGAGTGTCGTCCGCGGCTCGGCGGGTAGCGGTGTCTCCGCCACGGTGGCCAGTGCTGCAGAGAGCGCGGCAATGGGGTTCGGCGTACCCGCATCGGTAAAGCTGTGCCCGCCCGGTCCCGTAACCGTTACCTGAAAGCGGCGGCTGCCGAGCGCCTGGGTCACCACGGAGTCGGCGCCTGCGCCATCCAGTACGATGTGAGCGGCCACGCGACCGGCATAGGGGCTCGCATTGTAGAAGTGGCGCACGCCGCGCAGGTCACCTTCGCCCTCCTCACCGACGTTGGCCAGGATCACTAGCGGCACATGAAGCTCCACCTGGGCGTTGACCAAGGCCTGGGCAATAGCCAGTAGTGCGGCCAGGCCGGCGCCGTTGTCGCAGGCTCCGGGGGCGGCCAGCCGCAACACGCTATCTTCGCGCGTAACGGTTGGAAAGACCGGCGTGGCGGCAGGAAATACGGTGTCGAGATGCGCGGAGAGCACGATGACTGGACCAGTGCTCTCGGGCGGCAGGTGCGCGGCAGGCACCACAGCAGTCACATTGCCGATGCTGTCAGTGGTGATGTCGGCGAGGCCGATATCAGCAAACAGCGCGGCAGTGGCCTCGCCGCGGGGCTGCTCTCCGAAGGGTGGAGCGGGGATTGCCACCAGCCGCGCCTGCCAGTCCATGATGGTCTGCGGGTTGTTGTGCATCCAGGCAAACGCCGCGTGCAGCGAGCGCTGGGCCGCCAGTGCCGTCACCTGGGCAAAGGCCGTCTTTCGAGTAAAAAGCGCCATAGGCTGGTTTCAGGGTAGCAGGGGCAGCGCAGCTTCCTCATCGTGCCCGTCGTACTCGACCGAGTGGAGAAAAAGCCCCCGCGCGGGTGCAGTCGGTCCGGACGCCGAGCGCTCGCGCGCAGCCAGCATCGCCGGAATCGCATCGGCTGAGAGAAAGCCGCGACCCACATCCACCATTGTTCCCACCAGGTTACGGACCATGTGGTGAAGAAAGCCATTGCCGCGCACACGGTAGACCAGGAGCGACCCTTCCGTGGTGGCACGCTCCTCCCAAATCGAGGCAAATACCGTACGCACCGTCGAGAGAGGTCCTGCTTCCTCCTCAGTTTCACGTGTAGTCAGGTCAGGATCCGTCGCAGCGAAGCTGGCAAAGTCATGCTCACCCAGAAAGTGCGCGGCTGCTGCGTCCAGCGCGGCCCGGTTCATGGGCCAGGGGCAAGCGTAGACGCAGCGCGCAAGGAAAGGAGAACAATGATCGGCCGCGGCGGGCTGTAAGCGGTACTCGTATGTCTTGGCTACCGCTGAGTGCCGTGCGTGAAAGGTACTCTGTACCGTTTTTGCTTCAAGAACGCGAATCGATGCGGGCAACGTGCGATTGAGAGCACGCTGCAGGTTCTGTGGCGGAATGGGCGCAGCCAGCGCAAAGCTCGCCACCTGGGCCAGCGCGTGCACCCCGGCATCGGTTCGGCCGGAGCCCTGCGGCAGGGGCGTTTCGCCGGCAATGCGACCCAGCGCGGCCTGCAACTCGCCCTGGACCGTGGGCAGGCCGGGCTGCACCTGCCAGCCACGAAAGTCGGTCCCATCGTAGGACAGGACCACCTTCCAGGTTTGAAGGGCAGGCGCAGTAGTGGTGGAGTCATGCATGGGAATCAACCTGAATAACAGGTTAACTGACTGAAACCACCGCAAAAGTCAGGCCTTGCACTGAGATATACTCAGCTTTTCGCTACGGATGCCATTCAAGCGGGCATGAACCGGGTATGCGCCGGCTCAGGGAACGAACCTTCGAGTGTATGCGTATTGCGTAACGATGAGGCACGGCAGGATGCGGTGGGGAATTTCAGTCGCGTCCACCGCGTGCAATTGAGTCCGAAGAGGCTCTTCGGGCGTCTTTTGAATAACGGCACCCCACATGCCAAGCGACTCGTGGAGAGAGACCATGCATTTGTCTGCAGAACGTGTGTTTAACCACCAGGAGGCAACCGCTCGCTCAGGGCGCGGACACAAGGGGACACGGCTGCGTGCGCTGGCCGCGACGATGTTGACGCTCGGCTCCTGCATGCCAGGCGGCTGGGCGCAGCAGCAGGCGCCCACCCAATCCGTGAACCGGGAGGCATCGGAACTTCCGGCTGCACCCGTACCTGCGCAGACCGAACCGCTTACGCTACGGCAGTCGGAACGCGACTACTCGAAGCCGAACACCGGTCTGCTCGGTAATCCAATCAGTATCTACCGGCCCTACACCATTGCAAAGGCGGACTTCAACAACTCCGTGCGCCTGCAGGATCTGGTAAAGGGCGGCAAGATTTATCTCAGCCTGTCAGACGCGATCGCACTGGCGCTTGAAAACAATTACGACATCGCCATCGCCCGCTATTACCTGGACATTGCGGACACCGATATACTGCGGGCCAAAGCCGGTTCCGGCCTGCGTGGCGTCGGCGCCTCTGTGCTGCAGAATACCCTGGGCGGCACATCGCAGACGTTGAGTTCCAGTGGCGCTCCGGGATCTGTGAGCGGCGCGGCCGCGGGCACTGCGGGCATTGTGTTAAGCACAGACGGCGCGGGCCCGACGCCTGAGAGCCGTGATCCGCTGGTGACCGGAACGATTCAGCTTGAGCGGGCGAAGTCGCCGCAGACGAGCCCGTTCCAGCCGCGTGCGTTCACCAACACCAACACGTACGACTTCACCTATTCGCAAGGCTTTGCCCCGGGCACTTCTCTGGATTTGGGGTGGAATAACGGTCGCATCACGTCGACCGGCTTCAGCTCCTATAGCCCGGAGTTGTCGTCGAACTTTAAAGCGACGGTCACGCAGCACCTTCTTGAAGGCTTCGGGATCTGGATGAACAACCGCTTCATGTATGAGGCCACGCTAAACCGGCGGATTACGGACGCAACGTTCCGGCAGCAAATCCTGTCCACTGTAAACCAGGTGGAGGACATCTACTGGGTGCTGGTGAGCGCATATGAGGACGTACAAGCCAAGGAGAGGGCTCTTGAGCAAAGCACCCGCGTCGACAGCGATACGCGCAAGCAGTTGGAGATTGGCACGATGGCCCCGCTCGACGTGGTCAATGCCGCCTCGACGGTCGCGACCGACAAACAGGCTCTCATCAGTTCACAGAGCAATTTGAACTACCAGCAACTGGTTCTGAAGCAGGCGATCGCGCGTAACCTGAACGATCCAGGGCTGGTGGCAGCACCCATTATTCCGACGGACCGGGTGAGCCTTGACCCGCTGCCGGAGGAAAAGCAAACACCGGACGAACTGGCGCAGATAGCCTTCAAGAACCGGCCGGAACTCGAAGAGGCCGTGCTCTCCATCAAGAAGGACGAGATCACTCTCCGTGGAGCCAAGAATGCTCTGCTGCCGACGCTGGATGTGTACGCCTTCTACGGCGGCCAGGGCATTGGCGGCGAGCCAAACGAGGACTGCAAATTCGGAACAATCTCGTGCGCAGCGACAAGCAGTTCCAGCTACCCGGATGTATTGAGCGCAATGGTGGACGGCAGCTCGCCTGACAAGGGCGTTGGTTTCAAGTTCAGCATCCAGATCCGAAACCGGACGGCACAGGCCGACCAGGCACGCTCGCTGATCGAGTACCGGCAGGCAGAGATGCACTTGGAACAGCTGTACACGCAGATTCGAATGCAGGTGGTTGCGCAGCAGTACGCTCTGTCCAATGACCGGGCACAGGTGCAGGCTGCGGCAGCGGCACAAGAATACGCGCGGCAGAGTCTCGACGCGGAACAGAAGAAACTGCACCTCGGGGCGTCCACAACAGCCAACGTTCTGCAGCAGGAACGCAACCTGGCAACTGCGGACAACAACATGATCACGGCAAACCTGACCTACGCCAAGGATCGTGCCCTGCTCCATCAGGTACTCGCTACCACGCTCCAGAACTATGGCATCAATCTGAACGAAGCGGCCTCAGGCAAGATTGCTGCGGCCCCCGTGGTTCCTGGTCTGACCCCTGCGAACGCCACAGCGCCGGCTGCGGAGGAGAAAAAGTAACCAATCGATAGGTCAGCAACCATCAAAACAGATAAAAAGCGGGGCGGCGCCTTTCCGGTGCCGCCCCGCTTTTTCTGCCGCTGCGTTTTGAATTCTCGACGGCTTCCCTACTCTTGAAATACGGCACAAACCAGGGCAACAAACCAGCTCCGCGCCTCACCCACTCAGAACTGCATGGGAGCGATTCCCTTCAGAAGGAATTCATACCGCGGCTGCGTCGTATCCGGCCCGGCGCTGATCGGGTCGTTCAGGTGAATGAGCGCGTCGCCAGCATTGTACGTCGGCCATGTCGGCAGCCCCGAACCATTCGGATCGCCGGTGCGCGCGAAATTGGACCAGTAGGTCATCATCTGGTCGCTCAGCTTGCGATCCTCGGGACGCACTGTATAGCCCGGTCGTGTGTCCAGGGTTCCGAAGACATACTCGATGTCGTCCGAGTGGAACGCAAATGTACCGGGATGGAACTTGCTGGGGGGCGCAGCCAGTTCAAAGTGATAGCGATAGACGGGCGCGGAGCCAGTCTTGCGATGCGCCTCAAGCCACTTCCACGTGCCGAAGGCAATGAACGCGTCGCTCCCGTAGTCAATTGCCGAGCGCAGCGCCCGCGCATCGGTGTCAGCCGGGTACAGCTTCAGGAACTCCTCTGCGCGCTCCTTATACAGCCCCTGCGCCATCCCTTTCCACTGTTCGGCGGTCATGCCGCGCATGGCAAAGAAGCTGCCTTCGTCCGCATTCCAACCTGCTAAAAGCGGCACGTGCGCCTGCTTGCCCGCGGCAAAGGTATCCGGCACCGGCTCCGTGAGCACTTTGCCGTCGATGTCCGGTGGAAACCCGGCCTTGTTCTTCTTCGAGGCCTCCAAAACTTGCTCGGTCGTCATCGCGCGTAGATCTTGAATGGACTTCGCGCCGATCGACTCCATCCATGCGCCGTCCAGCTTGACCCGTTCAGCAACCGTTGCGCCGCCCAGGTTGATGCCGCTCGGGAAGGCCGCGCCGCTTTCGCCAATTGCCTTGGCGAAGAGCCCCTGCGCCATTGGCGAAGCCATCAGCGTACTTACGGCAAACGAACCTGCGCTTTCGCCGAAGATGGTCACATTTTTCGGATCGCCGCCAAAGGCGCCGATATTGCCGTTGACCCACTGCAGCGCTGCAACCATGTCCTGCAAACCATAGTTGCCGGCCACGCCGTTGGCTTCCTTCGCCAACTCGTCGGTGGCAAGAAAACCGAAGACGCCGAGTCGGTAGTTGATCGTGACCAACACGACGTTCTTAAGGGGCAGAAAATCACCGTTGTGCCGCGGCTCGTTGCTTCCACCGCCCGTGTAACCGCCGCCGTGAATCCAGAACATCACCGGTAGCTTACTCTTCGCAGAGGCTGTGGCCGGGGCGTAGACATTCAGGTAGAGGCAGTCTTCACTGGGGCCGTTGTCTTGGAAGACCATGTCGTCAAAGACGTGATTCTGTGCGCAGTGCGTGGCGTACTTGGTAGCATCGCGAGTCCCGGACCACTTTGCAGCCGGCTCGGGTGCCTTCCAGCGCAGGTCTCCCACCGGCGGCGCTGCATACGGCAGGCCGAGGTACGCCCGCACCTTGCCATCATTAATCGTCTTGCCTTGTACCTTGCCCTGTGCCGTCTTTACCGTGAGGGGGTCGGCCAGTGTGGCCTGCGTGAGCCCTAGACAAAGCACAGCCGCCAGTGCGGCACACACCCATTGCGTGCGATTCTGCATCAGAAAATCCTCCGCGAGTTACGTTAACAGGACGGACCCACGGCTGTGCAGGTTGCAGTAATTCGCTTTGTCACACGGTTTCGTGATTGCCGGCACAGGCCGCGCTACACGAGTTCGGGCGCCAGCAGATCCTCGATCGTCTCGCGCCGCCGGATCAGCCGGGCCTTGCCGCGCTCCACCAGCACCTCGGCTGGGCGCAGGCGCGTGTTGTAGTTTGAACTCTGCACCATGCCATAGGCACCGGCGTCGAGCAACGCCACCAGGTCTCCGGGCTCGACCGGGGCGAGCTTGCGGTCGCGGGCGAAAAAGTCACCGGACTCGCACACCGGCCCCACCACATCCACAACGCGCACGCGGCCACGCCGCGGAGTCACGGGCACGATCTCGTGGTGAGCCTGGTAGAGCGCAGGGCGGATGAGGTCATTCATGGCTGCGTCGGTGATCACGAAGGTCTTGCTCCCACTGCGCTTCACCTGCAGCACACGCGCCACCAGCGCCCCAGCTTGCGCCACGAGGAAACGTCCCGGTTCCAGCAGCAACATCCCGTCGAACCCCTTGAGCGCTTGTTGGACAGCCGCCGCGTACTCGTCTACCTTGGCCGCCGCGTCGAAGCTGCAGCCGTGGTAGTCGATGCCCAAGCCTCCGCCAGCGTCGATTGAGCGGAGCGCGATACCCGCTGCGGCGAGCTGCCGCACCAGCTTGTGCACTCTCTCCATGGCCGCGCCAAACGGATCAGCTGAACGGATCTGCGAGCCAATGTGGACACTGACGCCCTGCGCTTGCAGCCAGCGGTTCCCTGCCCATTGCTTGTAGAGGGCTAGCGCGCGGCGAATGTCGATGCCGAACTTGTGTTCGCGCAGGCCAGTAGAGATGTAGGGGTGCGTTTCCGCAAATACGTCGGGGTTGACGCGCAATGCGAACCGAGCCCGCGTCTTCATGCGTCGCGCACGGGCGGCCAACAGTTCAAGCTCGGCTTCGCTCTCCACGTTGAATTCGAGGATGCCCGCGGCAATGGCCAGATCAATTTCCGCAGCGGTCTTGCCCACTCCGGAGAAGACAACGCGGCTCAGCGCTTCAGGAGCCGCCTTGCGCACACGCTCCAGTTCGCCGCCTGAAACGATGTCAAAGCCGGCACCGCGCGCGGCCAGCAGTTTGAGGATTGCAAGAGCTGAGTTGGCCTTGACGGCATAGCAGACCAGGTGTTCGCGCCCGGCAAATGCCTGCTGAAACAGGCCCAGTCTCTCAACAATCTGGTCGGCTGAGTAGACGTAAAGCGGCGTTCCGAAGCGCCGTACCAAGCCTTCGAGAGCGACTGAGCCGCAGCAGAGCGCGCCCTTTGGCTGAGCGTATTGAAAGGGACGGGACAAGGCCATGGAGGAAGAAGTCAACGTGTGATTCCCTTGGTGAGGCTAAGAGGGTACGCACAAGGGCGCTTCCTCAAGGGTACTTCATTCGCGCCGTACCGCTTAGCGCACCAGACGTGCGGTGACCGGCCCAAGAACGGCCATGAGGAGGACATACGCAGCCGAGAGCGAGCCAATCCGCGGCTCCAGACTGACACCAAGACCGGCAATCACAATGGAGAATTCGCCGTGCGCAACCAAGGTGAGTCCGGCGCGGAGACGGGCTCGAAAGTTGAGGTTCCCGTGACGCGTCGCCCAGTAGCCGGTAAGTATCTTGGTGATCGTGGTGACGCCGGCCAACAGAAGTGCAGCCACCAGCACAGGCGGTAACGTGCGGGGATCTATTTCAAGACCGAAGAAGAAGAAGAAAGTGGCAGCGAAGAGATCGCGAAGCGGGGAGAGTATGCGGTGGGATCTCTCGGCGATGGGACCGGAGAGCGCAATGCCAAAAAGAAAGGCTCCGATGGCCGAAGAAACCTGAATGCGTTGCGCAAGACCAGCAACCAGCAGCACTGTGCCGAAGGTGGAGAGAAGGATAACCTCGTCGGACTCATGGGTCAGCCAACGACTGAAGTAGTGGCCGTAACGCACGGCAGCGAACAGAGCCGCTAGAACCGCAACAACCGCGATGGAGACTGAAATAGCGACGCGATACGGTTCGCCGCCCGCGGTAAGCGCCGCGACCAGCGGCAGATAGATTGCCATGACGAGGTCCTCGAGAACGAGGATGGCGAGCACAGTGGGAGTTTCAGGGCAATCGAGACGCCGGAGCTCGGATAGTACCCGGGCAACAATGCCCGACGATGAGATGAAGGTGACGCCACCAAGAAGCACTGAAGCAAGCGGTCGCCAGCCAAGTAGCTGGCCGGCGATGAATCCCGGGGAAAAGTTGAAAAGAAAGTCAGCCAAACCGGCGGAGGCACCGGCGCGCAGGTTTTGCTTGAGTTGCTGGCCCGAATACTCAAGGCCGAGCATGAACAGAAGCAGCAATACGCCAATTTCGGCGCCGATCTGGATGAAATCGTGAGAGAAGTTGAGGGGCAACAGGCCACCGTTGCCGACGGCAAGGCCTGCCAGTAGGTAGAGCGGGATGGCAGAGAGACTCCACCGGCTCG
>WSSedB1CaDRAFT_10001194_pt1 | contig 10069 bp, 13 predicted proteins | sample WetSurSB1Cattail_FD_9460 | JGI IMG/M metagenome (IMG submission 9460)
AGCGGTAGGATACAGGTCCCTCATGCTCTCTGGTCTTAAAAACGGAGGGTATTTAGGTCTTACCGGATTCGGCGCTTCAGCTCATCTTGTACTTCAGATGGTGCAGGCGAGATTTCCACGGACAAAGATTTTTGTATTTGCCAGGAGTGAAAGCGAAAGAGCTTTTGCCAGAGATCTGGGAGCATTCTGGACTGGAGAGAGTTCAGAACGGCCTTCTGAAAAACTGGATTGTATAATTGACACAACTCCGGTCTGGACCCCTGTTATAGAAGCTCTTGGGAATCTTAAGCCCGGAGGAAGACTGGTTATTAATGCCATAAGAAAAGAAGCAACTGATAAGAATCAATTATTAAATCTCAGTTATTCTGAACACCTCTGGATGGAAAAAGAAATAAAAAGCGTTGCAAATATTACACGAAGAGATGTAACTGAATTCCTTGATCTGGCAGCTGAAATACCGATAATTCCTGAAATCAGCGAATATAAGCTTTCTGATGCCAACATTGCGCTTCTTGAGTTGAAGAGGAGAAAAATCAGAGGGGCAAAGGTCCTTGTGATGCATTAACGCGAAATTTATTCCACTATTCTGATATCGACAGAAGATTTCCGTCAGGGTCTTTGAACCAGGCAACTCTTGTACCTGCTGGTGTTGTCCATATACCTGACTCATCCTGTTCAATCATTGAATATCTCTCTAATACGATCCCCCTTTCATTCAGAATTTTAACTGCAGAAACAATATCAAACGTTTCCCAACCAAGAATGGTAAATGGCTGAGGAGTTAATTTATCAACAAATGAGATTCTCAGGTGTGCCCCATTTCCATCAAATTCAATCCCGTAATTATCTTCTGATAATAATTTCAGTCCTAGTTTTTCCATATAGAACTTACGGGCAGTGGCGGGTTGTGTGGTAGATACGAATGCTTTTAGTCTCTGATTAGTAAGCATAATATCGAATTTAATGATGAAAGAACCTTATAGTGATGTACTGAAATAAAATTGTTAAGGAAATCGATTTTCATGCAAAGTTTATTTCATTAACGAGAGTTACAACAATCAGCCCTTTATTATGTTTAGTTATCAGAATAATTCTGCTGTGAAATTTTCAACATCGTTTTATTTATCTACTATGTAAGCAAATGAGCAGAAAAGTTTTTTTGTGTATGATTATGAAATGAATTACTTTTGAAATATGTTGAATGAAAAAGAATATATCAGGATTATTAATTTAAGGTCAGTCTTTATGCTGGCTATTGTCCTGTTTGGATTCATGTTCTTCAGTAATTCCTTCGAAAATAAATCTGGTATAGCCAATAATCCTGTATCTACTCATATTTCTATTAGTGTAAATACTGCAGTTCCAGGGCAGTTTATCCGTTTGTATGTTTTTCAAAAAACATGGATAGTTAACAAGGATAACTTTAATCTTCTTGGATTTAACAGAAATACACTGTATGATAACAAATTAAACTGTAATAAAATCTCTTATCTGAAGCAGTTAAGACTTGGTTCCAATGAAATACCCCACTTCCTTCTGCGTTATCATCTGTTCTCTGCCGAGACTGATGAACCTCCTCTTTTAGGTTAATTCACTTATCTGTGTTTCAACAGATAGTTATCATTTTATACAATTAACTTAAAATCAAATATTATGAAAAGCTTAATATATTTTTTTATATCAATTTTTGTTGTTATAACACTTACTTCTGCAATTCAGAAAACAACAATAAGTAATAAAACTCTTACTCTTCAACCGACTCAGGAAAATGTTGATTTGCCCTTATTAAGAAAGTCGGCAGACATTATTTCTTCAAGGCTGAGACTTTACGGTCTAAGCTCTTTTGAAGTCAAAGTCTTGCCTGACAGGGGACAGATAAAAATTGAATTGGCTGATAATACCTACATTTCAGAAATAGAAGGGTTTGTCGCATCAAAAGGCGAGCTGGCCTTTTATGAAACATATACACAGAGTGAGATTAAAGATATGCTGAAATCTGACAATCCTCTTTTTAAGTTGTTAAATCATAATAAGGAAGCAAAACCTTCTGATCCGAGAATAGGTTGTTCTGTCACTGACAACAGGACAGAGGCTGAAAAGTACATCAGAGCAGCTAATACTCTTAAGAATTGTAAGCTGGTATGGGGTAAAGAGTCAAAAAAATCGGGATTCTGTTTATTTGCATTAAAGACAAACGATAATGGTGACGCTTTTTTGATGAAGTCGGATGTTGATTCTGTGAAAATTGCAATCACACCTGGCAGTAATGAACCAAAGATTCAGATCAGATTAAAACCGGCTGCATCAAAAGTTTTTGAAGATGCCACAAGGAAAGACCTTTATAAATCGATTGCCATTGTAATAGATGATAAGGTATACTCGTGGCCTGTTGTGCAAAATGTAATTGAAGGAGGAGCAATTGAAGTTACAGGCGATTTTTCTGAACAAGAGGTAAAATACTTACCTGCCGTTTTTAACACAGCTCAACTTCCGGTAACATTTAAAATTCTTAAATAATAATAATTACTACCTAAGAATGAGGCTGTACATACGACGGCCTCATTTTTTTTGAACATTACCTATCTTTTATATAAAATTCCCGAACAAAAAAACTCAATTCTGGTTACTATATTGTTAAAAATCGGATACACAAAATTGTTCTTTTTGTAATATTCTATATTTAGTCAGAAAATGAGAAAAATTATTTTTCAGATGTTAATTTCACTTGACGGATTTTTTGAAGGTCCTGAAAGGGAGATAGACTGGCATAATGTGGATGATGAATTTAATAATTATGCTGTTGATTTCCTGGAAAGGGTAGATACCCTTATGTTTGGAAGGGTTACTTATGAACTTATGGCAAGCTACTGGCCCACAGAGACAGCTGTTACAAAAGATCCTGATGTAGCTGCTAAAATGAACAGTCTGACAAAGATTGTATTTTCAAAGCAGCTGAAAAATGCAGAATGGAATAATACCACATTAATAAAAGAAGATATTGCTGAAAATGTTGATAGAATGAAACATTCCACAGGCAAGGATATTGCAATATTCGGAAGTTCTGATTTAGCTCTGGCTCTTATGTCATCAGGATTAATTGATGAATTGAACATAATCATAAATCCTGTGATATTGGGAAGAGGGAAAACATTATTCAGAGGTATAAACAGAAGGTTGAACCTGGAACTGCTTAAAACCAGGATTTTCAGGTCAGGTAATGTGTTACTCTCTTATGCTCCCTTGACTAATTAACCTGACATAAGGTCTGCGTCTTGTCCTCTCCGAAAATAAATCCAGATGATTAAATCCCATTAGATAAGAATTAACATTAAAGTTATTAAGCAAACCGCAATACTTTACAGACGGACAGCTTTGAATTATAAAAACCGAGTGATTTTTATCTTCAGCTTCCAAACACTTTTTTAAGTAATTCAGTCGTCCTGGCCATTGGATCTTTACGGATTTTTAATTCTTCTTTTGCAATCATTACAAAGAGACCATCTATAGCCTTTTGTGTAACATACTGAGTAAGATCAGGATTCATCTTTCTTACAAGTGGGATCTTGTTATAGATTGTGATAAGATCACTCCAGTATTTTGTGGCATTTACATTATCAAGCGAAGTTTTAATGACAGGACTGAATTTTTCAATAAGTTCAGGTGAGGTTGTATTCTTTAGGTAGATCGTAGCAGCATTATCTGCGCCTTTCACAATAGATATTGCATCTTTTACTGTCATACCCTTTATTGCGGCTATAAAAATAGGTTTTGCCTCATTTGCTGCTTTTTCAGCTGCCCTGTTCATTGATACATTAAATTCATCTACTTTATTTCCCATTCCGATTGCCCTGAGTTTTGACTCCATCTCCTTTGCCTCCTGTGGAAATGGAATTTTTATTTCAGGATTGCCCCAGTAGCCATTAATTACAGCAACAGTTTTCACACTTTCCCCGGTGCCATTTACCAGTGCTTCTTTAATTCCATCAGCTGCGTCCTTTTCAGACAGACCTTTGCTTTTGGTATTTAGAAATTTTTTAGCGTCTTTTAAGAACTGACCATCAACATATTGTACACTTAATATCGCAATGATAACAAGGAAATAAATTTTTTTCATATAACGGTTTTTAATATTGGAACTCCTGGTGCAAATATCCTGCCAGAAATACAGAACGCAAAACCAGGTTAAAGATTGTCGGCAGACAGATATTTTGAAATTAAGGCAAGAAGCTGGTCCTTTTTAAATGGCTTTGAAATATAATCATTGCTTCCGGCGTTAAATGCCTTAAGCATTTCATTACTTAATGCAAAGGCAGTCTGAGCAATTATTGGCAGGGAAGGCCGAAATTCTCTTATTTGCTTAATAGCCTCATAGCCATTCATTACTGGCATTTTGATATCAATAAGTAAAATATCGATCAGATTATTGGTTTGGCATATTTCAACAGCCTCTTTGCCATTAATTGCACGCAGAATATTTGCTTCCGTCCCTTTTAATATTTCTTTTATATACAAAAAATTGAGTTCGTCATCTTCAGCAACTAAAATTGTCACATTATTCAGATCCTTTATACTTTTTGTTTTATTTTTGCTAAGAGTATTATCTTCATATACAGGCTCGTAATGTATTGTGAAGAAAAATCTTGAACCTTTACCAGGTTCTGATTCAATCCATATTCTGCCTTTGAGTAAATCAACATTACCTTTACAGATGGCAAGACCTAAGCCAACTCCCTCATATAATCTTACTGTATCCTGTTCTACTTTATTGAATCGATCAAATATTTTTTCATGCAGTTGCTTATCAATACCTATTCCTGTGTCTTCAATACAAAACTCCAAATCGTCGTTTACCAGAGAATAGCTTAACCTTATATGCCCTTTCTCTGTGAATTTTATTGCATTGTTCAGAAGGTTATTCAGTATCTGCCTTACTTTTAAATCATCTGTAAGTATTAAGCTTTGCTGGTCGGGAAGACCTTTTTCAATTGAAAATACAATGTTGTTATTTATCAGAACCTTAAAAGACAGATATATCTCATCTAATAACTTATTGAGATGCACCCTCTTCTTATTAAGATTGATATTGCCTGTTTCAATTAAAGAGATATCGAGGACTTCATTAACTATATTAAGCAATTGATCCGAACTTTTTGAAATCAATGAAAGATATTCGTTTCTTTCTGTTTCAGAGGTATTTTTATCTTTTAGCAACTCAGAAAAACCGATGATGCTGTTCATTGGAGTACGAATCTCATGTGATATGTTCTGAAGAAACGCTGTTTTCAATCTGTCGCTGTCTATTGCCCGTTGTTCGGCATTTCTTATTTTAGCCAGATGACTCTTTAATAAATAATAAAACAATAGGGCGGTAATTAACACATAGATCCAACCTTTAAAAGTCTGTATTCTGGTTAACAGATCAGGTTCTTTTACAAAGTAGTTAAGTACTTTGTCGGAAAATATAATCCAGACCCCTCCAATAAGTATATAGGCTGCAATAATTCTATATTCAAATTTTAATTTTTGCATCTCTGGTATTCAGTTTGTATCCGCATTTTTTTAATCCAGACGCTCATCAAATATCAAATCTGAACAAAGATACGAACGTCTGAGGTTGTTACAAGCTATAAATTTATTACCAAATTAATGAAAATCTTAGAATTATGAAATATTAATATACTGAATCAGGCATTTATTATACAAGAAAGATTGCCAAAGGGGAAACATCTGATTGTTTAGACGCGGCAACGTGAAGAGGCAGGTTTATTTACATCCGTATGGAATTTTTAAACGTATTTAAAAATGCAGGAAGCAATATCTTCAGGAATTGCTGAAAAGATACCTGGATTATATACCATTCATCCTCTCAAAGGCTTTCTGCAAATCCTCTGGTCCGGCTTTAGTCATAGTCTCACTAAATCCAGAGGAAATCTCATTCTTCCCCAGTAGCAATTGCATAAAAACAGCTTCGATAAAATCCTCTACAGGAGGAGCGTAGTTATGAAGTCCTTTGCCTCCAAGATCAGTATTAAGTGCTGGGGGGATCACTTCAATAACTTCAATATTTTTCTGTTTCAGAGAGTGCCTGAGAGATAGAGTAAATGAATGTAAAAAGGCTTTTGATGCAGAATATACCGGCATTCTCACGAGAGGTACAAAGGATAGGCCGGAAGTAATATTCATAATTGTATTCAGCGATTTAAGCTTAATAAAAAGGGATGCCAGATGAATGGGTGCTTCAATATTTATTGCAATTTCTTCTTTTGCCCTTTGAAAAAAATCGGAGTCAGAAACTGACATCCTTTGCTGAATGCCGGCGTTATTTATGAGTACATTAAGATCAGTGTGTTTCTCCGAGATCCAGTTAAAAAGATCTTCTCTTCCTTCTGCTTTTGAAAGATCAGCTCTTCGTGTCACAACTAAGGGATATTTTTCAGAAATTTCTTTTAAAAGAGATTCTCTTCTGCTACAGATAATTACAGTATTATTCTCTTTAATAAATCTCTCGGTAAGGCCCAGGCCAAGGCCTGAAGCACCACCGGTGATTAATATTTTATTATTTGAAATTTTCATGTAGTAAAATTAAAGCTTTCGAAGGCTTTGTCAATTGATTGTGCCATGTCGATATCAAGTTGGGTAATTCCGTTAGCACTGTGAGTATTCAGATTGATTGTTACACTATTATAAACATTGCTCCATTCCGGATGATGATCTGCTTTTTCAGCTTCCAGTGCTACAACAGTCATGAATGAAAATGCATTTACAAAGTTTTTGAATTTAAAATTTCTTGATATATGCTTTCCATCAAATGACCAGTTCTTTAGACTTAACTTAAGTACTTCTTCAACTTCGGACTTTGAAAGTGGCTTCATTATTATGTTAATTTTTAATTAATAGCTTGCGTAATATCTGTGTTGACTGGTGTAGTAATCTTATTGGGTTCTAAGTCACCATTTTATTATTGGTTAAGATTGCTATATGCTCTTCCCGCAATTGCTTTGCTTTTAATCAGCATATTTGTTATTGAATCTTCATTTTCGTGGTGATAAATATATGTTGGTATTTTAGTATGCCCGATATTTATTCCAGCCTTCTTAGCCCTGTCAAACAAATCCGCATCTGTTCCAAGAATAATTCTCCTGAACCCTTCAAGATGAAGCAGAACACTTCTTTCAACCACGAAAGTTCCGCCGATAACACATTCCGCAAGGTTTATAACCTTTTTATAATCAAACCTGTCGGGAACAAATGGATTCCCAAGAATTTTTGCTCCCCCATGTAAAAATTTTATTGAAGGATCCTGAATCAGTACAGCTTTTCTTGATTCCAGATGAATCGGGTGATACTCGTCATCGGAATCAAGAAAAGTAATAAACCTGCCCATTGAGGCACTTATTCCGGCATTCTTGGAAAGAGCTTCACCGCTATGGGCTTTTCTGATATATCTCATATTGCGATGTGAAGAAATATAGGGGAGGATCTTTAAATAAGTGTCATCAGTGCTCTCATCATCTATTATTATTGCTTCCCAATCGGTTTCGGTTTGTGAAATCAATGAGTCAAGAGCCCTTGTCAATATCTGTGCCCTGTTGTATGTTGTTACAACTATCGAAAAATATGGTTGGTGTGATAGCTTTGAGTTATTCTCTGAATCGTGATATAGTTCCATGTTTATATATTTGAATTTATAAGATAAACACAGATTTTCTCCTATTGTTTAGTCTGATCTTTCTTAATACCGACTACAAAAGTATTTACCTGATATTCATTATTATATATTTTCTTTGATGGAACATCAAATCGAAGTTCTTTCAATTCTTCTCCATTCCTTAAACACATTTTTCTTGAAAATCTGTTGATAAACCAGGCTATATACACCCTCCATTAGTAGTAATATATATCCAAAACGCCTGTATCTTCTTGGTGATTCATAAACCACAAGGTTATTAAAGAAATGAAGTTTCCCGATTTTACGAAGTCTCCTGAAAAAATCAGAGTCCTCACCATGTACTATATTAATGTTATAACCACCTGCTTCTCTGAATGAGTGAGCTCTGACAATCTGGCATTGCCCTCCGCATATTGGAACCTTTGTTGTGAAGCTAAACTGTACGATCTTGTTAAACAGGAAATGAAATATTTTATCTTTCAATATTGTCTCATCTGGGAAAATACTCAGACGGGGAGCTCCTCCTATGATTTGATTATTCCGGAATACCAAAAAAACCTCTGATAAAAAGTTATGCGGATCTTTAAGCACGGTGTCGGCATCACAAAAAATAAACAGATCGCCGGTGGCTGTCTCTGCACCTGAATTTCTTCCGTTAGCTATTGTTTTTGGTGCATCTGAGTAATCACTGACAACTATTGCACCCTTTTTTTGTGCTATTTCAATGGTTTTGTCTGTACTATGACCATCAGAGACAATAATCTCATAGTCATAATTTTTGTCTACCTGGTTTATATTATCAATCAGAGCAGCTATTCTTTTTTCTTCATTTAATGCAGGGATTATGAAAGAGACCTTAGTCTTCATATCGTCCATAATAATCCAAGGTATGAAGTGAATGTGTTATCTTTAGACACAGTATGACCAAACGAAAAAATGAAGTGAAATTTTTCCGAAGGATTAATTGATCCTCCCATGTTAAAGCCGGTTCCCGGTTTAGTGTTTTTTGAATCAGCAGAATGGAAGTATAGTTCGCCACCCAGTGTTATTGTATTTGAAAAGTCATATTGTATTTCCCAGCCTGAAAAGATCCAGTTTTTATTTCCCTGCCCCGGATTTATCCAATAACCACCGCCTCCATACGTGGTTAACTTTCCCCACGATTTTTGAATCCAAACCGGGAGATAGATTTTCGCTTTCCCGTCACTGAATTCATTGTTTTTTACCGTAGGCATTTCAATAATAGGGAAGGTTCCGATCTGAGGCATGTTGTCTGTTTCCTGTATGAAGCGGAACTTTACTCCAAGTTCGGTGTCGGCATATCCAAAATCTGCGCCATTGTGACCCGAATAAGTATAATTCATTGGTAATAACAGATGTACCTGAACATTTGGTATCAGGCCATAATTCAATTCAAGGTGTGGGGAAGTTCCCGACCATACTCCAGCATGGAAGCTGTTTATTGACGAAATATAATACTCCCAGTGTTTAAACTTAACTGGTTCAGGATCGTCCGTATCAAATGGTGGTCCGGCATAAACTAATTGTATATTAAATAAAAGGAAGATAACTACAAAGACTTTATATTTCTTATATGTTGACACCATAGATTAGTTGTTGATGTTTTCTGAGATTTTTGAATCAGCCGAAAATCCTCCTGCACCATATATAAGAATGTAAATAAGAAGCAATGTCATCGCAAAATCCGTCCGGTATTCATGCGCCCATGGCCAGATACCCTTGTGAACCAATATTGGAATTTTAGTGGTTATAAAGGCAGTTATCATTATGATAATTAAAGGTATCGTGGCCAACCTTACAAGAAAACCAATTATAATCAGACTTCCGCAGATAATCTCAAAGGTGCCTGCAAAATATGCCCAGAAAGCAGGATCGCTGAATCCAATGCTTAAAAACCTACCAGTTCCCAGAAGATCAGGGAATAAAAATTTTTGTACTCCTTCAGTCAAAAATATCAGTCCGACAGTAAGCCTTACCAATATTGCCCTGTTATCGTTCTCAGTTCTAAGGATATTTGCACTAAACCTTTTTAAAGTTTTCATCGTAAAATAGGGATAGGATTGAATTATTTATTTTCCATTATAAATAATTATAACAAGCAATAATAGCTTTTGTTTAAACATTGTTTATCATTTAAAACGGCACAAGCGACCTGTTTATAATGAAACATAGGTACCAGCTTCTTTTTTTTTATGACTATCGGGAATCAAGCATATAGGATCATAAATCGCTTGAAAATCAATTTATTTACCCCAGCCCCAACCTTGCTCTGCCGTAGCGGCTACGCGAAGGCGAGGGGGGTGTAAATTGATTTTCTTCGCTCCCCGTGGGGTCGGGGTAAACGAAGAAAATCAATGAATTCATATGGCTGATTCCCGA
>WSSedB1CaDRAFT_10001195_pt1 | contig 10067 bp, 7 predicted proteins | sample WetSurSB1Cattail_FD_9460 | JGI IMG/M metagenome (IMG submission 9460)
CTCCATTGTGGCCCGATCTCTATTAGATCCTGCGCGAAGGCGCTATTTGTCCAGCCGCTGTCGTCGCCATTGGCGGGCCGCGCGAAGGCGTAATTCACGAAGGCGGGATAGATGGGCGCGAAAATGTCGAGAGAGCCGAGCGCATCGGCCGTGATCCTGTCTCTGTGGCGATCGTAATAAGCCCAGCGCTCGTAACCGAGAAACACATTGTGGGTAAGAAAGCCGGTTTCGAATCTTCCTTTGAGGCTCGCCTGGGCGTCGAAATTCTTCAAGAACTCATGAGTTCTTGCCCCATTGCCTAGGGAGATGCTTCTGACGCCATCAAATTGCCAAGCGGTCAGCCAACCGGAGGCGCCAAAACCGCTGTAGTAGTCGATCACCAGCGCCGCGCTCCAATCCCTATCGAAATCATGTTCGTATTTCAGTCGGCCGTCATATTTCGTCACCCATCCTCGCTCGTTCGCCGGAACGGCGGCGTAGAAGTTTCGCGGCAGATGCAGGAAGATCGGCGAAGGGAGATAGGTCGGCACCCCATATCTCGCTAGTGAATGGCCTATGCTATATTCGCCCCGCAGCGACAGCCTATCGCCATTTTCGAACACGAAAGTCAGTGATGGGTTCAAGTAGCTATTGTCGCTATGAACGAAATCGACGAAGCTCTTCTTGTCCTGGACCGCGGCATTGAATCGAAAGAGCACGTTCTTGTTCTCGCTGAGCGGCGAATTAAGGTCGAGCGTTGCTCGGTGAAATCCGAAACTCCCGATCGTCGCGTCGCTGCGCAGGAAGAAATCGGGCTCCGGCTTCTTGGTAATGTAGTTTGCTGCCGCGCCGCTCGCGCTCGTTTTCGTTCCATAGAGCATGGACGTAACGCCCTTGACGAACTCTATGCGCTCTGTACCGGCGAGTTCCACATCTCCTGATATGAAGCCGCGCGCGACGCCGTCGCGCAGTGTTAGGCCGCCATTATCGAACCCCCGGAACATGAAGCTTGGCGCGTAGCCGCCTTGGCCAACCGGTGCATTGACGAAAACACCGGTCACCTCCTTGCCAAGGTTCTGCGCATCTCTGGGCTTAGGCTTCTCGTCATTGCCGCCTGAAGGCACCTCGTTTTGCCGCTTCTCGGGAGAGGTCATTGCAGGCGGCGTCTCCTCCGCGATGGCGGAAAAAGAAGTCACAGCGAGCGCGCAACCGCCGATCCAGCCCCCCGAGAAGATCGCGGCACGACGCATGACGTATTGCTCCCGGGAGGGCGGACGGGAGGTGGATCACCGCCTACCGTTTCACCTGTCGATCCGCGCACGGCGAGCGTCGCGATGGTCGCGGGCGGCGATTTCGCGCGAGATCGCGTGTCTGCGATCGAAGGCGATCTGGGCGATTGGCGCGACAAATATCGACCTGCCCGCCTGCCAATCGTGGACGGCGAACTGGCACATGACGCCCTGGGCGTCGCCCGCATCGAACACGTTGGTGACCGTCAACCGTGGGGCGGCGGTGTCCCTTGCAATGCAATGTCGCAAAAAGGTCAGCAACGGCGGCCGGGCGTGAGCGACGAGAGGCAGCGCCCGACGCATACGCTCGACGAGTTCTTCCTTTCGGCTTACGCAATTCATATCGATCTCCACTCATATGGATGAATTGATTTGATGTGAGAAAATCATTCGGCGAGAACCCGACGCGCCACGACGCGCCGAGAGTGAAGCGCCCGCGCGCCGAGTTTCTTCAGAAAAATTACGATCCCCGTCACGCCGAGCGTCGTGATGACGAAGCCGAGGACGCAGACCAGAATGCGGTAGGGAAGCCCAAGCATCGAGACATTTCCTTCATGCAACATGCCGAGCCAGGTTGAGATCGTGCTCCCAATCGCCTGGCCACTCGGTAGATGAACCTGCCTCAGTTCGCCGGTGTCACCGTCGAACATGATCCATGTTCTCGCCCCGTGCGTCTGGAGGTCGCGCGAGGTGCGCACTCCAAAAAAGTAAAGGCCCGTGTCGAGCGAATAAGCGAAGTAGATTGGCTTCTGGGCCGCGAAATTGTGAATCTTCCCTTGTTCGATGAACAGCTGACCCCCGGTGGCGAGCGCCTCGCGCCAGGTCAATTTTGGATTGTCGAGCGGCGCCGCGCGCGGCGCCGGTTCGGCGTCGACGGCCATGTCGAAGAAGACGCCCATGACCGGCCGGTAGACCTGCGCGTTCAGATTGAACATCACGCTCGACCAGCCGAAGATCAGAAACAGCGGATAGAACCACAGACCGCCCGCGCGATGCAGATCGAAGTTGACCCGATAGGGCGAGCCGCTCCATTTGATCCGCCATGAGGGTTTCCAGCGCACCCACCACGAGCGGCGCGGGCCGTCCTCGGAGGATTGTCGCGGCAAGGGAAAGGTCAGATAGAACGCCCAGAAACAATCGAGCGTCCAAATGAGGGCCGCTATGCCTTGAACCCAGACTCCCACACTTCCGAGAGCGAGCGCGTAATGCAGTTTGTAGATGAAGGGTAGCAACGTGTCCCAACCGTCAACGAATGCAACGTCGCGTCTCTCGCCGAGTTTTTCGCCCGTGCAGGGATCGAGAAATATCCCGTATTGACCAGAGCCCTCGGACGAGGCGGCCTGGGCAACTTCGCCGATAACAATCGCGACGCCTGGTTCGTCGAGGCTTACTCCCAGAATTCTAGCGCCGCTGCCGACGGGCGTGCGCTCGATCAGACTCGCTGGATCGAGCGCGACGCAGTCGCGCGGCGGCGGGAAGAGACGTGGCGTGACTATGTGGTTCAGTTCCGAGAGGAACGCCAACATCGCTCCCGTCAATCCGACGACGACGAGGGAGATCGTCATCGCGAGGCCCGCCCAGCGATGCAGCCGCACCCAGAAGGGGCGCCCCATCGTCAGAACTCCACCCTCACCGAACCTTTGAACGTTCGCGGCGCGCCAACGATGTTCCAGAGCGCGAAGCCTTGAGACGCTGGATAGTACCTCGTGTTGAGTAGATTATCGACGTTGAGTTGGAAGTTGACCTTCCTTCCCTCGATCCTCGTCTCGTAACCTGCCATCAAACCGACGGTCGCGTAACCGGGGAGCTGATACGTGTTGGTTCTGTCTCCTTGTCGTATGCTGCGTGAAATGATCCCGCCGCCAAATTTCAGGCCACGCCAATCGCCATCTTGGATTTCGTACGTCGTCCAGACGCTGCCGCTGTGACGAGGCACATTCTCCAATCGGTTACCAGTATTGCCGGCTGTGACCGCGGGATTCCCGTTAGCATCTATATTGTTCCAATCGACCCCTCGGTCCTTGGTGACGAGCGAATTGATATAGGAATAGGCTCCGATGATCTTCCAGCCAGGGAGAATCTCGCCAGCCACGTCGAGTTCAATACCCTTGTTGCGGATTTCGCCAGTGGCGACGGAGTAGCCTTGAGCAGCCAGCACTGGGTCCGGATCAGGCGTCGCCACGTGTTGCTTGATCAGGTTGTAGTAAGCGACGGTCGCAGTAACACGATTATCGAACCACTGCGTCTTAATCCCAACTTCCCACTGCTCAGCGGTTTCAGGTGGTAGCGGCCGGCGTCCTGAAATATTTGATCCGCCGAAATTGGTAAGGTAGCTACCATAGAGGCTCACGCTTTGAACCGGTTGCCAAAGCAAACCGAACCGCGGAGTAACCCGCTGTGAATTGTCGAATGTCTTCTGATTCACAACGTCATATGTATTGGCGTGGTCGTAGCGAGCTCCCGCTAAAAGGAAGAACTGATACGGGAGCTTGATTTGGTCCTGCAAATAGAACCCATACCAATTTTCCCGGAACGCCAAGTCAACCCGGGACGTAGGATCGAAGGGCGGCGGGAGAGCGGAATGGATAGGCGCGAAAATGTCAATATTCGTTGGAAAGCCCCCATATGGGAATAGGATATATTCATTGACACCCAAATGTTGAAAGTCTCCACCCGCGAGCAATGTGTGCTCCAGGCCGAGAGTCTCGAATTTTCCAGTCAAGTCTAGGTTAGTGAAATAGGTGTGCGTATATGCGCGCGGAGCCGAGTATATGAAACGATCTAATTGGGTCGGCGTCACCGGATCGAATGAAACAGGATTTACGATTAATATGTTATTGTTCGTCACCTCCGCTTGGAAACGGTGCTTCAACGTCCAATTTTCGTTGAAAGAATGGGACCAATTTGCTCCGAGGATCAGGTCGTCATTCACATTGCGTGCCCACGACTCGGAGAAGTTTCTTTCGCGCGGCAGAAATGAAAGTGGTCGATTTCCGAATATCTGAGACCAGACATCGTTCTTAGTGAAAGCGGGCAGCCCAACGTCATTAGGCGTCGTGGCGTGCTTATAATCCAAGTAGATGTTGACCTGCGTGGCCGCGTCGATGTTCCAACGCAAAGTTGGAGCGATGAAATAGCTGCGGAGCTGCGAAAGCTCGCGAAAGGATTGAGAATCTTGAAAGGCCATATTCATGCGGTAGAGGAACGTATCGTCTTTGGTCAAAGGACCGGTCGCATCTACCGTCGTGCGATAGAAACTCCATGAACCAATCTGCTGGTTGACGGAATAATATGGCGTTGCCTCAGGCTGCTTGGTGATGACGTTAACCATCCCGCCAGGTTCGGCGCGTCCATAAAGGATCGAGGCAGGACCTTTCAGCACTTCGATGCGATCAACGTTTGCCATATCCATCGGGGCAGTGAGCGTCCATTGTGAATTCATCCTTACGCCGTCGCGGTAATACACGGGTGTCTGAAAGCCACGAATAATGAAGATTTCCGCGCCTGTATTCTGTGTCGGGTCTTGTGCAATGACGCCGCTCACATTTTCAACCGCACGCGCAAGCGTAGTCGCCTGCTCATCTCGCAGGACCTGTTGTGGCACAACCTGAACGGAAGCTGGCGTCTGCATGATCGGCGTGTTGGTCTTCAGCGCCGTTGTGGCGTTTGGCGGATTGTAGGTCGTCGGATCTGACTCCCGAGGAGCCGAGGATGCCACAGTCTGAGAATTGGCCGTCCGAGGCGTTAGTGTAGCAGTTGAGGGCGTCGTTCGCGCCGCGCCAACGTCGATCGTAGGCAAGGCCTCCTGTGCATGGAGCCAAGTGGATGAGAAGACGAGAGCGAGCGCGCCAGCGGAGACGCCGCGCGGCAAGGTCGAGCGAAGCATAGAATTCTCCTGATGCGGCATGGAAGCCGCCTTGACCGAATTGGGTGGAGGCGGCCCAAAAACCGCGCTCAGTCAGTCAGGAGACAAATGGAGGCGCGCGCGATGACCAGGAACTCGCCCAGCCGATGAGGCGGCGGCCCATAGTTTCGACAGACCTCCAATCTATCTGAGCGGACGCCTCCGCGTTCAGAAAAGTGGGCCCGAGCGGCGAGCCCTCGTGAATTAAGGGCGCAACGCAGTCGCGTCCGCCGCAGAGAATGCAGCAATGGGAGCAGCCGTGGTGTTTTTCCGCAGGCGCCTTGTTGGCGCTATGCGCGTCGTTCCCGCATAACGAATCATAGAAGGAGGCCGAGACGCCAGCCGCGTCGCTCTGAGCGAAGCGCCCAAAGGCCGGGCTTGTAACACCCAGTCCTTGCCCGAGCGCGACAATCGCAACAATGCATGCCGCGATAAAGCGCGCCGAAAGCGCCAGCCTTCGAACTTTCCCTCTTTCTTCAATCACCACGTTTGCCCCGAGACGCTCCATCGCCGACTTTTCCAAATCGACCGTTTCCCCGAAACTGACGGTCACGCTACAATCAGCGCTTCACAGGAACTTCACCTCGTTGAGCCGGCGCGCGATTCGCTTGCAGGTGTGTCTTTACAGTAACAGTCCCTTGATGATAGGGGCCAAAAATGGGGCCGCTCGTCTTGGATTTGCCGCTACTAGGCGCCTGAGACGCAGCCGACTTTATTCGAGCGATCGAGGTTTTGGCTCGATCCCTCGATCGAGGCTCAGAATCTTGCGCTGGGTTCGCAGCCTGGACGACAATAAAAATTCTTCTTGAAAAATGCAGGGCGACGCGAAATGCGGATACTCTTGATCGAAGACGAGCCGGAAATGACGCGGCTGATCGCCGCCTTGCTGACCAAAGAGGGATTTGTGACCGATCGGGGGCGCTCCCTCGCCGACGCGCTGGAGGCCGCGAAGCGATCGGCGTATGATCTAATACTACTCGACCGCCGCCTTCCCGACGGCGACGGCATGTCGCTCCTGCCGGCAATCCGAAAAATGCGGCCGGGAGTTCGCGTGATGATGTTGACGGCCCTCGACGCGCTTCACGAGAAAGTCTCGGGACTTGACGCGGGAGCCGATGATTATCTGACCAAACCATTCGAAGAGGAGGAATTGTTCGCTCGCATTCGCGCCTGTTTGAGGCGGCCCGGCTGCGATGCGCAACCGCCTGTCGTCCTCGGCGCCTTGGCATTCGATCTCGCGATTCGACAGGCAACCGTCGCCGATCGGCCTTTCACCTTGCGCCGGCGCGAACTGATCCTGCTCGAGAGCTTGGTGCGGCGAGCCAATCGGGTGACGTCGCGCGAAGCGCTTCTGGAGGAGGTTTATGGTTTCGAGGCCGACGTTCAGCCGCATGCGCTGGATACGCTGGTGTGGCGTCTGCGCCGACGACTGAGTGAAGCCCGCGCCGGCGTAACGATCCACCTCGTCAAAGGCATCGGCTTCGCGCTGACGGAAGTTGAGTCTTGAAGCGGCGCCCCTCGCTCACGCTTCGAATTATCGTTTATCTATTTGGGGCACAATTATTCGCGTTTACGGTCGGTTGGACCATTGTTATGAGCATGTTGCTTGCTGGCCTCAAGCCGTGGAAAGTAACGCTTGATGACTTTGGCAAGTTTCGAACACGAGATCTGGTAATCGATTCACTGGTCATCGGCGATGACAACATGCTGCGTCTAAATCCCACGCCGGATTTGCAAGATGAAATGAAACGCGTTCCGACCCTGAAGTTCGCGGTCTTCGATCCATCACAGAGACGATATGCGCAAGGTTCTTCTCCCGATCTGATCCCCGCGCTAACCGAGCATCCTTCAATCAAGATGGTGGCCATGGATTTTTTCATGGCCGACGATCTGGGCCCTCGGTCTACCGGCTATCTCGATTCTATTGAGACGGCTCTCGGTCCGATTCGGTTAGCGATGTATGGGTTCAGGTTCCGTTGGGATGATCCGATATGGACGCTTGAGGCGCAATTGAGGGACCAGAGCCCTTACTTGGTCGCCGCGGTCCTCCTTTCATCCGTGGCCTCCTGGATCGCGGTGCGCCGAGGCCTTATCCCGCTGCGTGCCGCCGCCGAAGGCGCGACGCGCATCGATATGAACTCGCTCAATCAGCGCCTTCCTGATCGCGACGTGCCGTCCGAAGTCATGCCGCTTGTGGGCGCAGTCAACGACGCCTTGATCAGGCTCGACGCCGGTAGCGGGCGGTTACGCCGCTTCATGGCCAACGCGGCTCACGAATTACGGACGCCACTCGCGATTCTGAACGCGCGCCTAAGCGCCCCGGAGGAGCCGACGTTCAAGAAAGACCTCAAGCGCGATGTACGCCGAGCCCGACATATCGTCGAGCAATTGCTCGCGACGACTCGTCTCGGTGAGCGGTCAGCCGAGATCATTCAGGGGGTCGATCTGGCAGCGGCGGTTAAGACAGTGGCCACGGACGCTGCGATTCTCGCAATCAAGAATCGACGCCGGCTCGAATTCGACGCGCCGCCAGCGCCAGTGTTTGTCAAGGCGAATGGCCCTGCATTGGAATCCGTTGTCGCCAATCTCATCGACAATGCGCTGCGCGCCGAACCGGAGGGCGGCACGATCATCGTCCGCGTGATCCAAGACGCGACCGTCGAAGTCATTGACCATGGCGAGGGCGTTGCGGGGGACGACCGCGAAATGATTTTCGAACCCTTTTGGCGAAAAAGCGAAGCGACGCCCGGCTCTGGGTTAGGGCTCGCCATAGCGAAGGAGCTGATGGAAACCTTGGGGGGCCGAATCTGGATCGAAGACACGCTAGGCGGCGGCGCGACGTTCAAGCTTTCGTTCTCAAGGACCGGTTTCATCTGACCCACTTACCGTTCTGCCTTGGAGCAGTCGCGACATCCGTCTTGATGCGGCTCGGAGCCGAGAGCGGCCTCATCACAAGGCCAGTTCCAGCGCAAATGACGGGCTGTCCCGTCGGGGGATCGGTGGTAACGGACCTCCGCTACCATGCAATTAAATCAATTACTTAGACGATTTTTGTCGACGAGAGCACTACCGACCGCTACCATCTCATGTCTGTCCCTGCTGGGAAGCGGTCTTGCATTGCGAGGTTATTTTGTTCGCCACCCGCAGACGGCAAAAGCCCGAGGAAGGGGCAGGGTTCCAGACGCAAGCGTCGGTGTCGGGGATTAACGACAAACGTTCGAGTCGGCGCGGTTCGCCTCGACATGGATGGGTCTTCCCTTTGATCGATGGCCTCGCGTCGTAACTCTCGCTCGCTCGGCCGTCTTCGCGATCGCCATGAAGAAAACAGCGGCGTCGGCGAGGCGGTCGGCGTCTGCCGCCCGACCCTTCGCGTTCACGAATCGTGCCTCCCCGGAAAGGATAGCGCAAACGTTGCGCCGCCGCCCGGCGTCGTCTCGACGAGGACGCGGCCGCCGAGTTTGTCGATCAGCTCCTTGACGATGGCGAGGCCGAGCCCAACGCCCGGCTTGGCCTCGTTGCGGCGCCAGAAGGGCTCGAAGATCAGCTCGCGATCCCTTTCGGCGACGCCCGCGCCGTGATCGATAACGGACACCCTACGATCGGCATCGACGCGCACCAGCACCGTCCCGCCCTCCGGCTCGGCGCGCAACGCATTGTCGATGAGATTGGCAATGATGCATTCGATCGCCATGCGATTGCTGCGCAGGCGGACCGGCGCGTCGGGCGCCTCGAAGGCGATCCGTCGGCCGGCTTTGAAGATCAGCGGCGAATAATCGGCGACAATGCCGCGCGCCGTGGCGCTGAGATCGACGTCCTGATCCTGCGGCGCCTGCCCCTCGGTCAAGCGTGCGGCGACGAGCATCTGCTCGACGATCGTCTGGATGCGGCGCACGTCGCGCTGGAGATCGACGCGAAAGCCGCGCTCCTCGGGATTTTCGAGCCGCGCGCGCAATATGGCTACGGGCGTACGCAGCTCATGCGCCGCATTAGCCGTGTAGCGCCTCATTCGCGCGACGCTGGCGTCGAGACGCGCGAGCGCCCGGTTCACCGCGTCGACGAGCGGGCGGATCTCGATCGGCGCGTCATCGGCGCGCAGTCCGTGCCCCAGCGAATCGAGATCGATGCGCTCGGCCGCCTCGGCGGCGCGACGCAGCGGCGCAAAGCTGCGTCGTACGGCGAGCCAGGCGACAACGGCCGAGATGGAGAAGACCGCGGCGAGATAGAGACTCTGAGAGACGAGCTCGTTTCGAAACGCGTAGAAAACATCCTTCCATCTGAATTTCATGCCGCCCGAGGCGATGTACAGCGGCCCGACGGGCGTCTTCCAGCGCCACACCGACGCCGCAGTCCGGCGCCCGGCGTCCGAGACGAAGTAGAAATCCATGCCGCGCGGCTCGACGGAAGCGACGCCGGCGATCGCGACGGACAAATCGTCGAAGGATCCACGCAAGGCCGGTCCTCGCAGCGTTTCGAAGACGGCGAAGCGCAGCGTCGGGGTCTGTTCCATCTCGCGACGCAGCTCCGCGCCGGGCTCGATATGGAGCGCCCCATCCGCGTCCCGCACGATCGACTGGCCGACGAGATCGCGAATATAGAAATAGCCGTAGAATTCGTCGAACCAATTTTCATAGGCGCCGATGACGCCCATGGCTCCAAGCAGCGACGTTCCGAGCCAGGCGACGATGATGGCGACGACTTGCATGTAGGAGAGATCGATGATCAATCGCCGCGTCAGCGACGGAGCGCGCGTCATTCCTCCGCCTCGCAGAGAAAATAGCCGACGCCGCGCACCATATGGATATCGACGCGCGCCTCGAGCTTCTCCAGCCGCGCGCGCAAGCGGGAGACGATGATCGTCAGCGCATGCGGCTGGACCGGCTCGTCGAAGCCCCATA
>WSSedB1CaDRAFT_10001196_pt1 | contig 10065 bp, 10 predicted proteins | sample WetSurSB1Cattail_FD_9460 | JGI IMG/M metagenome (IMG submission 9460)
AGGGCTCTCACTGATTTGTCTCCACCGGACGCTTCGAGCCTTTCTAGCGTGTCTCTAATCTTCTGGAGTTCAACTTCGAGATCCTGAATTTTTGTAGCAGTCACTGCTACATTGGTGTCTTGGGGATTTGACGAATTCGCCGGCTTAACATAAGGCAGAGTAGGATTGGCAGTCCTGGTTAAACAGCCACCAATTAATAGGACAAAGAAAATTGGTATGATATAAATGAGGCGCGTCATCTTGCTTTTAGCCTCATCCTTAGAGTTTTTTTACACATGGATCACATTCTTTAGATCATTTCGCAACACGTAGATACACTCTTCGATTCTTGGCCCAGGCTTCTTCGTTGTGATTCGGATCAACCGGCAATTCTGAACCAAAGGACACGGTACTCAAGCGGTTACTTGGAATTCCAAGCGCCGTCAATCTTGCAACCACGGAACCGGCTCTTCGTTCGCCAAGGGCCAGGTTGTATTCCGCTGTTCCTCGCTCATCGCAATTACCTTCAGCCACAACATTCAAATTGGGATAACGTTTCAGGATCTCAGCGTCATAATCTATAGCAGCTTGGGCTTCCGGACTCAGAGTGTAATTGTCGAAATCGAAGTATACCGTTCTCAGAGTTGTTTGCACACCCTGAAGCTCACCTTCCGCAATGGCCCCTGGTCCCGCCAGACCAAATCCAGGGACAGGGCCTTCGTTCTGTTTCACTATCTTTCTGGCGCATCCACTGGTGAAAGCAGTCATTACGACTAAGGCCACTACATAGATTATAAGGCGCCGAATGTCCATCGCTCTTCTTCTCCTTTTCTCCAAGAACAACTCATTTAAGTCTTGGAGACCACGCCGGACTACGACCGGGAATTCCAGAAACCTTCGCTTGAACCGTTCCTTTGGCGTCCATCACGCTGATGCGCTTTGTTCCGTCCAAATTCGACGTGTAAGCGATCATGCGCCCATCCGGTGACCACGAAGGGTCCTCATTGGAGCCCTTGTTAGTTAGAACTCTAAAGTCGCTTCCGTCACGCTTGATCACACAGATTTGAAACCGACCGTCTACTTTGGCTGTAAATGCCAGTTGGTCACCCCGTGGAGACCAGTCCGGATCAGTATTGTAGGAGGTAGATAGAGTGACCCGTTTAGGTTCTCCTCCATTGACCGGAACAGTATAAATTTGGGGGGTTCCTGCCTGGTCCGAAACATATGCTATGTTAGCGCCGTCCGGCGACCATGTGGGTGAAATATCATTTCCCAAACCGTTAGTCAATTGTTTTATTATGTTTCCTTGGGTATTTATGATAAATATCTTAGGTATTGATTTAACACTTAGCGATATTGCGATCATGGATCCATCAGGAGAAAAACGTCCCGACGCATTTAATCCTTTCCTTTGGGACACGGGGACCACTCTTTGTCCATCCGAAGTTACGTACCAAAGATCGGGATTTCTATTGATATATGAAGTAAAAATTAGGCCGTTTCCGTCTGGAACCCACGATGGAAAAAGGTTTATCGTTCGGGTATTGGTCAGTTGACGGAGATTGGCTCCATCATAATCCATGGTATAGATTTCTCGCGTTCTTGAGTCATCGATGAAAGCGATCTTTGTTGTAAAACAACCCGCAATGTTGGTAATTTTCTCCATCACTCGATCATCGAACATATGAATCATGTAACGATAATCCGTGATTGCGCCGGTGTATCTTTTGCCCAAGTCCAGCTTTTGCAGCGCAATATCATAAAGTTTCGCCTCGATCGTCAGTTGATTCCCATTCACTTCAAATGAACCCATGATGAGAGCCTGCGCCCCCGTCCTGGAAATAGCGTTAATGTCGGGATCACCGTTTTGACTCATCGGAAGGGGCTGAGGAGCCGGAATGATTTCAAACAGGCCGCTTAAGGCAAGGTCATTCCTAACGATTGAGGCCATGTCCGCCCCATTTGGAGAACCTGGTTGACTACTATGAAAGTCTGCTACCATAATTGGCATTTTACCCAGGTTTGGGTTGTCCAAGTCCAGCAGAAGCTTTGCGGTGGCGGGAGAACAAAATAGACAGGACAGGACAGACACACCCAGCAGAATTATTGTCGCGAAGCAATTAGCGGCAGAATTATTTAAAATTCGGTTAATTTTTTCAAATATCATTGTAATCCACCGGGAGTAAATCTAAGGGCTAGGCCACCAGCGGATCGAATCTTGTCAGAGACTTCGGCCGACATTGGAGGAAACGGAGAAGCCTGGTGGATTGCTCTCATTGCTGAACTGTCAAAAAACCTGTCACCCGAACTGGTGTCTATATTCGCTTCGAGCAGCCGACCATCATCCGCTAGCTGAACAGAAATTATGGTAACTTTAGACGCTCTCTGCTCGTCCCCGAACACCGACCATCTAGAGTTAATCCTGCTTCTTACAGCCTCAAACCAGCGCGAAATTTCCACGTCGCCTGACGAATTGTTTCCCGCCATCTTTCCACCGGATCCAGCCGGGGTGTCGAGGCCTTTGGCGCTTGTGTTAGTGAGCTTGTCGGATCTCTTAGAATCCAGATCCTTTTTTATCGCTGCCAAACGCTTTTCCAGAAAATCGCTTGGGTTATTTTTTTTCTCAGGTTCCGTTTTTGACTTCTCGTTTTTTGGTTTCGTCTCCACAAGTTTTTTCCTGGGTTCGATCTTCTCTGGCTTCTGTTTCCTCTTTTTCATCTGAATGGGAGTAGGCGCTTCGGCTTTGGCAAAAACGGTTTTTAGCCGCTCTATTTCCAAATTCTGTTTGCGAGGAGGTTCTGCGGACTCGATTGAGGGCTGGAACTCATCGCTTGAGGTAAGATGTTCTGGAGCCTCTGCAGCGGAAGCGTTCGATGACGGTTTTGACTCGATTAACTTCACACTGGTTACGCTAAAATCAGGAATTTTAGCCCTGACAGCGAAGTACTTCGCTCCTACAATGAGTAAGAGAATCGCAATCAGGTGAATGCCCGCCGATACCGCAAGCATCGTGGGCGAAGCTCCACTATCATGTTTCAGAAGTTCCGTGGTCATTTAGTGGATTTGCCAGAATCCTCCTGAGGAGTGGTGATCATTCCGAGGTTAGCAATTCCCGCGGTTTTTAGATTTCCCATGATTCTAACTACAATGCCGTAGGGAACAGTCTTATCCGCTCGCAAAAAAACTTCCCGGTTGGGTTTATCTTTGGTAGCCTCCTGGATACGTGAAGCTAGCTGATCTTCTGTGACTGCCTTGTCATTAACGAAAATCGATCCGTCCCCAGAAACTGATATAATAATTTCATCATGTTGCTGAGCTTTTTCGATCGGTTCTCCTTTGGCTGACGGGAGTTCCACTGACACCCCTTCCTGGAGCATAGGAGCCGTTACCATAAAAATGATAAGCAACACGAGCATCACGTCTACAAGCGGGGTAACATTTATGTCCGCCATGGGGGCGCGGTTACTTCTATTTAGGCTGAACGCCATTCTGAAGCCTCCTGAAATTCAACAATGTGAAGCCCCAAGGTTATTTGCGCTTCCAGTAGATTCGTTCAATTATGTTAATCAGTTCTGACGAAAAGTTGTCCATTTCGGTAGATATTACGTTTATTCGGCCCAGAAAGTAGTTGAAGAAAATGACAGCCGGAATAGCGGCGGCCAGACCGGCGGCAGTAGCGATCAAAGCTTCTGCGATTCCGGGCGCCACAACGGCTAAAGAAGCGCTTTTCATTGCGCCTATGTTACGAAATGACTCCATGATTCCCCAAACAGTCCCAAACAAACCGATGAACGGAGCTGAAGATCCCGTAGTGGCCAGAAAGTTTACACCCCTCTCCAACCTGGCTCTCTCCGCTGTTACCGCCTGTTGCAGGGACCGTATGATGTTGTCCATTCCGGTCCGTTCATATTCGGGTTCGCCGTTCGCGTCTGTCGACCCCTTTTGTCCTCCAGCTTGCAGGCGAGACAGACGGCTTAGCTCCGCATACCCGGCTTTGAATACGTGCGCCAAAGGACTATGTGTAAATTGTTTTGCTTCTGTGTAAAGTGTTGAAAATTTGCGGGATTCCCGGAAAGCGTCGAAAAAAAGTTGAGTGTGTTTTCTCGCTCGTGAAAGCGTAATTGCTTTGGTGAGTATTATTCCCCAACAAATAACCGAGAATACCAACAATATCAGCATCACGCATTTAACGACAATACCGGCCCCCATTATGATAGCCCACATGCTTTGATCATTCAAATTCTGGACCGGAAGCGCCGTCAGATAAGCGTTGAGCATAGGTAATTCCCCTTTCAGTCAGTCCATGACTAATTAATCCATTAGACCATATATGTCAAGTTTTACATGTATTTAGTAGATGTTATGTCATTTTATTAAATCATTTTATTATTTAAGACAGCCCAGTCGGGTGAGAGTTCCACAATCCCATCGATCTTTCCTCCAATATTTCTTTGTAATGAGCCATAGGAACCAAGGATGGTTCGGGCAAAGAAAAGTGTTCCTTGCCCGAATCCACCTGCGGATCGGTCCGGCGGTCAGTTGATTCCGAGGTTGAATAGCGGTTTGATCAGGCGGGACTTTGCTTACAGTATTTTCGAAACAATCAACCCAAAACCTTTATCTCCTGAAGCATACTGCGTACAGCGAGATATGCTATGGAATCAGGTGGAATTCCAACTAGTGGCTTACCTTCGAGGTCCAAAGCTACCAGTTGTTCATCATAGGGAATCAGGGCTAAAGGAGTCGCAGGCAAGGCTTCAATTTCTTTGAGGGTAGTTTCCGGTAGATCGGCCAATGTTCCTTGTACCCTACTCAATACAATATGCTGATTGTGAATTCTACCTTCCATTTCATCAATCAACTGGTAAATTCGTCCGATGGTCCGCACACTCCTCGGAGATGGATCGGATATTATGAACAGGTGGTCTACTTCTTCTTCCGTGCGACGCGAAAGGTGTTCCATGCCCGCTTCATTGTCAATCACAACAAATTTGTAGTTTGTGGTTAATCTGGATATGACATCTCGAAGTATATTGTTGGCCATACAATAACATCCTGGACCTTCAGGACGTCCCATTGACAGAAAATCCAGATCCTTGGTTTCTTCAAGGTTAGCCTGTATCTGGTAATCCATGAAGCGGTCTCTTGTCATGCCTCCAGGGATATCCTCACCCATCTTCCTGGCGTCTTCCCGAATGCATCCTACACTTTTAGGTTCGCGGATCCCAAGGACTTCATGAAGGTTTGAGTTCGAATCCGCGTCAATCGCCAATAAAGGCCTTTGACCCGCATCTATAAGGTTTTTGATTATTAGTGATGTAATAGAGGTTTTTCCCACACCACCCTTCCCCGCTACCGCAAGGGTAATTCCCATGTCTTTTCCTTTCCAATCAAAATATTACTCTAGTTATTAAAGATATTTTCAAATCTGAGTTGGTCAATTTCTGATAGTATCGCATAGACTTTTTGCGTTTCCTCGATTGTCAGGCTCGAGCAGCCGCAGGCCGGCGTAATTATAATATTGCTCAGTAACAGTTCCCTGTTTATGCCTTTTTCCTCCAATACTAGCACGCCTTTACGAAGCCTTTCCAATATCATATCTGTGCATTCCTGATTTATCCGGGAATCATTTGGGACTGCGCCCCAAGCAAGCACACCGCCTCGCTCCAAAAAATTAGAAACTTGCTTCGGATAGATCGCCAAAGATTCCAGATAATCTACAGCGTCAAAATTTATAATATCCACTGTTGTTTGCATCAGCAACGACCAGTCAGTGTTTCCACAACAGTGGACCCCAGTGATTGCGCCAACGGAAGATGCGAGAGAAAAAACGTCGTTGAGAGACTCAACGACATCCGAAAAAGAAACCCCGAGGAATGCCGAAGAGCCATAGGCGCTGAGACTCGGCTCGTCGAAAAACAAAATTACATTATCAGAAAAGCGCTTCAATTTCTCAACCAACCACATTGCCTTTAGTCCCATCCCTTTAACTGCAACATCTCTGAATACTGGATGGTAAAATATCGGCTTGCCATTTTCATCAGTAACGGACAGGGCAAAACTTAAAGGACCAGTAACCTGCGCTTTTAGGAAGGGACGTTTAGAATTCTCCTTGATCAGCTTCTCCATAAACAGTTCGATCCCTAGCCCATAATCCCTGGTAATTTCAAAAGCTTCGCTGGGCGATCCTTCTAGAATTTTAAGATACTCTTCGTAAAATTTCTCAACGGAAGCGGATGATTCGTCAGAAGTGTCAAAAAAATATTTGAGATTCTCTAAATCAACGTTAAAACCAGGGAGCTTTTCAGAAAATTGAATCCACATCTGTTCACGAGGGTCGCGCCTTGAGAGTTGAGGCAAATGGGGAGCAGTTTTCAATGAATTCAGTATAAGATCGACGGCTGCTTCAGCGTCCATATGGGGCATACTGCCAATAGCGCTGGTAAGAAGCCTGGGAAGCGCCCCTGTCATACAATTTCCTGCCATTTTTTCTCCTCAATTACTGTATCTGTTCTGTGCCAGATCGTTTTTCCGAGATATTCCAGTGATTCTTAATTTGATCCGAACTATCGATCTTGATGGGAAGTACGCTCAAATAGTCTGCAATCCGTTGGTCTATGAATCTCAAATCTTCATGAGATATCTCTATATCTACCGCTTGTTGTTTCTCAGTTTCAGAAAGCTCGAGTTCACCACTTTCAGAAGGCAGAATAATTCGGGAGGTTACGTCAATGCGACGTTTGACTCTTTCAGGAACTCCAAACCCGTAGTTTAGATGTCCACTACCCGCTATTACTATCAACAGCCTTTCCTTTGTGTTCACTCCTTCGAGATATCGCGTTATGTTCGCAGCCATTACAGTGTCTCTCAAAGCCTGAGCAAAAATAATCCTCTTAAGGGATTTCTCTCGAAATGCGCGGTGAACTTTGAGCTTGAGTGACAGAAGTTTGGCGTATAGCGGATTTATTGGTTCTACGTCGGGAGGGACGAGAGTTTTTTCGGCTTCGGATAAAGATTCCAATCCTCCTCGTGAGACTTTACGAACGATATCGTTTGAAATATTCAAACCAACTACCGGAATTTTAAGATCTCGAGCTGCAAGAAGAACCGAAGCATAATCCATAAGGTTCGTCCATCGATCTTCACCTAAATTATCTATTAAGACGGACACCGATTCCTGAGAAGACAACCAGCGATCGATAACCGGTTGTTGTTCCGACGTGAACATTTCCATTCCAAGTGAGATATTGGGGTTACGTTGGGCGAGACCCCGTATAATCTCGACCTCAAGTTCATGGTGGCGCATTATGGTATGAAACTCACCCACATAGACTATACGCGTTCCCGACATGTCATCTAGCGCTGTTTCGATAGGGACCGGTTCACCAAGCAGCAAGTCAACTATTATTGCGGGGCATGACATGGATGCGCTAATCGCCTCTGTTTCGTAACAGCAAAACGCTACGGTCCAAATTAAGAGAAAAATTAAATTGAGGATTCTAGCGGACACGCCAGGATTCCCACGTGTCGAAAGTAATGTCAAAATTTACAAAGCCTCCAGACGGCTTCTCCTCAATGATCATGACGTCATCCACGCGGCTGTAAGGACTCCCCGTTTTTAGCCATGCAAGCATGAGCCCCACGCGCTCTGGGTCCCCTTCCAAAACGGTTTCGACAGAACCATCCGGTAGATTCCTGACCCATCCCAATACTCCTATTTCCCTCGCAGCGGACCGGGTATAGGCTCGAAACGATACTCCCTGTACTCTGCCTTTAACTATGACTCTGCGTCTGATCTTCGATGTCATTTTTTAAACCGCCCGTGAAATAAATTGCCGCCATCATAGAACAGTTGATACAGGTTATTTATCCATTACTCCTGTCAAGGCTATGAACTCATCTTCAGATAGGATTTGGATTCCAATCTCTCGGGCTTTTTCAAGCTTTGAACCTGGATCCTCTCCGACAACTACGAAGTCAGTCTTTTTTGACACCGATGCCCCCACTATTCCTCCTGCTTCTTCAACCATCTTCTTCGCCGCGCCTCTGGGAATTGAGATAGATCCAGTAAAAACAACCGTTTTCCCTTGAAGGATACCGCTGTCTACATTAGCAAGCCTAGTTTCGCTTTTCGGTGAAACGCCCGCCGAAAGGAGCTTTTCTATCATCCCTATGTTTCGCTTTTCGGTGAAAAAAGACACTACGCTTTGCGCCACCTCCGGACCAATTCCGGGAATTTTCATCAATTCGGTAGAGTCCTTGTTCGACAATGAGTCAAGGTCGCCAAATGATTGGCTGAGCAATCTCGCTGCACTGGCTCCAACTAGAGGTATTCCAAGACTGAAAATGAAACGGTCCAAAGAGACCTGCTTGGCCCTGTTTATAGCGTTGACCAGGCTGGTAGCGGACTTCTTGCCCATTCGTTCCATCGCGGTGAGAGTATCCATATTAAGGTAAAATATGTCTGCTGGGTCTTTGACAAGACGCTCATCAACCAGGCGCTCGACGAGTTTTTCTCCAAGCCCCTCGATGTCCATGGCGTCCCGAGAAGCGAAGTGTTTTACGGTTTCCTTCAACCGAGCTGGACATGAAGAGTTGACACACCTTTTCGCTGCCTGCCCTTCCAGTCTCACAGCGTCTGAACCACAGACCGGACATTGCTCCGGAATAGTGTAGGGCAGGCTGTGGGCGTCTCTGAATTCGGACTTTACCCTCACAACTTCGGGTATCACATCGCCAGCTCGTTGAATCACTACTATGTCGCCTTCTCTTATATCCTTCCTGTCTATCTCGTCTTGATTGTGAAGTGTAGCCCGACTTACCGTCACTCCGCCAACGGTAACCGGTTCCATGATGGCCACTGGAGTTAGAACTCCAGTTCTACCAACCCCCACTTCAATACGAACGACCTTTGTCTCCGCCTGCATGGGCTCGAATTTGTAGGCTACGGCCCACCTTGGCGACCGGCTCTTTGTTCCGAGCTCAGATTGCCAATCCAGTGAATTGACTTTTATCACAGCCCCGTCAATTTCGAATTGCAGATTATCCCGAATGTGATTCAATGTCCTGTAATGATTCAAAACGGCTTCGACTCCGTGACAAAGCATCGAATGTTCCAGGTTCGCCGGGACTCCAAGATCAAACAGGGCATGGAGCAACTCGATCTGGGTTCTTACCGAAGCGCCCTCCATCCTTCCAACTCCATGAGCGCGAAATCTAAGCCTCCTTTGCGCGGTTACTGTAGGGTCAAGTTGACGCAATGACCCAGCCGCTGCGTTTCTTGGATTTGCGAACGAGGGTTGTCCCATTTCATCTCTTTCTCTATTTAGAGAATCAAAATCAGATCTCGTCATGAAGACTTCACCTCTTATATCCAAGATAGACGCTCCAGAAAGAGGTCCCAACGCTCTAAGGCTTAATGGAACCGACTTTATCGTTTTCATGTTGGATGTCACGTCCTCCCCTGTCGAGCCGTCCCCGCGAGTTCCCGCCGACACAAGCATAGCATTCTGATAAACTAGCTCGATTGCGACTCCATCCAGTTTTGGCTCAACTACATACGGCACGACATCGATCCGCCCAAGGAGTTTACGCGTCCTCGCGTCAAAATCAAGCAGTTCACCTTCTTCAAAGATATTTGATAGAGAGAGCATGGGCATAGCATGCGTTGTCTGATCGAATTTTTCCAAAGCTTTCCCCCCTACCCGGACAGTAGGTGAATCAAGTGTCACAAATTGGGGGTACTCATTTTCTAACCGTTCCAGTTTTCTGAAAAGGAAATCATATTCCCTGTCCGAAATTTCCGGGGAGTCCATTACGTAATAAAGGTGGTCATGTTTCCTAATGAGGTCCCTTAATCGCTCAATTTCGGCCTGAATATTATTGGACCGATCTGTTGGAAAATTTATTTCACTATCCATCTTTTAGCTCTTGGAATATGGAAGATCAGTTTATGAAACGGTTCGCAGATAATTCGAAAGAATTAATTTGCCATAAACCCATTAAAACGGCAATCGTGAAAAAAAAAGGCCCAATAAGGGCCACATAATCTAAATCAAGAATGGAACTTTTATGTTAAATAGCCGA
>WSSedB1CaDRAFT_10001197_pt1 | contig 10063 bp, 7 predicted proteins | sample WetSurSB1Cattail_FD_9460 | JGI IMG/M metagenome (IMG submission 9460)
ACTCAGATTTATAGTAAGGCTCATTTATTTGATGGGGCAAAGTATTGCTTGCTTTCAACGGAAATACCAGAGGATACAGTTGCCTATACGATAGCAATATGTGAAAAAAAACAAGTGAACGTTATTGTAAAACCGGCGGGGATTAATAGTTTCTCAAAAGAACTTATAAAAAAAGTGAAATTTTTTGTTCCAAGTCTTAAAGAGCTTAATTTACTTTTACCAGGAGACGAGACGGTAGAGCAAAAAGCACAGAAACTTTTTGATACTGGGGCAGAAAATGTAATAATTACATTGGGTGAGGATGGCTGTTATTTAAAAAACAAAGAGTATAGTAAGTTTTTTTCTGCAGCGAATGTTCGTGCGGTGGATACTACTGGCGGAGCAGATGCATTTGTTAGTACGCTGGCAGTTTATTTGAGCGAAGGAATGAATATTATAAAAGCAATAGGATTTGCCATTTATAGTGCGGGAATATGTGTGGCCGGATATGGAGTGCAGCCCGTACTGCCTCAGAGAAGTGCCCTGGATATGTATAGAGATGATATAGATTTAAAATTTAAAGCGGATGCATAAGGGGGTTAGTGTAATGAAAAATATTTTAGTAGTGGGTAGTCTTAATATGGATTTCGTTATCAATACAGAAAATATGCCGAAACCGGGGGAAACTATTTTTGGAAAGGATTTTTCTTTGGTGCCAGGAGGAAAAGGTGCAAATCAGGCTTATGCGATAGCAAAACTTGGTGGAAAAGTTACGATGATAGGAGGCATAGGAACAGACGAATACGGGGAAATGCTTATTGACAATCTTAATTCCGTAGGGGTTTCTACGGAGTTTGTAAAACGCATACCTGAGGCGGATACAGGCAGAGCTTTTATTACCGTCGACAAGACGGGTGAAAATAGCATTGTGGTGATTCGGGGAGCTAATTATTTACTGGATACGGCCTGGCTTGATGCAAACGAGCATTTGTTTGATGAATGTGATGTAGTTGTAATGCAATTAGAAATTCCTTTAAAAGTAGTTGATTATGTAGCAAGATTAGCCAAGAAAAAAGGGAAAACCGTAATTCTTGATCCCGCTCCTGCAACAGTACAGTTGATCGTGGATAAGTGTCTGGAACATGTCGATATCATAAAGCCGAATGAAACAGAATTAGAGGTTTTGACTGGAATGCCTGTAAACACACAGGAAAATATAAAAATAGCTGCTGAAGAACTTATAAATAAAGGTGTAGAAACGGTTATTGTTACGATGGGAGAGAANGGATCTTTNTTAGTGCAAAAAAACTATGCAAAGCATTTTCCCGCGGAAAAAGTAANAGCGGTAGATACAACTGCAGCTGGCGACTGCTTTACAGCTTCTTTTGCATTAATGCTTGATAAAAATAATTATGATGAGGCTATACGGTTTGCCGCCAAAGCATCAGCATTGGCAGTGACAAAAAAAGGTGCACAATCGTCTATACCAAATAAAAAAGAAATTGATGAAATGGAATAAGGAGGAATAATTTATGTATAACTGGTTTCTACTTGCATTAACTATTATATTTACTGTGATTGTTGCTAAATTGATTCTAAAAAAATATAATGCAATTTTCATCTTTTTTGCATCAGGCGTAATTATATTGATAAGTGCAAGTCTTCTTACGGGCACACCGATTTTAGGAAAAGAGAGCATGGGCAATGTTTTTCTGGATGCGTTTGGGTTTATTACAAAAACGTTCCAATCTAATATTGCGGGGATCGGTACGATTATAATGGTAGTTACAGGATATGCAGAATATATGAAGCGTATAAAAGCGTCTACGAAACTTGCATTTATGGCCAGCGGGCCATTGAGAAAAATTAAGAATAAATATTTAATTTTAAGCGGCTTTTTTTTAGTTGGGATGGCACTTAAACTAGTTCTTACGAGTCAGGCTAGTTTAGCAGTGCTGATGCTGGCAACTGTATTCCCGGTATTGATGGTGCTGGAGATAAGCCCTATGACAGGCGCTTCTGTTCTGGCGCTTGTGCCTTGACTATGGACCGAATGATGGCAGTACATTGTTTATGTCTACGGTTGCTCAAATGAATGTAGTTGATTTGTTTCTTCAGTATCAGTTTAAAGTAGTATTATGTATTATTTTAGTTACGGCGGTACTCATTCCTTTTTATTACCGTTATATGGACAGAAAAGATAAAGAAGCGGGACTTTTTAGTGCCGTTGACAGCAAACAGCTGGAAGACCCGGCTATACCGAATTTTTATGTATTACTTCCACTGCTGCCCTTACTCATTGTTTTTGTGAATTATTTTGTTTCCCCTGTGAAAATAGATGTTATCACTGCGAATGTTATAGGATTTGCAGTAACCTTTATTATTGAGTTTATACGTCGCAGTGATCGCAGCGAAATACCGGCAGATATGGTTGTTATTTTGAAGGCCATGGGGAACATATTTGCATCTGTAGTATCCATTATTATTTCAGCTTCTGTATTTGCGGAAGGAATAAAAGTTTTGGGCGGAATCACAATTTTCACAAATATGATTTCTGGAATGCAGGAAGCGGTTCTAATCGTAATGGTATTACTTACAGGACTAACCTATGTTTTTGCTGTTATTATGGGCAGCGGCGCAGCTCCATTTTTTGCTTTTGGTCCGCTTGCACCCGTAATTGCCGCTAAACTAGGCGTGCCTACATTGACGATCTTGCTGCCAATGGAGTTAGCTACTTCTATAGGCCGGGCATCTTCCCCTGTATGCGGTGCATTGATTGCAATAGCCGGAGTAGCAGGCGTTACTCCTATGGGGCTGGCAAAACGAACAGCACCACTCCTGTTTATTATGCTGATTGTAAATATAGCAGCTTCTTATATTTTTACTATTTAAAAATTGTTAAAAAAGGAATTGATAAAAATGACAAAGAAAAAATTTATTCTTGATTGTGATCCGGGTTCTGATGACGCGATAGCTATTATGCTGGCTTTTTATTCGGAACAGCTTGATTTGATCGGTATTACCACAGTTAATGGAAATCGTATTGTGCCGAAAGACGACAGAAAATGCTTTACGTGTAGTTCAATTTATAAATGCGGATATACCTGTTTACAGAGGATGCGAAAATCCTATTATTTGCAATCAGATCCCGACAAGAAAACCTAATTTGCCGCGCGTTACGTTAAATGATTGTCATGGAGATTTTTTACCAATGCCGGAAGCAAAGATAAAACCTCAGCCGGAGCATGCCGTGTTTTATTTAGTAAAGAAATTAATGGAAAGCGATGGTGATATTTCATTAGCCGCAGTAGGTCCTCTGACAAATATTGCTATGGCCTTGCGGATTGAACCAAGGATTGAAACTAAAATCAAAGAACTTGTTATTATGGGTGGAGGACATACAGGCTGTAATGCAAGTTCTTCAGCGGAATTCAATTTTTATGCTGATCCGGAAGCGGCTAAAATAGTAATGGATTCTAAGATCCCTAAGGTAATATTACCGCTTGATGCTACATGGCGGGCTTGTATTACAGAAGAAGAATGCAACTCACTGCTGGCTCTTGGTACACCTGCAGCTGAAAAAGCTGCAAAGCTGGTAAAACTGCGTATTGATAATCTTAAAGTAAATGATGTATCGGAACATAACTATGAACTAAGACATACACCGGGGAATGTAAGCAGCACGGTACTGTATCGTTATGACAATCATATGGCACCAATTCATGATGCGTTAGCAGTTGCTTACCTTATAGATCCTTCCGTTATAACCGAGCTTGTTGATGCAAATGTTGATATTGATATTTCTGGCGGGCTGTGTGATGGACGTATGGTTGCAGATGTGCATAATACAAAAAAATTAAAAGATCCAGTAACGGCTAAAGTTGCATTTAATGCGGATTCTAAAAAATTTGTTGAGTTATTGTTCCACAGCTTAGGCCGAAAACAATAAGATATGATACGTGTATGGGCGATACAGCGGATGGTTCCACTGCAGGAGGAACAGCTTTCTATAAAATGTTTATTCAGCCGGTACTTGTTAAGTCGCTTTTTTAGCCTTATACTAAAGGCAGAAGCAGGTTTATAAAATTTAGGGAGGCTGAACAGATGAAAGTTGTTGCTTTTAATGGAAGTCCGAATAAAAAAGGAAACACCTATGAAGCTATTAAAACAGTGGCAAATGAGCTGGAAAAAAACGATATTGAAGTAGAAATTGTGCATGTTGGTAATAAGGTTATCCGCGGCTGTTTAGCTTGTGGCGGATGCAGCCGAAATATGAACGAAAAATGTGTAATTGATACAGACGAAGTGAATGAATGGATTCAAAAAATGAAACAGGCAGATGGAATAATTTTAGGCTCACCAGTGCATTATTCCGCGATTGCTGGTACTATGAAATCGTTTTTGGACCGTGCTTTTTTAGTAACTTCGGCAAATGGTGGAATGCTTCGACATAAGGTCGGAGCAAGCGTTGTTGCCGTCCGACGTGCTGGTGGAATGCCAACCTTTGATCAGCTGAATAATTATCTGAACTATGCAGAAGTCGTGATACCAACATCAAATTATTGGAACGTAGTGTTTGGCAGAGCGCAAGGTGAAGCAAAACAAGATCAGGAAGGACAGCAAATCATGAGTGTCCTCGGTGAAAATATGGCATGGGTTATGAAACTGATTGAGTATGGCAAAGATCATGTGAAAGTTCCCGCTAGAAAAGAAAAAATTTATATGAATTTTATCAGATAAAAGAAAAACATGCTTATTGTTAAAAAAGGCCGCCCCTGCAGTAGCGTTTAATCTAATGCAGGGGCGGCCTTTTGTGTTTTTTTAATTATAATTCTTTTGCCATTGTATTCAAACGTTCTGTTATATTGACTAACTCTTCGATGCTGGCAGAAATTTCCTGTGTTGCCGCTGCTTGTTCTTCGCTTGCAGTTAAAGAAGTACTGCTGCGTTTATCCACTTCACCCACATTTTTCTTGATGTCTTGTGTTAAATCTTTAATCTGGGCTACCGTTTCACCTGACTGTGTTGCTAACTTTCGGATTTCTTCAGCCACTACGGCAAAGCCTCGTCCCATTTCACCAGCCCGGGCAGCTTCTATTGCTGCATTAAGCCCTAACATGTTAGATTGACTCGATACAGATGAAATAAACTCTGTAACCGTATTTATTTTATCAATTGCCGTTGTGACATATTGTACATATTTATATAAATCCTGTTCATTCGCATTTATTGTAGAAGCAGTCGTTGCTAAATGGTCGATTGCTGTTGATATGCCAGCTAGGTTATTCGATAAATTCCCCGCCATATCTTTTAGATTTTCTGCATGAACCTTTGGGATTACAACACCCAGTGTAGCTACAATTGCCGTTCTGTTTTCTTCGTCATATACCGGATAGTTCGCAATATAAACTGGTACGCCATAACGTTCGGGACCGAGTTCTACTATTTGTACTTTACCGGAATGGATTGTTTTATAGGCAATGTCGGTTTCTTTTAGTTCATAGCCAACAGCCATTCCAGTAAGCGTAAATTTTTGTGAGGATTGAATATAAGCAATTTTTGTTAAATCCGACATGTACAAAAATGCCCCTTCAGGGAATAATTCAACAATAATAGGAGCAAAATCAGAAAAACCACTTGCTATCGGATGAAGACGCGGTAAAACTATAGAAAATGCGCCTACAGGCGTTCCCTCGTCATTCACTAGTGGAATGGCCACCGTGTTTAATCGCATTCCATATGCAGTTCGTGGGACTTTTTCAGTCAGTACGCGTCGTTCATTCATTGCCCGAACAGCAATACTATTATCCCGCACATCAGAACCTACACTAAAAATTGGCAAATCAAAAGTAGTAGAAGCGGTTTTCCATTTTACCGTCCGGCCTTCTATAAAAAGAAATACAGCGCCACCGGGGATTACATTTGTTTCTAGTGAAGCCATCATTTTTAAAGCATCAACGTATTTAATATGAAGCATTTTATCGGTCTGATCCAAAATAAACAACTCCTTTTTCTACTGCAAATTCGGACAACAACCAATCGTCACTTATGTAAAGACACTTTCCCTTATTATTACTATACGTATACGACAAAAATGACATAAATCCTGCTCGTAAGGATAGAATATTCCAATAAGTTGGGGCAGGGTTTTAAAGCAGTAATAAAAAATGCTTATACTGTCGGTAGCCTTGAAAAAACAAAACGAAAGGGTTATACTAAAATTAGAAATTTTTGGGAAATTAAAATATAAATTTAATTTGTAATATATTTATGCTACTAAAAAAGCTTTAAGCCTGCAAGGTGTAACTAAATGGTTTTGATAGATGAAAAAATTAGACGGAGGCAAATTAGATGAGAAAAATATGTAGTTTTATGGCAGCTCTGTGTTTTTTTGCAGTTTTTATTGGAAATACTGAGGCCGCTGATACACAGGCAAAACAACAGGAAAAAGCAGCGGAGGACTATCAAACGAGTGGCGTCGTTTTGCAAAATCTGCCGGCTTTTTATGAACAACTCAAGGACAAGCTCACGTATCCGATGTCCTGGAACTCGAATAAATATTCCAATTTTAATTCCTGGAAGAAAAATGCGCGTAATAGAGTGATGTCTGCACTGCCTACAGAGAAAAAAGTACCGTTTGCACCACAGGTACTTGCGAAAGAAGACCGCGGTACATATACAGCGGAAAAGATTGCATTCAATATCACACCGGAAAGCCGTGTTCTTGCGCTTGTTCTTGTACCAAAAGGAAATGGACCGTTTCCGGCAGCTGTGCTGCTTCATGATCATGGTGGAGAATTTACTATTGGCAAGGAAAAAATGATAAAAACATGGGGGGATACCGCCAAAGAAACAATCGCAGAAAAATGGTCGCAGAAATATTTCAGCGGACGTTTTGTTGGTGATGAGCTTGCAAAACGTGGCTATGTGGTTTTGGCAACAGATGCTCTGGGCTGGGGTGATCGCGGGCCGTTGAAATCGGATGCACAACAAGCTCTTGCAAGTAATATGTTTAATTTAGGCAGTTCTTTGGGCGGACTTATGGCTTACGAAGATATGCGGTCAGTTGATTTTCTGGCTTCACAACCGCAGGTAGACAAAAACAAGATAGCTTCGATCGGGTTTTCAATGGGAGCCTATCGGTCCTGGCAGCTTGCAGCTTTGTCGGATAAGGTAAAAGCGGGTATTGCAGTCTGCTGGATGGGAACGACAAAAGGACTTATGGTGCCGGGAAATAATCAGTTGAAGGGTCAGTCGGCTTTTCAGATGATGCTGCCCGGAGTAGTGAATGATTTGGATTATCCGGATGTTGCAAGCTTAGCTGCTCCTAAGCCTATGCTGTTTTATAATGGCGGGATAGACACGCTCTTTCCACCGGATACGGTGCAGCAGGCGTATGCTGGTATGCATAAAGTTTGGGATTCCCAGCATGCAGACAGCCAATTGGAGACTAAAATATGGGCAGGGCTCGGTCATGTTTTTGTACAGGAAGAACAAGAAGCCGCTTTTGCCTGGTTGGATCGGCAGCTTGGAATAAAATGAAAATTCAAAGGGCACTGTGCTAAAAAAATTTAAAGAAGCTGACTTCTATATAATAGAAAAGTCAGCTTCTTGTTGTTTTGCACACTTTTTAAATTAGAACGCAAGCCGGCATCCTGCATTAAACTGCCAATTACTGCTTACGTCTTCGCCAAATAGTTTTTCTACATTTATATAGCCTGTACTGCGATCACTTAGCTTTGCATCTACGCCCAGGATAAACTCGCCCCAGGTTCCGCTGAGATCTTCACTATAGTTTAAGCTGCTGGCTTTGATAGTTTCTTCACCCTTAAATTCATGCAGTATAGAGAGTGAAGTGTAAATATGATTGCCGTTATCCAATTTCTTTCCGATGCCCAGACCTATTCTTCCGATTAAATGGTCTATTCCATTTTGGGCTACGTTCATAGTGCTGCTTGTCGTATAATTTACACTGTTGATATGTCCATAGGTAAGCTCGCTTTGTGGTTCCATATACCAATTGTTTTTCAATTGTTTACGATAGCCATATTCTGCTGATAAGCTGTTTGTTTGTGTTTTATAGCTTGCTGTTGAATAGTTACTGCTTAAGTCCGTAACCTGATAATCACTCCGTAGATAACCATGTTTTGCTATAAGGTCATAATAGTGTCCGTCGTTTGCTATCCAGGTTTGATAAAGGGCAAAGTCTGTATCGCTGCTGTTGCCTGTTCCTCTGGTAAAACTGTCTTTTGAAGCTGTGTAGCTCACAGCTCCACCAAGGTATTTTTGTCCGTTTTTCCCTTGGATTTTATGATCATAGCCGACTTGAATACCACTATAGCTGGCTTCTACATTGTCATATTTATCGTTGCTTATTTCACCGCCATAGGTACGTGCCCATATTTCATTTGATGCATTGGAATCGTTGCGCAGATCGCCCAGGCGCTTTCTTAGATGATTTATACCAACTTGTATTATTTGTGATTGCCTGCTTGCTGAGCTTGCGGCTGCTTTGGTATTGGAGCTGGTTCCAACAGTAAGGCTTGTCAGGTTATTGTTTATAAAGTTTGGCATGATCGAATAAGCGCCGTTTTCTGTCAGCACTCCGTTCAAGGAAAGACTGGATAATCCGCTTGTAGTAACTGTTATTGGCTTGTAACCTGCACCAGAAGCATAAATTGTGGTTGGGCTTGTGACAGAAGTTAGGGTGCTGTCATAGTTTACTCCGATGCCCATACTTGAATTTGCACTTAATGTTCCAATGGAAACCGTATCCCCTGTATTATTTGCCAGATCTGTACTGATTTTTATGGTACCACTGTTTCCGCTTAAAGTTCCAATCACGAGTTTCCGGTTCGTAGCCCTGGCAGGATTATCCCAGGCTAAATCAATAATGCCTCCCGATAAATTCAGAGTATTGATGGTACTTAAAGTTTTAGAATAGTTTGTACTATCCATAGTGAAAGATCCGTTGGAATTGTTATATACCGGTTGCCAAACTGCATTATTAGCCAGTGTAAAGTTTACAACACCAGAATTATTTGTTAACACATTACCCCGCAGAAAAGAGCTGCTGTTATTTAAGTTAACATTAATGACAGAATCCCATGTTGCGGCTATATCTCCGGTTAACCGTGCGGTATAGGATTTGGCAGCAGACTGATTAATATTGATGGTTCCGTTTTCACTGTATAAAGCATAGGCATCAGCTTCATCGGCGATAGTATTGGTGGTGCCATTAACAGCTTTGGCTGTAATGGTGATATTGCCGTCTATTGTCGTGGCGCCATTAAAGGTATATATTCCATACGCCTTTGCATATGCAGAACCCGAAGCTCCTGAGGAACGCCCGCCTGTTGCAGTTGCCGTAATAGTTGTGTCTCCGGTTAAGGTTGTACTACCGGTACCCGCATTGTTTATTCCATATGCTGCGGCGATGGCCCCGGCCCCCACAGCACTCCCTCCTGTTGCAGATGCTGTAATGGTTGTGTTTCCGGTTATTTTTGTTGTACCTGTATCGTTTACTATCCCATGCGCATACGCATTTGCCGATCCGGAAGAATTTATTGTGCCGCCTGTTGCAGTTGCCGTAATTACTGCAGCTCCGTTTATGGTTGTCTGACCACTATAATTATATATTCCATCTGCAGTTGCATCTGTATATCCAGCTAAACTGGTAGTTCCGCCTTTTGCATTTGATACAATGGTTGTGTCTCCGATTATTGTCGTTGTGCCATTATTACTGTTAAAAACCCCAAATGAATTCGCAAATGACTGAACAGCACTGCCGCCTGTTGCGCTTGACTCAATTATGGTGTTTCCGGTTATTGCAGCTGTGCCATAATTATATATTCCATACGAATCCCCATCTGCAAACCCGGACGAATTCGGACCACTGCCACCCATTGCAGTTGCCGTAATCGTTGTTGCTCCAGTTATGGTTGTAGTACTACCAGCAGTATTGTTTCTTATCCCATACGCCATCGCATACACATCTTCGGAGCCGGATGAACTTGTTGTACCACCCACAGCAACTGCCGTAATCGTTGCTGCTCCATTTATGGCTGCAGTACCTATATTATTT
>WSSedB1CaDRAFT_10001198_pt1 | contig 10061 bp, 11 predicted proteins | sample WetSurSB1Cattail_FD_9460 | JGI IMG/M metagenome (IMG submission 9460)
CCCCGCCGATCAGGGAAGCCAGTTCCCGCGCCTCGAGCAATTCCCGCTCGGGATAGGTCGCGGAGGCGGCCGTAACCGCCAGCGCACGGCCGTCCAGAACATCGACCGCAACGGCAAACAGAAAGGTTGAGTCTACCCCCCCCGAGAAAGCAATCACGCAGCCGCTCATCTCTTCAATGATATCCCTCAGCAACTGATACTTGTCCGCAAGACTCTTTTCCGATGCTTCGCTCATAGGGAATATCCTTCCTCATTGTCATTATCCGGCAGTGTAATGACAATTTTCCTCCTCTGCAACACTTGAAACATTGTTTTCTTGCCATCCATGGTCAAGATTACCATCCGGCCCAACGACAGTCAATTTGTATTATATTTTATCTATCAATATTATATTTATATATTATACAACAAAGTCGGCTTCGGTGTCAGCACCGTTGCCGACCATCTATTTATACACAATTCCTCCCAAAAGTGCCGCGCCGAAAATTACAAATGCAGGATTGATCTTGGTCACCGTCAGCAATCCAAAAGAAACCACCACAAAAAGCAGCTTATCCCATCCCAGCGTCAACGATCCGCTTACACCAAACGTTTTAACGCCGAAAACGGTGTAGGCCATGTCGTACGCGGTCCAGAGCAACAGACCGACCACCACTGGCCGAACGGCGCGCAGCATGGACTGTATCAGAAGGCTGTCCTTGATCTTGAAAAAATAGACTACCAGGCAGAGCATCAGGATGGTGGAAGGAAGGACTGTACCGGCTGCTGCGGCAACAGCGCCCGGCACACCGGCCATTTTGTACCCCAGATATGCCGAAACCTGGGGAGCAATCGGGCCTGGTAAGGCATTACCCAACGCAACAGCATCGGAAAACTCAAGGGGCGTTGTCCACGACACTGCCTCTGTGGAACCGGGTGGAATCCACATCGCCTGGGTGGTCTCGCGCTGCATCAGAGCCAGCGAAGCAGGCCCCCCTCCCCATGAAAACAGGGCTACGCGCGTGTACAACAAAAATATTTTCCAGAGCAGCATCAACAGCCTCCGCAGAAAAGATTGGTCGCAGCATAACCGACAAGCTTTTCCGATGCAATATCCCAGGCATAGATTCGGTTGGGTCGCCCAGGTATGGCATGATCCAAATCCACCAACGTCAATGAATTGCCGAATACGGCGCCTGTATCGGCAAAGAGTTGGTTATTGACCCAGCTGGCCATCTTGAGTTGGGTATGACCATGCACCGAAAACAGCACCCCCTCCACCGGATGCAACAACGGCTGCTTCTGATACCGGGACAATTCGCCATCACCTGCAATGCGGAGAATGCGCCGCCCCCAGATAGTGAGACTGCCACGTAACTCGCGAATCGGTATTGGTCTATTCTTGAGCGTGACCACATCGGCAAGCAAAGCCGGGTCCGGTTCGGCATGGCACACCAGCACTTTCCGGCCGTCCCTTCGCTCCACCACCCAATTGAGAGGGACCGTGTCGAGCACAAGCCGTCGCCATTCGGCACGGTTTTGTTTTGGAGCCTCCAACGCCCATTCCCCTCCGTTGGCCATCCACATCTCAACCAGACTATTTCCGCCACCCATGATAGATCCATCTGAATCAACAGACTCAAGCATCATCAACTCGTGATTACCCAGCACAGAGTCAGCCCACGGCTCTCTCAACAGCTCGAGGCATTTTTCCGAGCTCCTGCCGCGATCATGGATATCTCCCACAAACAGAACACGATCCTTTTTAAAATCAAATTCAACCGCATGCAATGCCATCATCAGGGCATAAAACTCACCATGGAGATCCCCGACGGCAAATACTCTCCCCTTTCTCTCTGAAATCGAAAGATATCGCACAAGGCTAACCGTCCACGGCCGGTTGATCTCAATTTTTTTCAAAATGCGCCTATCATTCCGATCTGTTTTCCAGTTCTCTTTCCTGTTTCATTCTCAGTGTTCCGTCTGTGACCGATGAACAACAATCACTGTTTTTTTTCTGTCTCTCCAGCTGGAGCTATTCGTGTATGATCTGTTTCGAAGCTCATCAATACCTACTCTGACCCAGCCGCAGGAACGGCGAAAGGACAGCAAGGATTCATTCTGCAACAATTCTTCCAATTTATCACTATTTACGGCACCATAGCTACCATCCATATATATCACAGGAATTTTCATGACAAACCTCCCTTCACATGCTTAAAGAGTTTTGCCTCTATTTTAGAATTTACTCACAAAAAGTCAAAAAACAACTTTTGGGGAGCCGGCAACTACTTGATATTATAATGACTCAAATTGCGAAAAAACTGAATCCTGAATTCACGAAAAAGGACGTGATCGCACCCGGTATTTTTTTATCAATTCCAGGGGATGGTAGGATAGCTTGGCACTGCGTAACCCCGCTTCGCCAAGATCCTGCTCGCGGTTGATAAAACGGCAATCATTGAACAGGCGGGCGGCAAACTCGCGGTTGATTAGCTGTGAAAGCCCTTCCATAAAGGGATCGGTTTTTTCAAAATGACAGACCGACGTTTCCCGGTTAAGGTACTCCCCAAGGGCAAAAGCCGCAACCCTGTCCGCCACTGTTACCACCACCCCCGACAACCCCAGTTCCTCAGCCAGCATTAATGCCTCCCCGGCCGCCTCCGCCTCTAACTCCAGTGATGCATTACCCTCGACACCGGCCATACCGCGCCATGTCTCCAGCAGCTCCCGGCAACCGTCAAGATGCCGCTTTTCAAACAGCTCTGTCCGAAAATCATGATGCTTTGCAAAGTAATTGATCCGGTTCTTTTTCTTGTGCAGCCGGTTACCCGGCAAGGTGGCAAGCTCCTCCCGCGGATAGAGATAATCAAACGAGTCCCTGTCCTCCGCCACCTCCAGTCCTTTCCCCGCCAGATAACGCGACATGAAGATGTCGTCGGCAGCGTACAGTTCCTGCCCTTGTGCAAACAAAGCATCCAGAGCGCGGGGAATATCTCCGTTCAGCGGCGGCAGAAAGTAGCTCCTGGCATCATACCCCCGGCCCAGCACCACCGGTGAATTGCCCACCATGGTCAGGCAATACGCATGGGCACTACGGAAGAGATACAAACCGGCAAAGGTAAGTTCCGAAACACGCGGCTGAATCTTCAGAAAAAGCTTATCCAGCAGCGGCTTATCGCCGATATCAAGCGGCCGTGTATCGGGATAGACTGGAATTTCCATTGAGTTCTCCAGTATTCATTGTATATAGTTGTCGAAATTCATCTTATCAGAATACACGCCCCGGAGGGAACCGCCATGGCCATTGCCAACAAGATCGCCAACAGCATCTCAAAATCTTCCTGGATCCGCAGGATGTTTGAGGAGGGTGAACGGCTGCGTCAGGAGTTCGGCGCGAAAAACGTACACGACTTCACCCTGGGCAACCCCGATGTAGAGCCACCCAAGGCTTTCCAGGATGAGCTGCTGGCGCTGGCCCAAAACCCGCTTCCGGGCATGCACCGCTACATGAATAACGCCGGCTATGCCGAAACCAGGGCCGCCGTTGCCACCAAACTTTCCCGGGACTCCGGGCTTAACGTAACATCCGATCACGTCGTCATGACCTGCGGCGCTGGAGGCGCGCTCAATGTAGTGCTCAAGACCATCCTCAACCCTGGCGAGGAGGTCATCATCCTGGCCCCTTATTTTGTGGAGTACAAGTTCTACATCGACAACCACGGCGGCGTGCCGGTGGACGTCTGGACCGACCACGAAACATTCCAACTGGATATCGGGGCCATTGAAAAAGCCATAACTTCAAAAACACGCGCCATTCTGATCTGCACACCCAACAACCCCACCGGCGTGATCTACCCCGCCGAAAGCCTGCGGCAACTGGGAGAGGTCGTAAAAAAGGTTCACCAGCGCAACGGCCACCTGGTCTACGTTATCTCGGACGAACCATATGCCCGCATCGCCTATGACGGCAAACAGGTTCCCAATATCTTTCCGTTGATCGAGAGCTCGATCATCGTCACGTCCCACAGCAAGGACCTGGCCCTGCCGGGTGAACGAATCGGCTACCTGGCCGCCAATCCACGCATGGACACGGTCATGCAGTTCATGGAGGGCGCCGTCTTCAGCAATCGTGTGCTCGGGTTTGTCAACGCACCGGCGCTGATGCAGCGCCTGGTGACCAAGCTGCAGGATGAGTCGGTGGACATCGCCCTTTATCAGGCCAAACGCGACCTGCTGGTTCGTGAGTTGACCGCCATGGGCTTCGACATGGTCAAACCGGATGGCGCATTCTATCTCTTCCCCAAATCACCGCTGGCAGACGATGTGGCTTTTGTCAAACTGGCCCAGAAACATCATATTCTGCTGGTGCCGGGTGCCGGTTTCGGCGCTCCCGGTTTCTTCAGGATCGCTTACTGTGTTGACAGATCAGTCATCGAACGGAGCCTGCCAGCCTGGCGCGAGGTGGCCAAAGAGGTGGGATTGAAGGCGCGGCAGTGACGGACGCCGTAACCGTGGCCTCCGGCGCCACCCTTTATATTGTCGCAACCCCTGTCGGAAATCTGGAGGACATGACCTATCGGGCCGTACGAATTCTGGGCGAGGTTGACCTGATTGCTGCCGAGGATACCCGCCACTCGCTGAAACTGCTCAACCATTTCAACATATCCAAACCGCTGACCTCCTACTTTGACCACAATCAGCAATTCAAGGGTGAGCGCATCCTGAACGCATTGCGACAGGGGAAATCGGTTGCGTTGATTTCAGATGCCGGCACCCCCTGCGTTTCCGATCCGGGATATCACCTTGTGCGGGATGCCGTGGCAGAGGGGATCACTGTAATTCCCATCCCCGGCTCCTGCGCGGCCATTGCCGCTCTTTCGGCATCGGGCCTGCCCAGCGACACCTTTACCTTTGCCGGATTTCCACCATCACGCCAGGGCAAACGGCGCACCTTCCTGGCCCATCTGGCCGGCCTGCCCGGCACTGTACTGCTCTACGAAGCTCCCCATCGGCTGGAAGAATGTCTACGGGACATGCTCGAAGTGCTGGGAGACCGGCAAATTGTGGTTGCACGGGAGCTGACCAAGATCTACGAAGAATTCATCCGCGGAACCGTTTCCCAGGTCATGGCAACCGTGGCGCAAGGGAAAGTCCGGGGCGAGGTGGTCATACTGGTGGCGCCCGGAGAAATGATACAGGAGGCAAGCGAACCGCTGGACAAGATTCTGCTGCGGCTGCTGGACGAAGAAGGGCTATCGGTAAAGGATGCCGCGCGACGGGCGGCCGAGATGACAGGCGTTTCCCGGAATGAAGCCTACACCGAGGCGCTTCGCCTGAAAAACCCGGCTGTATCGCCGTGATTGTAATGGAATTGTACTCTGATAATATGGTATAGAACTTTTTTAGCAACTTTGGAGTGAATCAATGAAAATTTGTATCTTTGGCGCAGGCTATGTCGGCTTGGTAGCCGCGGCCTGTTTTGCTGAAAGCGGAAATACCGTCATCTCCGTCGACATCGACGAAACCAGAATTGAAGGGCTCAAGCAGGGTATTATTCCGATCTACGAGCCGGGCCTCAAGGAAATGATACTCCGTAATAAGGACGAGGGGCGACTCACCTTTACCACCGACTTCGCCGAAGCCGTGCAGGCCTCCCTGGTCAACTTCATTGCCGTAGGCACACCTCCCGGCGAAGATGGCTCAGCCGACCTGAAATACGTGCTGGGTGTAGCCCGCGAAATTGGTCGAGCCATGAACGGCTACAAGATCATCGTCGACAAATCAACCGTCCCGGTCGGCACCGCCGACAAGGTGCGTGCCGCCATTAAGGAAGAACTGGAAATTCGCAATATCGAGCTGGAATTCGATGTTGTCTCCAACCCCGAATTTCTCAAGGAAGGCGCAGCCATCGACGACTTCATGAAACCGGACCGGGTGGTGATCGGCACCGACAATGTCCGCACGGCGGAACTCATGAAGGAATTGTATGAACCATACATGCGCAAATACAACCGCATGATCGTCATGGACATCCACAGCGCGGAAATGACCAAGTACGCCGCCAACGCCATGCTGGCAACGCGCATCTCCTTCATGAACCAGATCGCCGGTCTGTGTGAATGCATGGGCGCCGATGTGGCCGCGGTACGCGAAGGAATCGGTTCCGATTCACGCATCGGGTACGACTTCCTTTTTCCCGGCCCGGGTTATGGCGGTTCCTGCTTCCCCAAGGACGTCAAGGCCCTGATAAAGACCGGCCAGGAATGCGATTACGACTTCCAACTGCTCAAGGCTGTGGAAGATATCAATGAACGCCAGAAAGAAGTTCTTGCCGACAAACTGATCAAGGCGCTCGGCGCACCGGACGCCGAAAAGCCGCTGAGCGGCCGGACCATCGCCTGTTGGGGGCTCTCCTTCAAACCACGCACCGACGACATGCGCGAAGCACCCGCCATAACCATCATCGAACGCCTGCTGACAGCAGGCGCCGTTGTGTACGCCCACGACCCGGAAGCCATCGACGAGGCAAAAAAGATTTTTGGCGACCGCATCGAATATAACCACAACCAGTACGATATCCTGGCCGGCGCCGATGCCCTGACGATCATCACCGACTGGAACGAGTACCGCAATCCCGACTTTGACCGCATCAAGGCTGCTCTGAAAACCCCTCTGATCGTGGACGGACGCAATCTCTACAAACCGGCCCGCATGGCTTCCGCCGGCTTCCGCTATATCCCGCTGGGGCGTTACGGAAGCGGGATTTATGGAGAGGCGAAGTAGCGCGACACTCCCGGTTTGTGCCGAGACCACTTTATTATCGGTCCAGGCAATCTCGATCAGGCAACACAACCCTTGAATTTGTCAAAAAAACCAGTACAATACCGACACAGGAAACAGTTTGATTTTTCCAGGGTGTCTACTTTGATAACCAGCAACAGGATCGGAAAGGATAAGAGCATGGAACGGCCCTTCCAGAAAAGGATGTACTTCATTCCACTGGGATGTATTGCGTTTATCCTCTTCTTCACTGTTTTTGGCGACAAGGGGCTGCTGCGGATTTTTGAACTCAGGCAGGACAAAGCGAAAATTGAATCCCACCTCAGCGAATCACGAAATGAAAATGAACAACTGAAACGGGAGATCGTGGCGCTCAAGACCGACCGGCGCTACATGGAAAGCATCGCCCGCAAAGACTTTGGCCTGGTGCGCAGCAACGAAATCATCTATCAGTTTCCCCAAGAAAACAAATAACAAAGGTTGCCCCATGTCTCGACAAAGCTGTGCCGTCTGCGCCTGGCGCGCACACTGCAACAAACGTTTCGCCGTCAATGATGCCGGAGCGCACTGTCCTGACTTTTCCCGCGATATCAGCATCAAGGACATGTCGGAAGAGACCGGAAAAGCAACCGATACGAAGGAATTCTCCCTAAAATGATGCGTCACCAGATAGCTTCACTTGTTGAAACCGCCCTGCAAGCCGCCTTCGCGGCGCAAGAACTTGTCTCTTCACCCCTGCCGTCCGTTATCATCGGCATACCCGCCAACCCCAGCCACGGCGATTATTCCTGCAACATCGCCATGCAAATGGCAAAAAGTGAACGTAAAGCGCCGCGCCAGGTTGCCGAAACCATTATCCGCCACATCGGCAACGGAAGTGGCCTCCTGTCGAAAACCGAGATCGCCGGCCCCGGCTTCATAAACTTCTTTGTTGCCCCTGTTGCTTGGCAACAAACCTTGCTGAAAATCGAATCCCAGGGAGACTCCTTTGGCCGGACAACCACCGGAGCAGGCCAAAAACTCCAGGTTGAATTCGTCAGCGCCAACCCCACCGGCCCGCTGCACATCGGCCATGGCCGCGGAGCAGCCATCGGCGACACCCTTTGCCGCCTGCTCAGCGCAACCGGATGGGATGTTACCCGGGAATTCTACTACAATGACGCCGGGCAACAGATATCCAATCTGGCCCTTTCGGTACAGGCCCGCTGCCTCGGCATTGATACGGACGACCCACGCTGGCCGGCTGACGGCTACCAGGGAGAGTACATCAGGGATGTGGCCCGCGCCTACCTGGCACAGGAAACGGTTGATGCCGACGACCGGCACGTCACCGCCCTGGGTGACCCCCATGACCTGGATGCCATCCAGAAATTCGCCGTTGCCAGCCTGCGACGCGAACAGGATCTTGATCTCAAAGCTTTCGGTGTCCAATTCGACGTCTTCACTCTTGAGTCGAGCCTCTATGACGACGGTCGTGTTGATGCAGTTGTGCAACTCCTGACGGAGAACGGCCACTCCTACGAACAGGACGGTGCCCTCTGGCTACGCACCACTGACTTCGGGGACGACAAGGACCGCGTCATGCGCAAAAGCGATGGCGGTTACACCTACTTCGTGCCAGATATCGCCTATCATCTGGCCAAGTGGGAACGCGGCTTCACCAGGGTCATCAACGAACAGGGCTCCGACCACCACAGTACCATCACCCGCGTACGGGCCGGGCTGCAGGCACTCAACCGCGGCATCCCCCAGGGATGGCCGGAATACGTCCTGCACCAGATGGTCACGGTCATGCGCGGCGGCGAAGAGGTAAAAATTTCCAAACGCGCCGGTAGCTATGTCACTCTGCGTGATCTGATCGACGAAGTTGGTCGCGACGCTACCCGTTTCTTTTTCATTATGCGCAAGCCGGACTCGCAACTGGTCTTTGATATCGATCTGGCCAAGGAGCAATCACCCGATAATCCGGTATACTATGTCCAGTATGCCCATGCCCGCATCTGCAGCATTTTTGAAAACGCTGTTGAAAAGGGCCATGCCGTCTCTGACAAGATCGGCTCCTCCGAACTCGCATTACTGGAGACACCGGAGGAACTTCAACTCATAAAACTGTTGGCTGCCCTACCCGACACCGTCGACGACAGCGCCCGCTTTTTTGAACCGCATCGTCTGACCCACTTTCTGATGGAGCTGGCAGCCTGCTTTCACAGCTTTTATAACAAAAACCGAGTTCTCACTGAAAACCCGGACCTGACCAGAGCACGTCTGTACCTGCTCAAACGCACGGCCCAGACGCTGAAAAACGCCCTTTCCATCTTGGGAATCTCGGCGCCAGAACGGATGTAACGGAGTCCCTATGCGGATCGACTACAGCCCACCAAAACAATCCTCTGTTACCGGACAAAGCAAGCCCCGGCCCCGTAAAGAACCTGTCGGCAAGCTTACAAGCTTGATTGTCGTCACCGGCCTGATCGCTTTTGCCTCCGGATTCGGCGCAGGCTGGTTCCTTTCCCAAAAATCAGCCAAAAAGTCGTTTCAAGCTGCAACGGAGCAAAACAGCATTGAGAACGCACCAAAACCGGTAACAGTAGCGCCTTTACCAGTCCAACCAAATCCTGAAGCTGTACAGATGAATATCGCACCACAACAGCCACAACCAGCAACAACCGGCCAGCCCGCCCAAAACACCCAGACAACACCTGATCCGCAACTGAGCTTCTACAAAACCCTGCCCAGCGATCAAAAAACAAATATAATGGGAAGCGGTGTCAATGCAAAAGGCCAAAAGGAAAAGCAGCCCCTCCAGGCGGCCATTCCTACAAATATCGTCAGGAAGCCGCAATCACCGGCCAACACAACGAAACCGGTGAGTGAAAAACCGGCCGCAGCTGACAAGCCGGCTACAACCACCCGTGAAAAAAGTGGTTTCACCGTCCAGGTTGCCTCCTACAGCCTCAAGTCGGAAGCTGAAGCAATAAAAAACAAGCTTGCCGGCAAGGGGTATGGAGCCTACATCAGCGAATCGAACCAGGGTGACAAAGGAACCTGGTATCGTGTACGGGTCGGCAAAAGGCTGGAACAGGACGCTGCCAAGGAACTGGCCGGAAAGTTGGGAAAAGGGGCCATCGCCATGCCGGAACGGGAATAACGTAAAAAGAGAGGGCTGTTCAATTATATGTTGACAGGTGGAATCGATTCTGTTAGAAAGTGTGTCTACTTAACGCGGGGTGGAGCAGTCTGGTAGCTCGTCGGGCTCATAACCCGAAGGTCAGAGGTTCAAATCCTCTCCCCGCAACCAA
>WSSedB1CaDRAFT_10001199_pt1 | contig 10053 bp, 9 predicted proteins | sample WetSurSB1Cattail_FD_9460 | JGI IMG/M metagenome (IMG submission 9460)
AGACAGACCGCTAGCAGTAGCGTTGAATCCCGAAATAGTGAGTGTTGCCGCGCCCGTGGACTGGCCAAACTCCACTGTCAGGTTTTCACTGGTCAGGAAGTTTTTGCCGCGATAGCCGGAGTCGCTGGCCAGCTGAGTAATCTGGCTCATCAGTGAGTTGTAGGTAGTGGCGTAACTGGCACGGTCGGTCGTGCTGGACGTTCCCAATGCGGCGGAAGCGATACCTTGCGCGGATTCTATCAGGGCGGTGATGCCGGTGATGCCGGCGTCAGCAGCCGTAACTGTCTGCACCGCTTCCGACATGCCGTCCTTGCGGTTGGTAAGGTCATTCGCGCGGTTTGTGGCAGCCTGGGCAGCAAAGAAGTTGGTCGGATTGTCGAGGGCCGTGTTGACCTTTTTCCCGGTGGAGAGACGGGTCTGGGTCTGGGTCATCAACTTGTTGGTGTCCTGCAGGGCTAGCAGGTTGTTCCTCATGCCTTCGGTAAGGGAGATTGAACTTGACATTGTGTGGCTCCTTTCTGGATTTCTGTAGCATTCTTGCTATTCGGTTTAGTTGTTTTAGTTATCGGAGGGAGGCGAAGAGAACTTTAGTCATTTTTTTCACCTCTCGAACATAGCTATCCATTCTGAAAACGCATTTCCCCGGCTTCTATCACCAACCCAAGCGTTATCTCTCATGGGCCATCAACAAAGCCTTTAATGCCGAAGCGACTTCACTGAACACCGCTTCCCATTCCCCCGGTCTCGGCTGCCGGAACAATCTCATCGTCGGATACCAAGGGGAGTCAACCCGCTCCAGCATCCACCGCCAATCCGGGGAATAAGGCAACAATACCCAGGCGGGTCTGCCGAGAGCGCCCGCCAGATGGGCCACGGCACTGTCAATACTGATAATCAGATCCAGTTGACTCATCAATGCTGCTGTCTCTGAAAAGTCATGCAACAGCGTGGTGGGATCGTTCAGGCAAAATCCATCCGGCAATTCGGCCATCACACCACTCCCTTCCGCCACCTGTAGCGAATACCAAGAAACTCCGGGAAGATTTTTTAAAACTGCAAAACAATCTGGAGGCGCTGACCGCCGCGGATCCGGCATGATCCGGCCCTTCCAAGCAATGCCGACTTTTAGATTACGATCTTCACGAACGTATTCCCTCCACCACGAGCATCGCTCTTCGTTAGGAAACAGATAGGGGGTGGATGAGGGCAGAGACTCAAGAGTAATGTCCATCAGGTGGGGAATGGATAGCATTGGCACGGCCCAGTCGCATGCGGGCAATTTCTGGCCAAGCCGGAAAATCTGCTCCACATATGGCAGGGTTTCAAGCATGCTGTCTAGGGGTTTGAGGTTGTTGAACAGCATGATATGTCCGCCCCGCTCCGCCAGTAATGGCAGGAACCGGCAAAACTGTATGGTATCCCCGAAAGCCTGTTCGGTGAAAACAAGCAGGGTTCTTCCGGCAAGCGGAGAGCCGTCCCATAATGGGAGGCCGCGCAGATTAACCCGGACCGGGTTTTTCTTCGCAAAACGGGTTTCGAATTCATGAAAGCCCCGCCGGTAGTCGCCTTTGATCAACGATACCTGCGCCAGATTCCAGCGTGTGGTCGCATCGTTCGGATGATATTCCAGCGCTTTTCGAAAACAACGTTCGGCCCTATCCAGATGATTCTGCGAGAGGAAAACACCTCCCAGATTCAGGTAGGGGCGATAATCCCGTGGATAGAGCTCTATTGCCCTTAAGAGCGACTGTTCGGCTTCATCGAACCGGTTCAATACCTCATTCGCTGCACCAAAGTTTATCAAGATTTCAAAATCATCTGGCCGCCTAGCCAAAGTCTTGCTATACCATTCGCAGGCCTCACCCATCTTCCCCAAACCATACAGCGCGTCCGCCAAGTATCGCAAAAGGTCGCAATCATCTGGAGCGATAGAAAGCGCGGACGAAAGTACTGAAGCAGCTTCTTCAAAACGTTCCAGTTCATTGAGCAGAAGTCCTAGGCAGCGGCATGCCGCCAAACATTCCGCATCCAGGTCAATTGCGCGCCTGAAACACCGTTCAGCATATCGCAAATCACCCTTGTGGTAATGATTCAATCCCAGTAGAACAATAGGAAGACTCCAATTGTAACCTTCCTCAATTATCTTTAATAGCAATGCTTGAGATTCGTCATAGCGTTGCGCATCCAACAAACCTACTGCGTTCTGATACCTCTCAACAACGGAGGGAGGCAGATCCTTGGCGTGCAGAGATGCGCTTCTGGCCGAATCGGAGAACATTCCGCCAATCGCAATGGCCACCTCACTTACCGGTTCCACCCAACTCCCGCGGCTTGTCTGCCGAAAAAGGCGCATTGTTGGATACCAGGGCGAATCGGAGCGTTTAAGCATCCAGCGCCAGTCGGAAACATGGGGCAAGAGCACAAAAGTTGGCTTTCCCAAGGCGCCGGACAGGTGCGCCACCGATGTGTCTATCGTTATTACCAGATCAAGATGCGTGATAAATGCCGCTGTATCGGCAAAATCACCGATATGTTCGGTAAGATCGATCATGGGCATTCCCCGTGGTGGAGACGCGGTCTCAATCGCTGTTTCATCCATCTGCAGGGAAAAAAAAGTAATGCCCTGGATTCCCGCTAATGGAGCAAGATCCGCTAGACGGCATGACCGCAAAGGATCAGGCTTTTTGCGGCCAGCCCAGACAATACCGACTTTCAGCGTCGCACATGGTGCAAGTAGCTGTTGCCAGACTTCCAGGCGTTTCCGGGGTGGACAAAGGTATGGAACTGTGTGTGGAATGGTTTCGGATGTTGTCCCGAATATCACGGGAAGACTCATCAGAGGAATATGCCGGTCGCAGCTGGGGAGTGGAGAACCGGTTGGAATAATTTCCGAAACAGCGGGCATCGTGCGCAAAAGTTCACAAAGAGGGAGTGGAGCTTCAAGAATGAGGCGCCCGCAACGGGCCGCCACGAGAGGCAGGTAACGGGCAAACTGGATCGTATCACCAAAAGCCTGTTCCGTATGCACCAGAATGGTTTGTCCGCCAAGATGCTCGCCGCTCCAGGGGGAGACGCCGAAATCCCTTGATTGTGTAGTATACCCTCTCTTCTTCCAGCGCCACTCGAACTCCTTCCACCCCTCTTCAAACTGTCCGAGTTTCAGATGCAAAAGCGCCTTGTTCCAATGCGCCTCGGCGCAGGAGAAATCACGTCTCAATGCGGTTCGATAACATTCCATCGCCTCATCGTGACGCAACAGACGTTCAAACGCCATGCCCATGGGTACGAGAGGCTCCGGACTTTCCGGCAACAGAATTGCGGCGTGCCGGTAGCTTTCAATGGCCTTTTCACATAAATCCTGAGCTAGCAGGGTATTCCCCTTGTTATGGTGCAGTTTGGCCGAATGAGGATCAAGCTCAAGAGCGCGTCGATATGCTTCAAGAGCTTCGGTATAGCGCTCCAGGTCGTGAAGCAGAGCACCCACATTGAGGAGAATATCAGGATGTTCCATATCTTGTAGCGCCTGCCGGTAGCAACTCAGCGCTTCGTGCAGAGCGCTTTTGTTGTGTAGTTGCAGAGCTTTGATAAAATGCGGATTTTTCGATGGTATGAATTCATACATATTGCCGGCCAACACAACTCATTTTTTGATAGTTCTCGACGAAATTCTGGTATATTCTAATGCCGCATAGCCTCAAGTCGTTTCAAAATTTACCGAGGAATGAATAGTAGCATAGACTATCATCTTATGACGATTCAAATTCACACGGGAGACAAGTCATGGGCACTTGGGATTACCTTTCAGATGGTTCAAGCAGCGCTACCAAACTGTTTTCAGCCATAACCACAGCCCAAAGCACCTATCGGGAAGCGGCCGCCACAAATCTTGTTTCCGCCGGCCTAACTCAGTATGAAAATGGCAATTATAAGGCAGCAGCAGCGTCGTTGCGTCTTGCAACCGCGTACGCCCCCGATAATACCGACGCCTACAACTACCTCGCCAAAGCCGATCTCAAATTGGGAAAAACAAAAGAAGCCATCGCCGCTTACAAAAATTCTCTTGATGCCGACAACACTCAGGGCGACACATATGTAGATCTTGCCAGTATATATATTGACCAAGAAAACTATACCGAAGCGGAAAAAGTGTTGAAGAAGGGAAGTCAGGCGGATCCCACCAACTCCCTGCCGATCTATACTCTCGGGCTTTTGCAGCTCAACAATCTGGACAAGCCGGAAGAGGCCGTGAAAGCGTTCAAGAAGACAATCAGGCTATCGCCCAACGACGGCAACGCCTATTACGGCCTGGGAGCGGCGTTGAACAAAGAGGGCAACTATGACCAGGCCGTCACCCAGTTGAAAAAGGCATTGTCCCTGAACAAGGATTCAGCGGCGACAATGTATGAATTGGGGAACGCTTACGCGGCCCTTGGAAAAAACGATGACGCGGAAACGATGATAAGTAAACTGGAAGACCTGGACACATCCGCGGCTTCCACCATGGCAAGCAATCTGGAGATTACTATAAGTCAGCCGAAAATTCTCAGCGTTGACACGGACAAAAGTACTTTCAGCACTTCTCTGGGCTCGGTTTCACTGCTTGCTCTGGATCCTTCCTTTGTCACCCCGTCGGCTACTAAAACGTTCTCAATGACCTTCAAGTTCGACTCCGAAATGGACGAGGACTCGGTCACCAACCTCGCCAACTGGACAGTGGGGCGGTCTAAAGGAGCGACTGCGGGATTATACGACAACGGCCTCTACCGGGTCACGGACCGGGGCGGTACGGTTGTGGCGACAAAAGTAACCTATAACCCCACCACCCATGAGGCAACCGTTTATTTCCCTATCTCCCAAAACAGCAGCGGAACCGGTACAATCGATACCAAGCACCTGACATTTACATTTAAGGGTACGGACGCAAATGGCAAAAAAATTGACTCTTCGGCTGATCAGTACAATGGATCCGTCGGAGAAGCCTTCTGAATTCGGCCCGCAACATTTGTTGCATAGATACAATAACGAGCACCCCTGTTTTTCATACACCCATCCCCATTCTTCACAATCCTAAGCCGGCGAAGCGTCATTTCTAGCTCCTTGATCAGTAACGCTTGAAGGGCAATCCGAGCTTAAGGACTGAGTTCATCGCCGCCTGTTGTTGCCGGCAAACCAAACAGACTTGGCAAGAGGATAATTTGCTGCTACAGTTCGCTATCAATTTCCGCAGGAGACGCCATGGATTCAACTCACCATCAACTGCTCATTCTGGGCGCCGGCCCGGCCGGCTATACCGCAGCGATCTACGCGGCTCGGGCCAACCTCAACCCGACTCTCATTACCGGATTGCAGCCGGGAGGCCAGCTCACTACCACTACCGAAGTTGATAATTGGCCGGGGGATTACCAGGGAGTGCAAGGCTCGGAACTGATGGAGCGGATGCGCCTGCATGCCGAGCGCTTTAACACACAGATAATCTACGACCATATAAAACGCGCGGACCTGGGACAACGCCCTTTTGTTCTTGAAGGGGATTCGATGACCTACACTTGCGATGTCCTGATCATCGCCACCGGTGCATCCGCCAGGTACCTGGGACTTCCATCTGAACAGGCTTTTCTGGGGAAGGGGGTGTCCGGCTGCGCCACCTGTGACGGGTTCTTCTATCGCGGCAAGGATGTGGCAGTCATCGGCGGAGGCAGCACTGCGGTCGAAGAAGCTCTTTATCTATCAAATATTGCACGGCATGTAACTATCGTGCATCGTCGCGATGAATTCCGGGCGGAGAAATATCTTGCCAACCTCCTGATTGAAAAAAGCAAGGACGGCAATGTTACGATTGAATGGGATTCTGTGCTGGATGAAGTGCTTGGTGATGAAAGCGGCGTCACCGGCATGCGCATTCGTCACCGCAATGGCTCCACCAGGGAGATTCCGCTGCATGGAGTTTTCATTGCCGTTGGCCACTCGCCCAACACACAAATGTTTGAAGGGCAATTGGACATGGTTAACGGTTACATTCGTACGAAATGTATCAGCGTTGAAGGCAACATGACCGGCACCAGTGTCGAGGGAGTCTTTGCCGCGGGCGATGTACAGGATTATATTTACCGTCAGGCAGTGACTTCGGCCGGTTCCGGCTGTATGGCTGCCAAGGACGCCGAACTTTATCTGGTAGCTCGGTCAAAATGACACATCCTTCCGACGCACCTGAAAGCGAGGGCATCCAGCAGCTTCTGGCAGAGGTACGGCGTACATTATGTGACAACCAGTTGTTTCTCAAGAAACTGAAGGATGATGACGCCGACTTGGATGCGGCCGATGCGATATCTTCGAATGCTGATGTCTCGGAAGAAGATTTTGAGGAACTATAAGAAAAGGAGTGCAATTCCAAAAAAATGAGGTTTTTTTGAATGATTACAGCAGCCGCGATTCAATTCAACATTAAGCCTGGTGATGTGGACGCCAATCTGGCCTATGTCCGAGCGGCTCTCAAACGCGCCTCCGATCAGGGAACGCAACTGGCTGTACTGCCTGAAATGTGGTCCAGCGGATTTTCGTACAAGCATCTGGACGTATTGGCCATGCGTACGGCAGACATTGTCGAAGAACTCCTGGAGCTTTCCCGTACACTGGGGTTGGTGATCGTGGGAAGTATGCCGGAATCGGACGGTGACAAGGTCTTCAATACGGCCCACCTGATTGACAACGGCAAATTGGCTGGGATCTACCGCAAAATGCACCTTTTTTCCCTGCTGGGTGAGGATCGTTCCTTTTCCCGAGGCGACGGATGGCTGTTGGGGGATACATCGATAGGAAAGATCGGTATTATCGTCTGCTACGACCTGCGTTTTCCGGAATTACCCCGCCGCTTGGCACTCGAAGGCGCCCAAGTAATCTGTATCCCGGCCCAATGGCCCAAACCGCGTGATGAGCATTGGCGTACGTTGCTGTTGGCCCGGGCTATCGAGAATCAACTCTTCGTTGTGTCATCCAACTCTTGTGGTATGATCGGAAAACTGGATTTCTTTGGGATGAGCATGATTATTGGTCCCAGAGGAGAGTTGCTTGCAGAAGCGGACAACCGTGAGACCGAAATCATTGCCAATCTGAGCATGCGGGAGATCACCGACTGGCGTGCCCAGATTCCTTGTTTTAATGACCGCAGGCCGGAGCTGTACTGATTTTCGGCTTGACTTGATTATCCGTTAGGATTAGGTTTTCGTCATGAATTCATCTTTTGGAGGTGCTTCCCGTGGCCTTGCTGCTTAATGCCGGCATTATTGTCAAGCTTGTCCTGATCCTGCTGCTGTTTTTCTCCGTGGTATCCTGGGCTATCATCCTCTTCAAGTTTTTTCAGGTCCATCGTGCAAATAGCGAGTCAGAACGTTTTATGGACTTCTTCTGGAAATCCGCTCGCTTTGACGCCATTGCCTCCCAAGTTGACCGTTTTGCCAATTCACCCCTGACGATACTGTTCAACGAAGCCTACGCAGAACTCAAAAAGGTTGTGGATGGTAGCGTCAAAAGTAACGGCAGCGCCCTTAGTACCGACCTGGGCGGGGTTGAGAACGTCTCCCGTGCCCTGCGCCGTGCAACCAACTCCGAGATTACACGTTTGGAGAAGTACCTGACTTTCCTGGCCACCACCGGCTCCACTTCCCCTTTTATTGGTCTGTTCGGCACCGTTTGGGGCATCATGACCGCCTTTGAAGGGATCGGTAAAACCGGCTCCGCCTCCCTCGCCGTTGTTGCACCTGGTATCGCCGAGGCGCTGATTGCCACCGCCATCGGTTTGGTGGCGGCCATCCCGGCTGTCATGGCCTACAATCATTTCCAGCACAAGATCCGTGTCCTGATCAATGAGATGGACAGTTTCTCCACCGAGTTCCTTAATATCGTGCAACGCAATATCACGGGGAAATAGCCATGGCCATGGGTGGACGCAATGATAACCGGGGCATCATGGCCGAGATCAACGTAACCCCGCTGGTGGATGTCATGCTGGTTCTGCTGGTGATCTTCATGGTCACCGCGCCCATGATGCAGCAGGGGGTGCAGGTCAACCTTCCCAGGGCCAACACCAAAGCCATGACCCAGGCTGAAGAAACTGTTGTTGTCACGGTTGATAACAACGGCAAAGTTTTTATCAACAAAGATGAAATTCCGGCCGCTGACCTGCGCGCCCGGCTCTCCGATATGTTTGCCACGCGGGAAAAGAAAGAGATTTTTCTCAAGGCTGATGCCGGCGTTCCCTACGGCGAGGTGGTCAAAACAATGGCCGACATTAAGGGAGCCGGTATCGAACGTCTCGGCATGGTGACGGAACCGGCTCAGAAATAATGGTAATCCGTCAGACCACATTCGACGGCACATTCAGTGTCAGTCTGATCGTTTCCGCCGTCATTCACTTGGCGGTTTTTTTGTTACTGATCTGGTCAGGCCGGCTGTTTCCCGTATCCATGCCCGTACAAGAGACCTACTACGTAGATGTAGTCAATTTGCCGGTGGCATCCCCCCGGGCCGGCAGCCCGATCCAAAAGGGAAGCGATACGGAAGCGCCATCCCCTCCTGTTTCGGAAAAGAGCATGACTCTGCCCGCCCCGCGAAAAGCCGAGGTCCGCACCAAACAGCAACCCATGAAAAAGCCAACAGAAAAGCAAGAGGCGGCAGCAGAGTCCGATGCCTTTGCGAAGAAGATGGCCAAACTGGAAGGCAAGGCCGAAGCGCAACAAGAGAATGCCGCACTTGAGCGCCTGCGCCGCAAGGTGGCAACCAGCGGCAGCGGAAGAGCCGGCATGCCCGGAGGAAGCGGCCATGAGGCCGGCAGCCGCTATGAGGATTATATCAAGTCACGGCTGGAAGATGCTCTGAAAAAGACCAGCAGCTATTCAACCCAAAACCCGGTTGTGGATGTACACCTCACAATCGGGATCAACGGCCAGATTTCCCGGCAAAAAATCGAGAACAGCACCGGTGACCATACATTCGAGCTGGCCGTGCAACGCGCCATCGAAATAGTTGGTGAAACATTAAAACCTCCCCCTAACCACAAGGTTTTTGAAGGCTATTTTAAGTTTATGCCGCGGAAAATTTCAAAAAATAAACCCTGACTCGAATGCGGATTCCAATGAAAAAATACCTGTTCTGTTTTATCCTGCTCCTGATTCCCTCCATTATTCCAGCACAATCCGGCTACATCGAAGTGATTGCGCCTGGAAGCCGTCAGCTTAAGCTTGTCGTGGATGTTCCCCACAGCACGGATTCCGTCCCCACAGTTGCAGCGGCAAAAGAAATGAGCGCAGTACTCGCATTCGACGTAAACATGTCCGGCATAGTTGCTGCCGAGCCCCGGGAACAGCTACCGTCGTCGGGCGGGCTTTCCCTGGCCGAAACCAATTTCCTGCCCTGGATCAACGCCGGCTACGACATGCTGGTGCGGAGTGAGTACAGCATCAAGGGAGATCAACTAACAGTCGAATTCCGCCTGTTCGATATTCCAAATAGCAAGATGATGACGGCAAGGCGCTACCTGGGAAAAACCAAGGACCTACGCCGTTTTGCTCACTCCTTTGCCGACGAGATCATGCTGGTCATGACCGGAGAGAAGGGTTGTTTTACCACGCATATTGCCTTCGTATCCACCCGCTCTGGCAACAAGGAGATTGCCATTATGGACTGGGACGGTCACAATCAGATGCAATTGACCAGAAATGGCTCCATCAACCTCAATCCCGATTTTTCGCCCAGCGGGCGCGAAATCATCTTTACCTCCTATAAGCGGGGCAACCCGGACCTATATAAACGGAGCCTGGCCAGCACGGTAGAAACATCTGTTTCCAAGCGTAGCGGGCTCAATATTACCGGAGCTTGGTCACCGGATGGAACAAAGATCGCACTGGCTCTTAGTAAAGACGGCAATGCGGAAATCTATACTGTTGCCAGGGATGGTTCCAACCCGACACGATTGACAATTAACCCGGCCATCGAACTGTCACCCACATGGTCGCCAAATGGCTCCCAGATTGCTTTTGTCTCAGACCGGCTTGGCAAGCC
>WSSedB1CaDRAFT_10001200_pt1 | contig 10047 bp, 9 predicted proteins | sample WetSurSB1Cattail_FD_9460 | JGI IMG/M metagenome (IMG submission 9460)
CGGGGCAAAGTTCTGCGCCGTCATCAAGGCAAATGCTTATGGACATGGTGTGATTCCGGTTGCGCGGGTTGCTGTAGAGGAAGGTGCTGACTATCTGGCTGTAGCAATACTGGAAGAAGCACTCCAACTCAGGAACGAAGGCTTTACGCAGCCAATTCTCATTTTAGGCTTTACACCGATTGAACAGTCCCCGGTGCTGGTCGATCGTGGTATTACACCCGTTGTATTTACAATTGAGGCGGCAGAAGCTCTTTCGGCAGCGGCGGTACGGCAGAATAAGTCGGCAAAGCTTCATCTTGCAATCGATACAGGTATGGGCCGGATTGGCATCCGGCCAGAGGAAGCTGGTTCATTTGCGGCGAAAATCGTCAAGCTTCCAGGGCTTGAAATTGAGGGCATGTTTTCTCATTTTGCATTAGCGGACTGCAGGGATAAGCGTTTTGCTAATGAACAGCTGGCTCGCTTCAAGAAAGCAATCGTTGGCATTGAAGAACAGGGCATCCATATTCCAATCAAGCATCTGGCTAATTCGGCGGCGGCAATTGAGATGCCGGAAGCGCATTTTGATATGGTACGTGAAGGCATTACACTTTATGGTCTTTGGCCGTCAGCTGAGGTGGAACAGGTCGTTGACCTGCATCCGGCAATGACGCTTAAGGCGCGTATTGTCTATGTGAAGACACTATATCCGGGAGAAACGATTGGCTATGGCTGTACTTGGAAGGCAGCACGCGAGAGCCGTATTGCTACGCTTCCTATTGGTTATGCCGACGGATATACACGTCTTTTTGCGGGTAAGGCCGTTGTTGAAGTGAAGGGAAAGAGGGCACCAATTGTTGGTCGCATCTGCATGGATCAGTGTATGGTTGATGTCACGGATATTGAGGGTGTTGAAGCCGATGATGAAGTCATTCTTTTTGGCAGTAAATCGCTCACGACGGATGAGGCTGCCAGCTGGCTTGGCACGATCAACTATGAGATCGTCTGCATGGTTGGTTACAGAGTACCGCGGACCTATAAGTAAAAAGATATCCTAAGTTTGACAGGCATTTCGTACCTATATTATAATGATAAAATAAGCAGATCGTAAAATTTATGCGCTACAGGCGCTGAACACCTGAATACATGGAGGTTGAGCAGATACATGCTAGATATTAAATTTGTCAGAGATAACCTGGAAAAAGTACAGACAGCCTTACAGAATCGTCACAGTAAGATGAACTTGAGCGGCTTTAAGGAACTTGAAAAGAAACGGCGTACGATCCTTGGTGAAGTAGAAGTGCTGAAAAATCAGCGCAATACAGTTTCCAAACAGATCAGTGAAATGAAGAAAAATAAGGAAAATGCAGATAATCTTGTAGGTGAAATGCGCAAAGTCGGCGAGCAGATCAGTGCATTTGATAATGACCTTAAGGAAGTCGAACTGGGCCTGCGTGAAATCATGTTAAACATTCCGAATGTGCCGAATGACGATGTTCCGGTTGGTAAAGATGAAAACGATAACCCGGAAGTCCGCAAATGGGGCGAACCAAAGCAGTACGATTTTATACCAAAACCACACTGGGAAATTGGTGAGGATCTTGATATTCTTGATGCTGAACGTGCAGCAAAGGTAACGGGTGCACGCTTTACCTTTTACAAGGGGATGGGTGCCCGCCTTGAACGTTCCGTTATTAATTTCATGATGGATCTTCATGCAAATAAGCATGGTTATACAGAAATGCTTGCTCCATATATTGCAAATAAAGCCAGCATGATTGGAACGGGTCAACTGCCAAAGTTTGCAGAGGATATGTTCAAGCTTGAAGGTTTGGATTATTATCTTGTACCAACAGCTGAAGTACCGACAACGAATTATCATCGTGATGAAATTCTTGATGGAAATACGCTGCCAGAAAAATATACGTCCTATACAGCTTGTTTTCGCTCGGAAGCAGGCAGTGCTGGTCGTGACACACGTGGTCTTATTCGTCAGCATCAGTTTAATAAGGTTGAGCTTATCAAGTTTGTCAAACCGGAAGATTCCTGGAATGAGCTTGAAACAATGACAGATGATGCGGAGGATGTACTCCGCATTCTTGGGCTGCCACATCATGTGGTATTACTTTGCACGGGTGATATGGGTTTTACATCGGCAAAGACGTATGATATCGAAGTATGGCTGCCAAGCGCTGGTATGTATCGTGAAATTTCTTCGTGCTCGAATACGCTTGACTATCAGGCACGTCGTGCGAACATTAAGTTTCGCCGTGATGCAAAATCCAAGCCGGAGTTTGTTCATACATTAAATGGATCAGGTCTTGCAGTTGGCCGTACGGTTGCGGCTATTCTCGAGAATTATCAGCAAGCTGATGGTTCTGTCATTGTCCCGGAAGCACTTCGCCCATACATGGGAATAGATGTCATAAAAAAGCATAAATGAAATATAAAACAATGCTGTACCCGCAATGAAAAGCGGGTACAGCATTGTTTTATAGAAAATTCATTCAGGACGTGCAATGAGCAGACAGGCTTTGCGATGATTTTCCCATTCAATATTAATAATCTGGACGGTTTCCATGATATTCCATTCTTCATTTTTGATTTTTCGAATGATATATTCGGCGCCGTTTGTAAGTTCATGCGCGGGGCAGCTAGCACAAGGTGATGTCCGGTTATGGAACCGGGCATAACATTTTTGTGCAGTTGTTGTTTCCGGGATTGCCTGACGAATTGTACGATTGAAGAAAAGCACTTCATAAGTATCTTTGTCAATGACATAAACAAGATCCTGGATGTTATCGATGATTTCCGTAAGATAATGATTTTTAGCAATAAGCTTTGGATCACTATCCTGTGTCATAAGGACATTACCGAGAATGCTGGAAAATATACTGAGATGGTTGTATTCATCATCCGTCCAGATCCGGGGCTCTTTGTTGTATTCAAATCCAATGCAGCCAAGCATCTCTGAACCACGCATGATCTTTGAGTAAACAAAAGAATGTACATGTTGTGTAGTAAAAGCTGTAGTATACTCTGCAGAAAGCTGCATCGTATCTGTGCAGACGGAAATCTCGCCATAAGGGGTTGCTTTATATAGTGACATAATAGCACTATTGCATTGGTTTAAAGCATCGATGATAGCAGGATTTGTTGAGTCCTCTTGCAAGGGAATTGCTTTAGGACTCAGCCATTCGAATTTTTTATGGAAGACATTCATATCTTTGTTGTACTGACGAATGATCACGCGGTCAATGTTGAATTGTTTTCCCAGCAGGCTTAAGGCAATCGATATGGTTGCTTCCGGATTCTTTGTTTCGTAAAGCAGTCGGAAGGTAAACTCGATCATATTGTCTTTGAAGGCCTTTTGCTGGAACTCTTCAAGATTTACTTTATGATGACGGGAAAGAAGACTGGCGTTTTTGACAAGAATACTTGGCTCATAGAGGGCAAAGCAGCCTTTTCCTTTACTCTTACACGAATAAAGTGCTTTGTCGGCACGCTGAAAAAGCTCATGGAAGGAAGTACCGTGGTCAGGAAAGAGAGCAATACCAATACTGATAGAGAATGTTACGGTTTCATCACCGTTCTTATACGAACGATGAAGGTTTTGGATTAGTTGTGTACATTTTTTGTTGAGTAAATCAATCGAAGGTATGTCTTTCAGCAGAACGAGAAATTCATCGCCGCCGATGCGCCCGACGATATCATCGCGACGAAAAAACTTTTCGAATTCCATTGCCATATCCGTAATTACAGCATCGCCAAAGAGATGACCAAACGTATCATTAATGGTCTTGAAATTATCTGCATCGATAAGAAGTAGTGACTGATACCGATCTGTGGCTGGATTTGTATGGAAATATTTGCTGATAAGTTGATGACAGGCAGTTTTATTATAAAGCCCTGTAAGTGGGTCGTGTTCTACTTCACGCTGCAAACTGATTTCCTGTTCCTTTTGTGAGTTGATATCCTGCAGAGAACCAAAAAGAATACGTGGAAGGCCTTCATTGAAATAGATAATAGTATGTAGCTTTGTCCACGTGTAGAAGCCTTTTTTATTGAGAATGCGCAGCTCAAATTCATCACATCGCTCTGTGTCGTGGCTGGAATATCTCTGTTGGCGAAAAGATTTCATCGAGGATGGTTTCGATGAGATAGTGGTCAGCGGGATGGACAATTTCTGTACAGAGCAATACAAAAGAAAAATGGTTTTTATGGGCAGGGGTTTTATAGGATAAAAGGCGATTGGGTGTAAAGGAAGCATTGTCACTTAAAAGGTCCCATTTGAAAAACAAAAGGTTGTTAAAATCTACAAGAGTACGGTAGATTTTTGAGTTGAAATTTTGGGGAAGGTCATGTGGATCGCGCATATATAATAGACCTCAATTCTTTGAATATAAAAAATCTATAAAATAGATAAATATACCCAGTTTAATTTATTATAAAATAGAAATCTTCAGTTATCAACAAAAAAATAGAAAAAAAGTCTTTATAGAGTAAAATGTTTACAAAACGAGGCAAATGTCATTATAATATAAAATAGAAGTAATAAAAATAATAAAAAGGTTTTAGGGAAGGAAAAATGAAAATGAGTGCATATGTATATACGACAAAGGGAACATGTTCAAAAAAAATTACGGTTGAGCTGGATGGAAAAATAATTAAAAAAGTATTCTTCGAGGGTGGTTGTGATGGAAATTTAAAAGGAATAGCAAAACTTGTCGATGGCATGGACATGGACAGCGTGATTCAGCGTTTTAGCGGAGTGCTGTGCGGATCAAAGCCAACATCATGTCCGGATCAGCTGGCAAAAGCTTTGCAGGAAGCCTATGCAGCACAGACAGAAAAATAATGCAGAAAAGAGGACTTTAAATGATTTTTGATAGTCATGTTCATACAAAGTTTTCAGCAGATTCTGAAATGCAGCTTGCTGATGCTGTGAAGGCTGCAAAGGAGCAGGGAATAGGACTTGTCCTCACAGAACATTTAGACCTTGATTATCCTCCAGGTGATCTTATTTTTAAGTTTGATCCGGCTGCCTATTTTGCCGAGTATGGCGCGCAGCGCAGTGCGACGCTTCGGTTGGGCATTGAGATGGGGATGCAGGCTTGCTGCATACAAGGAAATAAAAAATTTATTGGGCAGGAAAACTTTGATATGGTTATTGGCTCGGTCCACTTGCTTGAAGGTAAGGACATTTATTATCCCGAGTTTTATGAAGGCAGAAAAAAGACAGAAGTATATAATCTATATTTTACGGAGATGGCAAAGATGCTTCGTACGCATGCGTTTATTGATGTGCTGGGGCATATCGACTATATTGCGCGCTATGCACCGTACAGTGATCCGGATTTGCAGTATGATGTGTTCGCTGAAAATATCGATGTGCTGCTGAAAACAGCTGTGGTGCAAGGGATTGTGCTGGAACTTAGTACACGCCGATTGACTGATCGATTAGCGCTTAAGACACTGGTGCCTATTTATAAGCGTTATTATGAGCTGGGAGGCCGCTATGTAACGCTTGGATCAGACGCACACGTATCGACGGCGATTGGCGGTAATTTTATAGCAGCAAAAGAACTGTGTGCATTTGTTGGTTTGAAAATTGTAAGCTTTTGTCAGCGTAAAATGGAAGTTGCAGTAAAGTAAAAACCAGATTATCCTGGGCGATAATCTGGTTTTTACTTTATCTATTCGTTCCCGCTGGGGAGAAGAAGATTATCTCTGATGGTGGAAACTTCAGGCGCGATGACAAGGTTTGTCGGTGCGTTCATAATCATGATTTCCTCAAGCCGCCGGGACTGCTCTTCCTGATTGTCTGAAAGCAGATGGGCCGGATCTGCAGCTTCTTTTGTGCGAAGGATGGTCTGGTATTGTGCATTGGTATAAGCACGTGTCTTTTGAATGATCTTTGTTGTGATATCGTAGTTGGCATTGCTGAGTCCGCTGGGTGGTTCGAGCCGGCTAAGGCTGTCGCGGAGTTTTGATGCATCGTCCTCAAGCTGTGAGAGACGTACATAAGCAGCTTGAATGCTTATGTCATCGTTTTTAAAAGACTGCAGAATTTGATGATAGCGCTGCCAGTTGTGGTCTATACTATCAAAGCTTTTTTCGTATTCAGTATACCAATTAGAAAAAATGTACTGTTGCTGAAGAAGCTCTTGTTTCTCTTCGTCGGATATAAGCGGGGCTGCGTCTTTTGTTTGATGGTAAGAAAAATTAAGAAAAAATGCCATGCCCGCTACAAGCAGAAAACAGAACAACAGGAATATTTTGCGGTTCGGAAAATAGCGATAGACAAAATAGAGCAGTATAAAAAACAAGATTACAAGAATGAATTTTGCTGAAATCATTGAGAGAGCCTCCTCTGAAACTTCAATGGTTATATTTTACCATAATATTGCAGGAACCTCCATGAAAAGGTATACTGTAAACGATATATATTCAAAATGGAAGGTTTGGTGTCCCTATGAAGATCGCGTTTTTACAAGAGTTTTGGGAATTATTCAAGGGGTATTGGAGTTCGGAAGAAAAATGGCGGGCTAGGGGACTTCTTACGGTTGTTATTGTTTTGAATTTTGCTGTAGTCTATACGCTGGTACTGCTTAACAACTGGAATAATGATTTTTATAATGCATTACAGAACTATAAATCAGAACTTTTTTTACCCCTTATTGGTAAGTTCACGCTGATTGCGTTTAGCTATATTGTCGTTGCAGTCTATGCGCTGTATTTGCGTCAGATGCTGCAGATCAGATGGCGGATTTGGATGACAAATCGTTATATGGACAAGTGGATGAAGGATCGGGTCTATTATAAAATGCAGATTTTGACGAGTGATATGGATAATCCGGATCAGCGAATATCAGAGGATATCAATCAGTTTGTCACGCTTACGCTGCAGCTGACGCTGGGCGGATTGAAGCAGGTTACGACATTGATTGCTTTTGTCGTTATTCTTTGGACACTTTCAGGAGTTTTAGAATTTTCTATTGCGGGGCATCCGTTTACGATCTATGGCTATATGGTCTGGTTGTCTCTGGTTTATGCAACGGTTGGTACATTTCTGACACATCGTGTTGGCCGCAAGCTTATTCAGCTGAACTTTGAGCAGCAGCGTTATGAAGCAAACTTTCGTTTTAACATGATGCGTGTGAGGGAAAACAGCGAAAGTGTTGCATTCTATGGTGGTGAAGAACCGGAACAGAACGGTTTCAAGGAACGCTTTGCGGATGTAGTAAGGAACTGCTGGGGGCTTATACGCCGGGAAAAGACACTTTGCTGGTTTACTTCGGGCTATGGTCAGACCGCAATTATCGTGCCGATGCTTTTAGCAGCACCGCGTTATTTTGCCGGCAAGATGCAGCTGGGCGGATTCACACAGACTATTTCGGCTTTTGGCAATGTGCAGGAGGCGCTTTCATATATTATTGATTCTTATACATCAATTGCGCAATTGACAGCGGTTATTCATCGCTTGAGCGGTTTTCGTCATCATATGGAGGAAGCAGGAAATGTCACGTCGGATATCCGATATACAAAAAATGGAGAGGTATTTAATGTAGAAAATCTGCAGGTGAAGCTGCCGGCAGGAGCTGTTCTTCTGGAAGACTGCAGTCTTACGTTGAAGCGGGGTGAGTATTTGCTTATCACGGGAAACTCGGGTTGTGGCAAAAGCACGCTTTTGCGTACACTTGCCGGACTTTGGCCATTTGGCAGCGGAAAACTTGATGTACCGAAAGGAAGCCGCTGTCTTTTTCTGCCGCAACGACCATATCTGCCGCTTGGGAGTCTGCGCCGGGCAATCTGCTATCCTAAGAGCAGTGTGCAAGGCACAGATGAAGAGCTTTGCCGGCTGCTTCACCTTTGCAACCTCGTACAATTTATCGATAAACTCGATGTTGTTGATGATTGGAGCCATATTCTTTCGCTTGGTGAACAGCAGCGTATTGCTTTTGTACGGATTCTTTTGGTAAAGCCGGAATGGGCTTTTCTTGATGAGTCTACTTCAGCACTTGATGAGCCACTTGAAAAAGCGCTGTATGAGCTTCTGCGCAGGGAATTGCCGCAAACGGCTGTTGTCAGTGTAGGGCATCGTTCAACGCTTTTGGCTCAGCATGAAAAAAATCTGCAGCTTAAAGGTGATGGTGACTGGAAGCTTCAGGTAATTCACGAAAGTATGCTATCCTTGTAAAAAGGATTTTATTCATAAAAAATGGCAGATAGAAAATCCTATAAGGATAGCCTATCTGCCATTTTTTATGGAATTTATAGTATCAGTTTATTATCTCTTTAAGAATGTGTAGAGTGCTCTATACATGACCATGGAAGAAACAGCACCCGGATCTTCATGACCAATGCTGCGTTCACCAACATAGCTGGCGCGGCCCTTTGTTGCAACAATTGTCTTTGTATAGTCTACGCCTTCCTTGGCTGCGCGGGAGGCATCAGCAAGACATTGGAAGAGTGTTTTGTCACCGACAACTTCTGGCGTAAAACATTCGTGAATTGGAATGAGCACGTCCAGCATGGTTTTTTCGCCACGTTCGGCACGGCCACGTTCCTGAATGCCTTTGATGGCAGCACCAAGAAGCTTTTCAACATTTGTTGTATTCAGGGCAGTAGTTTCATCGCACACTGCAGCAGCCCTAAGGAATCCTGTAGCATACAACGGACCAGCAGCACCACCAACGTTATTGATGAGAGCCATGCCGATAGTTTTGAGAACAGGACCGGGTTGTGTCGTATCATCCATTTCCTCAACTTTTTCTTGTGCAGCAGAAAAACCGCGAGCCATATTGAGACCATGATCTCCGTCACCAATTTCTGCATCAAGTGCAGTAAGATAATCTTTTTGAGCGATAATAGCCTTTGCTACTGCGTCGAGCGCATCTTTAATTCTTGTCATAATTGAAATTCTCCTTACTATATTTATTAGAAGTATTAATCGATAGGGGGAAGGTATATATCTGTGATCGTCATTTGACTGATGTATTTATACCATTTACTAAACCGATACAAAGCGATACCCTTATTATTATACAATACAAATGAATTACAATACAAGTATGAATCATTAAAAACATAGCAAATTACTTGAAAAAAGCAATAACTTTTGTGATTTTTTGCAAAAATAAGATTATACAGTAAGAAATGATACAATTGGTTACAATAAAAAATGTATAGTTAAAAAAACAATGTAGTTCTTTACATAAATTTTGCAGCAAATATTCCCATCCATACAGCCAAAAGACCGAGAATAAGGTTGGCACTTATATTGAGAAATGCAGAAATTGTATTGCCCTCGCGCAGCAGCTGTATCGTTTCATAGCTAAAAGAAGAGAAAGTAGTAAGGCCGCCAAGAAACCCCACGGTGATAAGCAGCCGAATACCTGCAGCAAGATGGACGCGTTCACTAGTAAAAATCATAAAAAAGCCCATAATAAAACAGCCGATAAGATTGACGCATAAGGTGCCAAAAGGAAATATAGAACCAAAACGGCTGCTGATGAGAAGCGTTACTATATAGCGGGTAACGGAACCGATACCGCCGCCGAGTAAAACGATAAGAAGCTGATCAAAATGAAACATGCGTCATACCACCTATTTCTATAAAATACCTTTACCATTGAAAGCATGGCAGTACGTGTCACTATTACTTCCAAAATGAGTTTATGGAAAATGCTGCCCCGCAGATGAATATTTTTTTATTATAACAAGGATAAGGTAGTAAGACAAGACAATATTATGGAAGCGTGACAGGAGCTTTTTGCGAAAAAAATTACAACTGTGGTAGGAGGTTTCAGGGTTTACAGCGAAATCTATAAAGAAATAAAAAGAAATAAAAAGAAAAGAGGGGACAGGACTATGCGCTGCAGAATGCCATATGATGAAATGGAAGAGGAAACTAAAAAATACATAGAACCGAAACAGCAAGTGACAACGATTAGCCGCGGTGAACGTACGGGTATGGTCATAGCAGCAAGTGTTTTATTTTATGCTTTGATTGCAAAGGATCTGCCCGTTGCATTTTTTTCATTATCGTTTTTGCTTTTTGAAATT
>WSSedB1CaDRAFT_10001201_pt1 | contig 10044 bp, 8 predicted proteins | sample WetSurSB1Cattail_FD_9460 | JGI IMG/M metagenome (IMG submission 9460)
TAAAAGGAAAGAGGAGGCGGTTTGCTCTGCAAACCGCCTCCTCTTTCCTATATAGTATAAAAAAGATGTCATTCCGAATGGAGTCCCAATTTATTGGGACGAAATGAGGAATCTCCTTCTCCCATTTTTTATCTCTCTTCACTTTCCTTTTGCATCATCTCCCTCATGCTCATTCCTGCATAATTCTTAATAAAATATCCTCCGGTGCTTTTGCTGAAATTGGTTTTTTCAATACTGACTACTTTCATACCTGTACCGCTTTTTCCTCCATCCTCAGCGAAATCAACTTCAGCGAGCATATAGTTTTTCTGTGTCAGTCCTATGCCAAGCATATTATTTTTATGTAATTGATTCATTTTTGATTGAACACCCTGACCAGCTAGGCTACCCATGCCCATTGAGAACATCATTTCGGGGTCGAAATCCACTTTTGCATACCATACGTTCATTGTCCCCGAATGCTCTTTCCCGCTCTCATTTTTGGTAAAGTGTTTTGAATATTCCTCACCGGTATATCCGAAAAACTGTTTTGTTTTCCCGGTCTTTACAAAGTTATCGAGTTCATCGGGTTTCTTTTTTTCATTATCGGCTTTGTCTTTTTCAGATAAAGATTTTGCAAGAGCAGTCAGTGCCTCTCCACTTCCTTTCATCATGCTGCGCATATCAATCACTTTTAGAACCTTACGATTTATACCAGGATTTTTAGGATCGGATTCCTCTCCAAATGTAATCATCAATCCGTCTTTTGTACTGATCATAAAGTTCATATCGTCTTCTTTCTGGCTTTCCGCAGTCTCCATACCCATATAATCACCATTTTTGGTGAAATAGTAAGTAATTGTTTCAGGGGGTTTCTTCTCCTCATTATTTGCCTCATATACTACCTTGTAGTCGAAATTATAGACAGACGGTACTTTATAAGGCTGAGTTTTCGCTGTCTCTTGTGCACTTGTTTTTAAAAAAGATAGCACCAATATGATTACCAGATAAATTAATTTTTTCATATAGTATATTTATTTTTAGATTAATTATTTATAATAAATTATGATCAAAACATTTATAAGGCAAGAATATATAGTAGTAGTGAAATGCGATTTTTTCTTTTTTTATTCTATTTTCTTCAAACAATCGGGAGTGGGAAAAGTTTTTGAAATGTAAAGCCTCGTGAGATTCTTAAAATATTATTTATACACAACTAATTACAAGATAACGTTAAACAAACTTTCAAAGTTTTTGTTTTACATTTGATATTTAAATGAAAGATTTTGTTTAATACTTTTTTACTATGGAACCCAATGACAACTCTTCTGACGATCCGCGCTTAAACAAAGCACTTGACCACCTGAATTCGGTACTTGTAACCGGAGAAACTATTGAAGCATGGGCAATCCAGAGAAGACTTTTCGCTCTTACCAAGAGACGACTTCTTATTGCTGCCACCTCAGGACGATTTATTAAAATCAAAAGAGGTTTGCTGGGTGGATTTGATATGACTGATTTCAGATGGCAGGATCTGGGTGATGCCAAAATAAAGGTCGGAATTTTCGGAGCCGATATTTTTATGAAGATCTTCGGCTCTTCCGATTTAGCAATTTCTGAAGGTTCAGATCAGGTGCTTGTACTGCCGGGTTTCAGAAAAGATCAGGCTGAAAAACTCTATCGTTTTGCACAGGCACAGGATCAATCGTGGAGAGAAAAAAGAAGAGTACGCGAGCTGGAAGAATTGAGAGCAAAATCGGGGGGTGTCACTATCGGTACAAACCAGGGAGGACAGCAAACAGGAAATGCAGGGGGAGAAGCTTCAGCAAAATTGCAGCAAGCCAAAGAAATGCTTGATAAAAAACTTATAACTGATTCGGAATACGAATCTCTGAAAGCAAAGATTATAAGTGGGTTCTAGAATAAAATAAATCTATTATATGAGAAGAATTTTTTCAGGTGTATTTCTCCTGATTTCAATAACCTGTTACTCACAACAACAGGATTCTGCAAAATCAGAGAGATGGAAAACCATGTACCGTGCCAGCGCAACTAAGATTAATGATTTGGTTAATACAAAGCTTGACGTCAGGTTCGATTATTCCAAATCGTGGATGTACGGTAAGGAATGGGTTACTCTTCATCCCCATTTTTATCCTACTGATTCACTGCGGCTCGACGCTAAATCAATGAATATTAATGAAGTATCATTAATCAAAGCAGGAAAGAGCTATCCTTTGAAATATAGGTACGACAGCTTAAATCTTTTTATCACCCTCGATAAAACATATAAATCAGGTGAAAATTATACCATATATATAAATTATGTCGCCAGGCCGAATGACATAAAGAGGAAGGGTAGTGTAGCGATAACAGGGGGTAAAGGTCTGTATTTTATTAATCCTCTTGGTAAGGATATTAATAAGCCCACACAGATATGGACACAAGGTGAAACGGAATCCAACTCAGGGTGGGTTCCTACAATAGATAAGCCCAATCAGAAAACTACGGATGAAATAAGAATGACAGTCCCTGATAAATATCAGACACTATCGAATGGCTTATTGATCAGCAGTAAAAAAAATACTGACGGAACACGTACTGATACATGGAAGATGAGTTTACCTCATGCTCCGTATCTGATGATGATGGCCGTTGGGGAATATTCAATAATAAAAGACAGCTATAAAGGTAAGGAGGTGAGTTACTATGTGGAAAAGGAATATGCTCCTGTTGCCAGGAAGATCTTTGGTTATACGCCTGAGATGATTGCCTTTTATTCAAAGATAACCGGGGTGGACTATCCGTGGCCAAAGTATTCACAGATAGTAGCCAGGGACTATGTAAGCGGGGCGATGGAAAATACAACTGCTACATTGCACGCTGAAGCTGCCCAGCAGGATGCCAGGCAACTGATAGATGGAAACAAATGGGAAGATGTAATATCTCATGAACTCTTTCATCAGTGGTTTGGTGATTATGTTACCTGCGAAAGCTGGAGCAACATAACATTGAATGAATCATTTGCCGACCTGAGTGAAGTTCTATGGCTGGAACACAAACATGGTAAAGATGCTGCTGACGAACATAATTATACCGGTATGCTGAATTATTTGCGTGGTGGTAATGATAAGAAAGACCTGGTGAGGTTTTATTACAAGGATCGAGAAGATGTATTCGATCTCGTAAGTTATCAGAAGGGCGGGAGAATATTGAATATGCTGAGATATTACGTAGGCGACAGCGCCTTTTTCAAATCACTTAATCTCTATCTGAGAACCAGGAAATTTAATTCGGCGGAAGCCCACGATCTGCGACTTGCCTTTGAAGATATTACCGGACAGGATCTTAACTGGTTCTGGAATCAGTGGTACTTTGGAAGTGGTCATCCCAAACTCGATATTAACTATGAATATAGTACTGATGGCAAAACTGCTAAAGTATTTATAAAACAGACTCAAACTGATAAAGTTTTTAAATTACCGGTAGTAATAGATATCTATCAGGGTACTGAAAAAAATCGGTATAAAGTCTGGGCTGATCACCAGGTTGATACTTTTGTCTTCCATACCGCTTCCAAACCTGATCTGATAAACGTTGACGGAGATAAAATACTGCTTTGCGAAAAGAGAGACCACAAAACTCTTGATAATTATATATTTCAATATACTAAAGCAGGACTTTATGTTGACAGGAGAGAAGCTATAGATTTCGCGGCTCTGAAGCAGGATGATCCAAGGGCATTGGATTTTTTAAAAACTGCTCTGAAAGATCCGTATTTCGGTTTACGGATTTATACAATTAGTAAGTTAAATTTTTTAGATGATTCTGTAAAGAAATCGGTAGAGCCTTTGATTGCTGAAATAGCTGCCAGTGATCCTAAATCGTTGGTAAGAGCCAGAGCTATTGAAGCACTCGGAAGATATAAGTCGCAGACCTATAAACCTTTGTTTTTGAAATCGCTCAACGATTCTTCCTACACTATTGCAGGAAATGCACTTCTTGCACTCAGCGCAATAGATACAGTGGCTGCCTTCGATAAAGCCAAATCACTTTCAGGTACCCAACTGAAGGGAGCTCTCTCAGATGCAGTTACGAATGTTCTGTTCCGTTACTCTGATGAAAAAGATTTTGATTCGCTCTCAGGCCGTTTTGCCAAACTGCCGTTCGGGGATGAAAAATTTATGATACTGCAGGCATTTGCAAATTATGTGAAACGAATAAAAGATCCGTCTGATTTTAAAAAAGGTGTTGACATGATTGTAAGTTTTCGGGATACAATTCCTGAACAGTACAGACAGATGATGGCTGCTTATTTCAATGGCATGATTTTATCCGGCATAGCATCCTCCAAGCAATCAAAGGGTATGATTGAAGAAGCTGATTATGTAAAATCGAAACTGCCTGCCAGCACAAAACTTAAGGCAACTCCCGGACCTCAGTTGGATTCCCTTCAAAAGTTTGTTGGTGATTATGAAATGAATGGAGCAATGGTTCATGTAACACTTAAAAATAACAATACACTCTTTCTGAAAATTCCCGAAAAAGCAGAAATGGAATTGGTCCCTGTCTCAAAAGGAAGATTCTCAGTTAGAAATATGAATGGGTATATGGTTGAATTTATCTTTAATGATAAGGATGAAGTAACAGAAGTAGACCTCAAATCGCCGGGAGAGGAGGTAAAAGCAGTAAAAAAGAAATAAAAAAAATTATCAAACAGAATTACTTCATTAATTTTTAAATCTTCACAAATACTTTGTTCTTATACAGCCAGTAGCACATATACCACATAGCGGCCCAGATACCAAGACTTGTTATTATTTCGACCATATATTCTCCGCCCCATGAAAATATCAAACTGCTGAAAGGGTCAATAATTCTATGAAGGAAGCCTGCTCCTCCAATGGAAAAGAAGAGGTAAATAAAGATGCTGTTCATCCCTACAACAATAAACATTCTCGATCCGGAAATGAATTTTTTCTTGACATCAATAAGCCAGTAACAGAAACAGAGCACAAGAATAGCCCATCCTCCGCTGGCAAAAACAAATGATGATGTAGCGATTTTCTTAATTATAGGTGTAATATTTAATCCGTCGAGGCTAAATCCTATAAGTAAAGCCGATACACCGGCTATCAGTAAGATCTGGATTTTTTTGTTAGCAGGCTTATCGCTCATCAGAAGCTTTCCGCAGAGAACGCCCCATACTGTGTGGGCAGTAGTCGAAACAAAGTTTAATGTTGCCCACTCGCTTGCCTTGTCAACTCCTTCAATCTTATTATTAAACCAGGCACCAAGATTTTCGAAATTAACCCAGGGGTGATTAAATCCGTCAACCGGGAAGAAACGATATGCAAGATCGATAAGTAACAGTATCACCAGGGTAAAGATTATTTGAAATTTATAACTTTTGTTTCTTATCAGGAAAGCGACCAGGTACGTAACGGAGAGTTGTGCCAGTACATTCTGAAATTGGAAGACCAGTTTGCCGGCATCAGTAAAATAGAGAGCCCATCCCAGGAATAACAGCAGAAATGAACGTTTTATAGCATGCCGGTTAATAGTTCTGATGCTGTCACCTTTTTTTAACCTGTTCGCCACGGCAAAAGGAATTGCCACACCCACAATAAACATGAAGAATGGTTGAATAAGATCCCAGAAATGTAAACCATGCCATTCATGATGGCTAAGTTCCAGACCAAGAAAATGTATTATACCGACATGTGATTGTTCGAGATGGCTATATAATTCTGTAGCTTCTCCTGCTAAAAGAAACATCGTAAATCCCCTGAAAAAATCTATTGATGTAACCCTGCCAGGAATAACAGGACTTATTGGTTGTGTATTTGCATCCATTTTACTCTTTTATTGGTTATATGCGTCAGGAAGGTAGAAATATATGATTTTTTCTTAAATATATGAATATGAAAAATCAGATTTTTATTTTAATGAAGAATTATGGTTTAGAGAATCGCTTTTGTCATAAAGGGAGCAAAAATTATAACTCATACACTTTCTGCCATTTCAGTTACTGATGATTTACGTTCAAAATGGCAGGTAGGATATAATCGGTCATCATTTTATCTTCCTGTGAGTGTGCATAAGAGGCTCCGTAAGCAGTGGCCGTTATAACAACTACCAGGGGCTGATTGAGGAAAATATATATTTTATTTCCCCCATTGCCTGCACAGTAAAAGGTTTCATACGATTTTCCCTTTACTATATATTTTTTATTCCAAAAAAGGTATCCGTAGAATTCATCATTTCTGCCGGGAATGGTTTCATATTTTGTGAAAGTTTTATCTACCCAGTTTGCAGGTATTAACTGTTTTCCATTCCACTTTCCCCTGTTTTTATATAGCTGTCCATATTTTGCGAAATCTAAGGCATTCATTCTTATACCACCGGCGGTATTTGGCACATTTTGAGGAGTATATTCCCACTTATAGCGTGTAATGTTTAATGGTTTGAAAAGCTTTTCATCAGCATATTTTTCCAGACCTCCCGGCACTGTTTTGTTCAGCAGATCACCTAATATAACAACTCCGGCTGTGAAGTAATGCCATTGCCCTTTTGGTCTGATTGTGTTTACAGGTAGATCCAATGCAAATTTCACCCAGTCGGAAGCAGGATACATATTCTCTTCATTTCCAGGTGAATTGTAGTCATCATCATCGCCATCAAAAACAGAACTCATAGTTAGCAGATCTTTAATGGTAATATTTTCTTTTTCAGGTGAGTAATTGGCATAAGATTTAATATTATAGAAATGTCCTAGTGTCTGGTCCTCATTTTTTATGTAGCCGTCACGCTCAGCGATACCTGTTATTGTTGATGCGAATGACTTTCCGGCCGATCGGGGATCATGAAGAGAATCTCTTGTCTCTCCGTTAAAATATTCTTCTATCAGCAGTTTTCCTTTTTTGATGACTATAATACTGCTTATCTGTTTAAAAACTCCTTCATTAATATTTGCCTTGAGAGTTTTTAAAAGGTTTGTGTCGAAGGTGTCTGTCGAAACACCAAATCCATTATATGGTTCTGGCACATTAAGGCGGATATTTGTTATGTCAATAACAGGTTTTCTTTTAACCAGAATGTTAAGTGAACCGGAAGCAATCAAATCGCCAACTTTTACACCGGAAGCTGTTTGTACATAAGGCCTGATTTCCATTTTTAACAGATGGTCGCCCTCAGTTAAAACACTGTCGCCTCCATTATTCATAAACCTGCCCCAGAAGGACTGACTCCACAATCCGCCGGGGTTTTTATTGTTGATAAGTGGTTTGTCAATAGTGGTTGCCGTGTCCTGAATTTTATCATAAGGTGCACCTGGCATAAGATTGCTCGAATATATCAGGTGATTATCGACAAATAGCGAGAATTGATAATTTCCTCTCTTAACTAGTTCCCCGGCACTGAGTTCTGGTGCCAGATTATGCATATAATTTGTGATGGAGTTGCCCATAAAGACAATAATGAACAGGTCGCTTTTGTTGGTTAACTCATAAGATTCTAAAATGTCCGTGGCGTTGAGATTAGCTATAGGTATGAATTTTGAAGTAAATATGATTTTCCCGATATTCGACTGATGCATTGGAGATGTAATTCCCTGAGTTTTAACTATGTCTTTTTGCTGGGCATAAATATGTCCAAAATTAATCAGCAGTAATAAAACGGCGACAATTCTAATTTTCATTGGATTAAATTTAAAATATTAATTTTGCGCCAAACATATGAGATGCGAATCAGCAAAAATAGAACCTGATTAACATTTCTGATTTTTTAGCAACAATCGCCTGTATTCAGAAGGAGTAATGTGCTGAAGCGCTTTGAATGATCTTATGAAATGGCTCTGATCGGCAAAATTGCAAGATAAAGCAATTTCAGTGAGAGATTGACTTCTATCAGACAACATGCCAAGTGCTCGTTGAATTTTAAGTATTCGTATATAATCTCCTAGATTAGAATTAAAATATTTGTAGAAACTTCTTGACATATGTACAGGATGAACCCCGGCTATTCCAGCAAGTTCTGTTAGCGTCAGATTTTCTGAAGAATCATTTAAAAGATCTCTGATAAGACAAGCCCAGACCGGCATTTTTTTATCAGATCGCTCCTTTGTTCCTGACAGGAGAGTGAAGAGTTCTATCAAGATGGTATCAATTGCAGATTGACATGACTCTCGTGATATCTTTGCCTCTTTATATATGTTATAAATTAGCATTTTCAGTTGTGGATCTACAATATTAAGACTTCCGTTAATCGACTTAGTGTCAATATTATATGATGCAAACCATTTCGGGTTAAGTTCGATATGAAAACCGCGGGTATATCCTGAAGGTTTTATATTATAATGAGCTTCCTGCCAGTTATGAAATAATAGGCTTCCGGTATTACAGGAAAAGAGAGCTTTCTTGTCACCCTCAATAAATTTACCTTTCAGAATAAATGTAAAATAAGCGTTTTCGTGAAAATGCCAGTCTACCTTTTCATGTGTATATTCAGTATCAGTTAAAGTAATACCTTTCAGATGAATAGTATCATTTGTCGTTCCGAAGAATTGACCGGTTTTAAGGTTTTCCATTACTTAGCCTAAAGCGACAAAAATAGCCATAAAATTAAAGATTTACTAAATTGTAAATCTTCACTCATGGCTTTTCCTCAAGTGAATTTCTTTTAATATCTAATAAATATGTGGAAATATTATACCCGCTTGTCCAATAAGATTGAAAAGAGAAGCAAAATTATAAATGTCTAAAATTCATCACTTTGAAAAATCCTTTTGCTTTATATCTCAAAATTTTCTAATTTTATACTTGTCTGCTAATATCGCATTTTATATGAAAGACTGACAGGAAAATTTTGCCTGCAGATCAATGTTTAATATCGTGTCTAAAGATCTTAAATTTTAAACATCATGTGTAAAAACCATCTAAATCCAATTCATTGCATTGTTCCTCCATACATGCTGACGAAGCTTATGGAATCGGGCAATAAAAAGATTGCCGACCTGGCAATAAACTCGAACTTCAGGAGCTTCAGGTTCCGCAGCGACAGGATTTTTTTCCAGCAATCAAGTATTCGTGAAAAAACAATTCTCGGCCTCATTGGAAAACCGGGTGGAAAGGAGACTATGGCCATGGAGGTTTACGATTGCAAACAGAAAACTGATTTCATGAGTGCAAATCTGCTCTGGGATACAAGGACCAATCAGAAGCTGACCTCGGTAGCCGGGAAGAATGTTATAAAAGGAGGAAAAGCTGCATTTGACTTCTACTGGCAGCTTTTCGGAAGGAACTCAATTGATAATAAGGGGCTGCTCATTAAACAGTATGTGCATTTCGACAAAGGCATGGATAATGCTTACTGGGATGGAAGACGTATGGTTTACGGCGATGGTGATGGTTCAGTATTCACCAGCTTCACCAGCGATATTGACGTTATTGGTCATGAGCTTACACATGGGGTAACAGAAAATGAAGCCAACCTTGATTATGAAAATCAATCAGGTGCTATGAATGAATCTTTTTCCGATATCTTTGGGATAATGATAAAGCAAAGATATAATAACCAGGATGTTAAGAAATCCAATTGGTTAATTGGCGAGAAAGTGATGATAGGACCTAAATATGCACTGCGCAGTATGAAAGCTCCCGGAACTGCATATATAAACCATCCTGAATTAGGAGATGATCCCCAGCCTGCTACAATGGATAAATATCAGAAGCTGCCTGATACTTCGTCGGGCGATTGGGGAGGAGTTCATATTAATTCAGGAATCACTAATTTTGCTTTTTATGTAGCCGCTTTCAATATGGGAGGTTATGCCTGGGAAAAAGCAGGAAGAATATGGTATGCCGTATTGACAGATAAAGATCTGGCTCAGAATGCTAAATTTGCAGATGTAAAAGACCTGACTATTATTCATGCTGAGAAACTCTACGGTATTGATAGTTCTGAAGTAAAAGCGGTAAAACAGGGGTGGGCCGAAGCAAAAGTTTAACAGAAATATGAAAATTAAACTGATAAGAACGGGAGGGATTATTCCAATTACAAAGGCAG
>WSSedB1CaDRAFT_10001202_pt1 | contig 10042 bp, 7 predicted proteins | sample WetSurSB1Cattail_FD_9460 | JGI IMG/M metagenome (IMG submission 9460)
ATGGCGGAAAGCTGATCTATATTTCTGATAGTACGGGTACCCTTATTCACGGCGTGGAATATTCATCCGAGTGGTATGGAGATGATCTGAAATCAAACGGAGGCTGGTCGCTCGAGATGATAGATACACGTTTCCCCTTTTATGGCAAAGACAACTGGAAGGCATCCGCATCAAGGAAAGGAGGTACACCAGGATCAGTAAATTCCGTATCGGACAGTAACCCGGATATCTTTTTTCAGGGGATCAGTAATGTTTTTCCGGAGGATAGTGTAACTGTTAGTCTCAGTTTCACGGAGCCTGTTTTTAATCTTGCTGACGATATAAGCAGTATTACAATACAAGGGACCGGAATATCAAATGTCAATGCCTCAGATCCTCTTTTCCGGAACTTCCTTGTTAAACTGACAGATCCTCTTGACCGAACACAACTTTATGACCTGGCAGCCTCAGGAGACCTGCATGATTTTTCCGGTAATCCGATACAAAAAACCGGTTTTAAATTTGGTCTGTCAGAGCCGGCACTGACCGGAGATATACTTTTTAATGAGATCCTTTTCAATCCCTTACCGGGTGATCAGGATTATCTCGAACTTTATAACTGTTCAGGTAAGGTCATAGATGCTTCACGGTTAAAGGTTGTATCTGTTAATGATGCATCAGGTGAAAGGTCGGGAGCAGTTAGCATATCAGAAATTGGAAGATGTATTTTACCAGGTGATTATTATGCTGTCACCACAGATAAAAAGAAAATTTCAGAACGATACTTTTCGGCTGATGCCGATCATCTTTTTGAGGCAGCATCGCTGCCATCAATGTCTGATGATAAGGGCCATCTGATAATGTACAACAGGGAACTGGAACAGATTGACGAACTGGCCTATAACGATGATATGCACTATTCGCTTCTTTCATCCCATGAAGGGGTAGCTCTTGAAAAAATAAATCCGGAAAGTGAATCGGGGGTAGCGTCCAACTGGCATTCTGCATCGGAGAGTTCCGGATGGGGAACACCCGGAGCCGCTAATTCAGTATGTGTAGAAATGCCCCCTGCTTCAGACAATGTGGTGCTTTCATCATCAAAGATATCTCCCGATAATGACGGTAATGAAGATTTTCTTACAATAAGGATGAATCTGGAGGGTAATGGAAATGTTGTTTCTGTGCTGGTTTTTGATGAAGCAGGGAATTATATAAAGAAGATAGCTTCAAATCTTTTTGCCGGAAATGGAGCCTCAGTTATCTGGGATGGTACGGGGCAGGATGGATCAACAGTTAAAACCGGAATATATATTTTACTTATTACACTCTATAACGACTCCGGCAAAACGGCCAGGTGGAAGAAAGTCTGCACAGTAATCAGAAACTAAGGTTAAGATTTGGATTTTCTTTTACCACAAAGTCAGTAAAGGTTGCGAAAAATCAACTGGATTTTCTCTGTAGTACTCTGTGATACTTTGTGTAACAAAAAGAAGAACTAACATGGAGTTACACGGAGAAGCACAGAGTTACACAGAGAGATCATTTTTATTTCTTCAGACTTGCCTTGAAAAGATATAATCCGGAATTTTAGTATTGAATTCAATGTCCATTATCTCAGTGGTTCTCTGTGCACCCTCTGTGTCTCTCTGTGTAACTAATAATTAAGAACTTACACAAAGAACACGGAGAAGCACAGAGTTACACAGAGGAATCATTTTTATTTCTTCAGACTTGCCTTGAAAAGATATAATCCGGAATTTTAGTATTGAATTCAATGTCCATTATCTCTGTGGTTCTCTGTGCACCCTCTGTGTCTCTCTGTGTAACTAATAATTAAGAAACTTACACAAAGAACATGGAGAAGCATAGAGGCCTAAAGAGATAAGTTTGTTATAGAGACGAAATCATCTCCGTCATAATAGTTGTCATCCGGTTTTCGGTTTTTGCAGCTTCATTCTGAACCGATTCGTGAGTGGTATATTCAATTTTTCCCTCAACGCCCAGATCGGTAATTATGCTCACTGCAAAACAACGCAGATTCATATGCCGTGCAATTATGACTTCAGGTGTTGTTGACATTCCAACAGCATCAGCGCCAATTATCCTGAAATATTTATACTCTGCAGGGGTTTCAAATGTAGGACCACTTGTAGATAAGTATACACCTTTATGGATCCGGATATTATTTTTTTCTGCTATCTGCAACGCTTTATTTATGAGAAATTTATCGTAAGCTTCGCTCATATCGGGAAACCTGGCGCCTATTCGGGCATCATTCTGTCCTATCAGAGGATTTGGTAAGAGGTTGATATGATCGGTAATTACCATTATGTCCCCAATCTTAAATAAAGGGTTAACACCTCCAGCCGCATTTGAAAGGAAAAGGCATTTGACACCCAGATATTTAAGTACCCTGATAGGTAATGCAACCTGTTCAGCACCATAACCTTCATAATAATGGAACCTGCCTTTCATTGCTACAATCTTCTTTCCTCCGAATTCGCCATAAATAAATTTGCCAGCGTGACCTTCAACTGTAGAAAGAGGAAAATTAGGGATATCCTTATAATCAATTTCTATTCGTTTTTCAATTTTAACAGTAAGTTCGCCCAGCCCGGTTCCCAGAACAATACCGGCTTCGGGGTCAATTATCCCTTTTGCCCGCAGAAACTCTGTTGTTTCGATGATTTTTTCTAACATAGTCAATTATCAGATTATCAAACTCATCCTTATCTTCATTCAAAAAATTTATTCCAATGGGAATATAAAAAAAAGCCGATCTTAACGGTTCTGCAATATTAGTAAATTCCCTCAACCTGACTGCATCTTTTTCTGTAGTAAACAGGTACTTCGTTGCTGATTTCAGGGAATAATAAGCTGACGAAATATTTTTCAGATCTTTTTCATCAAAGTTATGATGATCATTAAATGAAAGATGGATTATCTCATTATAGTTTTTAAGAAGGTAATCTTTGAGAGGCTTAGGATTCGCTATACCTGTTATAAGTACAATACCACATCCGGCGGATTCTGAGATGGCACTATTCTCGGGGTTTGAAGAACTGAAAACTCCTATGGGAGACTCATACCGGTAAGTTGTAAAATAGAGGTTCTGATAAGGTGATTTGTTTATTTCCTTTACGATCAATCTTCTTTGCATAGCTGACAGATCTGCGGGTGATTTAGTGATCAGGATCATATCAGCCCTCCTCATATTCCTCTTGCTTTCTCTCAGATTCCCATATGGGAGCATATGGTCAGTGATTAAAGGTCTGGTAAAATCCGAAAGAAGGATCGAGAACCCGGGTGTTATTCTCCTGTGCTGGAAGGCATCGTCAAGAATGATCACCTCAGTTTCAGGATATTCCATGAGTATCTTTTTAACCCCGTGTACACGGTCTCTGTCGACCGCTACTATCAGATCAGGAAAATTACGGAATATCTGCAGAGGCTCATCACCTATTTCATTAACCTGAGATGATGATGAGGCAATTCTGAAGTCGCGTGTCTTTCTTTTGTAACCCCTGCTCAATATGGCTACTTTAAAATGCATTCTGAGTAATGTGGCTAAATATTCGGTATGAGGTGTTTTGCCTGTACCACCAACGGTAATGTTCCCCACACAGATTACAGGAAAATGAAACTCTCTTGAAGGAAGAATCCCTGCGTCGTACAGGAAATTTCTTAATCCGGTTATCAAACCGTAAAGCAGAGAAAGAGGGTAGAGTAATATATTCTTAAGATGGATCATTTTTAATTTCAGAGTGACTAAAGTGTTTAAAGTGTTTAAAGTGACTAAAGTGACTAAAGTGACTAAAGTGACTAGAGTGACTAAAGTGACTAAAGTGACTAAAGTGACTAGAGTGACTAAAGTTAGTCATTTCTTCAACTCTTAGTACTCCAGGCATTTTAGTCACTCCAAACTTTAACTAGTGTATATCAATGAAATAGGGAAGCCGTGCCTGTATCCCCGACATATTCCTGATTTCCCTGAACATATTAAGATATTTAACCGATTCTCCGAGTTCATTTTTCATGATTCTTAATTTTATATCTCCTCCAAGCTGAGACATAATCTTAGTATAAGGGTCTTCAAGTACCGGTAATTCGCTGATTGAATATGATTCTATGCCTGCAAGTTTTGCAGCACCACTAATGGCATCATGAAGTCCTCCGATTTCGTCAACGAGCCCGATATTCATGGCGCTTGTTCCGCTCCAGACTCTTCCCTGTCCTATACTGTCTACCGATGCTGAACTCATTTTCCGTCCTGCCGCTACTTTTCCTACGAATTCGCTGTAGGTCTTTTCAACACTCATCTGCATTAGCTCCTTCTCATAGGTATTCATTGGTTTGTAGATGGACGGGAAATCAGAATTTTTATTTGTATTCACTATATCTGTATTCAAGCCAAGTTTGTCTTCAAGAAGTTTCCTGGCATTCGGTATCAGGCCGAATACACCGATTGAGCCCGAAATAGTCATATGATCAGCATAGATTTTTGTTCCGGGAGCAGAGATGTAATATCCACCTGAGGCAGCATAATTTCCCATAGAAACGACAACGGGTTTTACCTGAGCGGCAAGATCGAGTTCCCTCCACATAATATCTGAAGCATTTGCACTTCCCCCCGGAGAATCAACTCTCAGAACAATTGCCTTTACGGAAGAATCGCGTCTTGCCTTACTAATCACTTCAGCGTAATAATTTCCTCCGATATTGTTATCAGTTCCTTTGCCGGCAACAATAGTTCCGGATGCATAAACAACAGCGATTTTATTTTTTGCAGAATAATTCATTTTTATATCCGGTACTTTACTGTATTTGGTCATGGAAACCAGGTTAAGATCTTTGTCTTTGCTAATTCCGGATAAAGCTTTAAGAGTATCATTTAAGGCATCCCTGTAGATAAGCCCGTCGACAAGGTTTGTTTCAAGTGCTTTTGAGGCAAGCGTTCCGTCAAGATTATCGGCAATACTATTCAGTTTGTCGGCTGGTATCTCCCTTGCCTGAGAAATATCCGAAATAATCTGTTTCCATAATGAACCGGTATAATCTTTTATCTGGATTTTGTTATCTTCACTTAAGTTATCCAGGATAAAAGGTTCCACCGCACCTTTGAACTTACCATGACGGGTCACCTGTACCTCGACTCCAATCTTATCGAGGGCCTTTTTATAGAACATTACCTCACTGCTCAGACCCTTGAACTCAATCATTGATAAGGGATTTATAAATATCTTACCGGCAGCTGTTGCCAGATAATAGCACTCCTGACTCAGAACATAGTCAGAATAGGAAATGACAAATTTCCCATGCTCCCTGAATTTGAGAAGAGCATTTCTGATCTCTTCGGTGGTTGCCCAGCCCGAGGAAAGAAGTCCGTTTTCTATAAGGATACCCTTAATCTTACTATCCACTGAGGCTTTTTCAATGTTATGAAGAATCTCATTAAGCCCGGGAACAGGAGCAAATGTTATGCTAAGCAGATCAATACCTGATAATGGATTCTGATCTCCCCTGTCAGGAATAGGTACTCCTGCTTTTAGCACGAGAATAGAGTTATTACTTATTGAGACGGGTTTATTGCCTGATGAGACAAGAGCGCTGATACTTGCCAGCATCACTACGAAGAAGAGAATAGAAGCAATAATTATTCCTGTTATTGTCGCCAGAGTGTATTTCAGAAAATTTTTCATTTATTATACAATTTTATAGAATGATTTTTAAATATATAAAAACAAAATGAATTTGTAAAGGTATACATATTTAATACTTTTGATATCAGATTGATTTGATTATGAAGATTGTATTTCTAAGCATAGGAACAAATCTGGGAAACAGGGAAAGCAATCTGGAACAGGCTGTTGCAAAAATTGAGGGATCTATCGGACCGGTCTTAAGTTCGTCTTCGGTATATGAGACTGAACCATGGGGATTCAAAGCGAAAGATGAATTTCTCAATATGGTTGTAAAGGTTGAAACGGACCTGACACCTTCAGGATTACTGGGAAGAATTCTTATGATAGAATCGTTGTTGGGCAGAGTCAGAGGAAAAGAGCAATATATTTCGAGACTTATTGATATCGATATCCTTTTTTATGAGAATATGATAGTAGATGAAGAAAGTCTGAAAATACCCCATGCTTTGCTGCATAAGCGAAAATTTGTTCTGGTCCCATTGTGCGAACTTGATCCCTGCTTCATTCATCCCGGGCTGAAAAAATCTTTAGCTGAGCTGCTGGAATTGTGTGAGGATAAAAGCGAGGTGAAAAAATATCAATAAAATTATTCCCTTTTGATCGGACACCCCCTTTGTGTTTCCCCCCCGCCGGGGGAAAAAATTCACACCGGATAATTTTACTACACCTAAATATCTGAAAGTTCTCTCCCCTTTTAGGGGAGATGCCGCGCAGCGGCAGAGGGGTTTCAATCCTGAAACTTAAGCCTATAAATGGAGAATCCGTATCGCGGCAGAGGGGTTTCAATCCTGAAACTTAAGCCTATAAATGGAGAATCCGTATCGCGGCAGAGGGGTTCCAATCCTGAAACTTAACCCTTCAAACGGAGAATCTGTTTCACCCAAGGTCATTTTTACAGCATCCCGTTATCCGCAAAACTGTAATAATCCTTATCTGAAATAATAAGATGATCGAGGAGCTGAATATCCATAAGATTACCCGCTTCTTTTATTTTCTGAGTAATTTTTGAATCAGATTCACTTGGGTTCAGGTTTCCCGAAGGATGATTATGACAGACAATGATACCTGATGCAAGGCATTCTATTGCTTCTTTCATTACAAGACGCACATCGGTTACTGTGCCGCTTATCCCTCCCTGACTGAGTTTCATCCTGTTGATCACTTTATTTGATCTGTTTAGGAAAAGGATCCAGAATTCTTCGTGCATAAGGTCAGAAAGAAGCGGTTGAAATATATCAGCAACATCTTTGGAGCTCCTGATCTGAGGGACATATTGAACTTCTGATAATTTCCGTCGCCGACCCAGTTCAAGAGCGGCGGCAATTGTAACAGCTCGTGCAGTGCCTATTCCACGTATCTTCTTCAGGTCGGTAATTGTTAGTTTCCCAAGACTATTCAGGTTATTACTAACAATACCCAGCAATTCGCGACCAAGATCAACGGCAGATTTGTCCTTCATACCGGAACTGATTAGGATTGCCAGCAGTTCAGCATCACTCAGACTAGCGGTACCTTTGTGAATAAGCTTTTCCCTGGGTCTGTCTTCAAGAGCCCAGTCAGTAATTTTCAGAGACATCCAGCAACATTTAGAAATGCATATGCAATATAATTAAAGTCTGTCAGATGACAAAAAAAAAGACTCATGGCTTACGACATACGACTCACGGAAGAGATTACTTCATCGTGTATCGTGCGTCGTTAGTCGTGCGTCTTAATAAAAAAGGCCATACCTTTCGATACAGCCTTCTGAGATATTATAGAAAAATATTATAAACTGCTGACGTGTTTAACGATTGATGACTTAAGGTTTGCTGCTTTCTTCTTGTGAATAATATTTTTCTTAGCCAGTTTATCAAGCATTGAAGTTAATTTTGGAACGAGTGTTGCAGCCTCTTCCTTATTACTGGTTGCACGAAGTGTCTTAAGAGCATTACGCGTTGTTTTCGCGTAATATTTGTTATTCTCTTTTCTGACATCGATCTGCCTGATCCTTTTTTCTGCTGATTTATGATTTGCCATGTACGTATGAATTATCTTCTAAATCTAAAAATTGTAGTCCATAGGGGAATCGAACCCCTGTTACCAGGATGAAAACCTGACGTCCTAGCCACTAGACGAATGGACCATACAAAGAACTTTAAAATGCGGATGCAAAGAAAGGATGTTTTTTTTGATCTGCAAAATATTTTGACTTAAAAATGACCATTGATCTCCAGGATTTATTCGACCAGTCTGTTTATCTCAAATCCGTCAAAATCGCCGGAGCTCATTAAAAGATAAACAGGACAATGATAGTTTTGATTCTTTATGTAGGAAAACATTTCCAGGGAATTATCATATACCCTTACATTTTCTCCGCCAAATGCCTTAGTTATAGTTTTTTTGGAAAGTTTCTTCAGCTTCTTAAGTTCAATTTCATGAGGATTAAAATAGATAAATCCGGCACTGGCATTTGCCAGAACTCCGTTATAGTAAGGCAGGAAATCGCTGTTCAGACTAGAATAAGTATGCAATTCAAGACAGGCAATAATTTCTCTTTTAGGATATCTTGCAACAATTGCTTCAACGCTGGCTTTTACTTTTGACGGGGAATGTGCAAAATCGAGGTACACTAATCCTTTTTCATTCTCTGCCATTTTCTGTAACCGTCGGGAGGTACCTTCAAAGCTCTTAACCGATTCATAGAAATCATCTTCCGTTATACCTGAAGCAAGACAGACTTCCCGCGCCGCTGAAAGATTTTGCATATTATGCTCCCCGAATATCTTTACCGGCACTACACGGTTATGGGTTGCTGCATAGAACCCTGTCTTATTTTGAAAGTAGCCATGAACTTTATAGGGTATTTTTCTTATATTATTGCCTGCAGCGAGGGCAATTTTTTTTACTTCCTCGTCACCGTCAAAGTAAATCAGCAAACCACCTTCAGATATTTTTCCCGTGAAAATCCTGAACTGTTCAAGATAATTTTCAAAAGCAGGAAATACATTCATGTGATCCCATGCAATACCGTTGAGCACAGCAATATCAGGCATATAAAGGTGGAACTTAGGTCGTTTATCCAGGGCAGATGTGAGATATTCATCTCCTTCAAAAACCGCAATTTCTGCTTCATCCGATAATCCAACCATTGTATCGAATCCATCAATCTGCGATCCCACCATGTAATCAAATTTTATTCCCAGTACTCTGAATACATGCATAATTATTGCTGTGGTGGTGGTTTTCCCATGGCTGCCCGCGATGACAATACGTTTTTTATCTTTGGTCTGTTCATAAAGGAATTCAGGGAATGACATGATTTTTAACCCCAGCTCACGGGCTTTTCTGAGTTCAGGGTTATCTGGTTTTGCATGCATTCCAAGAATGACAGTATCAATACCAGTAGTTATCCTGGCAGTATCCCATCCCCACTTTTTGGGAAGCAGCCCGTACTTTTCCAATCTCGACCGGGAAGGCTCAAAAATCTCATCATCCGAACCGCTTACCGTGTATCCCTTGTTGTGAAGGGCGATTGCCAGGTTATGCATCACAGCACCACCAATAGCTATAAAGTGAACTCTCATCCTTTTGTTTTACTTCTGTTCTTGTTAAATAACCTTTGAAAAAGTGATTTTAAAAGTAGCTTTTTTTGTTCTCATTCTTTATTATTACAGCCCCTAAACTCCTATTAATTCCTTAAAAGATCTTTTTAAAGGCAGAATAAGCAAAGATTTTAAAAGATTGCAAAGATAAGTTTATATCATTCAGTTCCTTGCGTCCTATGTGGAAAGGCTTAGCGTCATTTGCGGTTAATATTCTATATTTGTATCAGACATACCAATATCTGACGGTTTTATGCAAATACCTTCACGATACGATTACCGGGATGGGCATTCCATCGAATTACTAAGAAGTGGAGAAAGTTTTTTTGCTGCCTGCGAAAGGACCATAGATGAAGCTAAACAATACATCCATTTTCAGACCTATATTGTTGATGACGATGAAACTGCTAACCGTATTGTGAATGCCCTGATAAGAGCTGCCCGAAGAGGTGTAAGAGTTTATTTCCTGTTGGATGCATACGGTGGGGTCAGCTTTTCAAAGGAGCAAATAAAGAAGGTTGAAGAAGCAGGGATTCTCTTCAGGCTATTTTCTCCGGTTTTAATTACAAAAGGATTTCAGTTCAGTCTGAGACTGCATCATAAAGTTCTGCTGACAGATGGAGACACCGCTATCATTGGAGGGATGAATATTGCAGACCGTTATCATGGCAAGGCTGGTTCAAAAGAATGGCTCGATTTTGCTGTTCTGCTGAGAGGTCCGGAATGTACACATGTGCTCTTTTTACTCAAGAAGCTCTGGAACAAAACTTTTATATC
>WSSedB1CaDRAFT_10001203_pt1 | contig 10041 bp, 8 predicted proteins | sample WetSurSB1Cattail_FD_9460 | JGI IMG/M metagenome (IMG submission 9460)
TCCGCTCGATCAAGAAGTAGTTATGGCTGGCGGCGCGGTTCTGGGCAGCGTCGCGTTCGCCGCTGGCCACGGGGTCGCGGGGACGCACGGGCTTTTGCGGGCCGGAGCGCTCCTGCGGGACGATGACGTGGCTGGTCTGGCGCGCCATAGGGAAGAAACCTCGAATCTTCATCGTAGCATCGGGCGGAAAGCCGGACAGGCTCCCCGTCGCGGAACCCGCTCTGAAGGCGTCTGGAACTGTAACTTTCGGCCAGGCAGGGCTTTGCTAAAATGAGGCAGCATCGGATGGGTGTTTTCACGAACAGAGAGTGCGTCAAGGGCGGCCAAGGCGGCCCACTGCGAGCCCCGGAGCAGTTGAGGCCGCTGAAGACGCTGGAGTATTGGATGAACCGCAGCGCAGTCGCATGGGCCGCATCCCGGCTTTTTCCTTCCGCCGCCTGGTTGGCTCTGGCCGTGGCCTTCCTGGCAGGCAGCGCCGCGCTGCACGCCGAGTCCACCAAGAACATCTATAAGCAGGGTCAGGCCGCCGAGGCGCGCGAGGACTACGATGCTGCCTTCGAGGCCTATCTGAAGGCGTATCAGCAGGATCCGAAGGGCATGGATTACAAGGCCGCCTACTACCGCGTGCGCGGCCAGGCATCGGCCATTCACATGGCCAAGGCCCATAGTCTGCTCCTGAACGGCGACGAGCAGGGAGCCATGGTCGAGTTGTTGCGCGCATCGCAGATTGACCCCTCGAACGAGGCGGCACAGCAGGAGATCAAGCGGGTACACTTGCTGCATCAGCCGCAGCCGGCCGTGAACCCCGAAGAAGTGCCGCAGCCGGGCGGCGATGCGGCGGAGATGGAATCGATTGCCGCGCCGGTGCGGCTGAAGCCCATGTCCAGCGAGCCGCTCACACTGCACATGGTCGAAGACTCGAAGGTGATCTACCAGGCCGTGGGCAAGGCCGCAGGCGTCAACGTGCTGTTCGATCCGGACTACTCCGGCAAGCGTATACAGGTGGACCTGAACGGTGTGTCGCTGCTGGATGCGTTGCGCATTGTCGGCACCATGTCGAACACCTTCTGGCGGCCAATCACGACTAACACCATCTTCGTAGCGGCCAACACCAGCGCCAAGCGCAAGGAGATGGAAGAGCTGGCGGTCCAAACGTTCTATCTGACCAATGCCTGGCAGCAGAACGATTTGAACGATGTGCAGACTGCGCTGCGTAACGTGCTCACCAGCCCCAACTTCAAGGCGTACGGCGTGGCGAGCCAGAACGCGATTGTGGCGCGCGGTACACCGGATGAGCTGATGCTGGCGCAGAAGATTGTGGACGACCTGGACAAGGCGCGTCCCGAAGTGGTGGTCGATGTAGCCGTGCTCGAAGTGAGTAAGAGCTGGCAGCGGGAGATCGGCATTGCCTGGCCGCAGAGCATAAGCGTCGCGCTGCAGAACGGTTCAACGAGCACCTCGTCGTCGTCGTCCTCTTCGTCTTCGTCATCGAGTACCACCACTTCCCCTCCGACGCTCTATACGTTGTCGCACCTCAACGCGTCGGACTTTGCGGTCACGGTCGGCACGGCAACGGCCTACGCGCTGCTGAACGATTCCAATACCAAGATTCTGCAGAACCCGCGCATCCGCGCCACCGACGCGCAGAAGGCGACGATGAAGATCGGCTCGCGCATTCCCATCGCGACCGGTTCGTACTCCACTTCCAGTTCTTCGTACTCCTCGCTGGCTGAGACGCAGTTTCAGTACATCGACGTGGGCGTGAACATCGAGATGACGCCCACCGTGCACTACAACCACGATGTGACGATGAAACTGGCGATTGAGGTGAGCTCGGAGAGCGGCAGCGTTACGATCAGCGGCGTCACCGAGCCCATCATTGCGCAGAAGAAGAGCGAGCAGACCATCCGGCTGCGCGAGGGCGAGGCCAGCATCCTGGGCGGATTGCTCAACCGCCAGGACATGGAGAGCTGGACCGGCATTCCAGGCCTCAGCTCAATCCCGTTCCTCAAGTATCTGTTTGGCGCAAAGGATCATCAGATCACGGAAGACGAGATCGTGTTCCTGCTTGTGCCGCATGTGGTGCGCTCGCCGTATCTGACGCAGGCGAACCTGCGCCCGGTCGATATCGGCGCCGGCCAGTCGATTGACCTGCGCCAGGCTCCGCCCGATGCCGTGGGCCCGGTAGCACCTGCAGCGCCCGCGCATCCGGTGGTTGAACCCAATGTGGGCACTGCTCCGGGCGCGACTGCCAGCACAGCGGCCACGGCGGCTCTACAGCAGATGCGATCTGCCGCGGATGCGCCTCCGCCAGCAGCTCAGCCGCCTGCTGCGGGGCCTGAGCCTGCACAGCCTGCCGCTGTGCCGCCCGCTGCCAACTTATCTCCTGTGGGTCGGCTGAACTTCTCGCTGGTGCCTTCCGCCAACCCGGTGGCCAGCGGCACCACGTTCCAGGTGCCGGTTGTCATCACCGGAGCGCAGGACATTGCCTCCGTACCGCTGCAGGTGGAGTACGATCCGGCGCATCTGACTCTGGTGAATGTGGGTGATGGCGACTTCCTGGGACGCGACAGCCAGCCGGTTTCCCTTGTCCATCGCGATGACGGGCCGGGCACAATTGTTGTGAACGCGTCGCGGCCACCGGGTACTGTGGGCGTGTCCGGTGCGGGCGTGGTTTGCGTACTTAGCTTCCAGGCGAAAATTACTGGAGAGACGGCACTCCGCATTACGCGCCCCGCAGCCATGACAGCCGCGCAGCAGCCAGTACAGGCGCAGGGCACGCAGGCGACGATCGTGGTCAAGTAGGGTGCAGGGATGACGAGCTTCAAACGGCCAAGCCGTAAGCGCGGCGAACGCGGCCTCACGCTGGTTGAACTGCTGGTGACCGTGGCCATTCTTTCGATCCTCGCTACGGCGGCGATTCCGGTGGCGCGCTTCAAGGTGAAGCGCGAGAAAGAACGCGAATTGCGCCGCGACCTGTGGGAGATGCGTGATGCCATCGACCACTACAAGGATGCGGCCGACCGCGGCGCCTTCCAGACCAAGGTGGACAGCCAGAACTATCCGCCCGATCTCGAGACGCTGGTGAAGGGTGTGGACGTGCAGGGCAAGAAGGTGCGATTCCTGCGGCGTATTCCCGTGGACCCCGTGACCGGAAACACCGAGTGGGGTATGCGCTCCATGAAGGACGATCCCACCTCGGATTCCTTCAGCGGAGATAGCGTCTTCGACGTTTACTCCAAGTCCACGGGTACTGCCCTGGACGGCACGAAATATTCGGACTGGTAGGGAACGATGCGCAGAACCGGCAAACACGAAGCAGGGTTTACGCTCATGGAACTGATCATCGTAATGACGATCATCAGCATCCTGGCGGCGCTGGCGGTTCCGCGCTTTACTGCGGCCATCAAGTCGGCGCGCGAAGCTGTGCTGCGCGAGGACCTGCGTGTGCTGCGCACCGCCATCGATTCGTACACCATGGACAAGCAGAAGGCGCCGCAATCGCTTGACGATCTGATCCAGGACGGCTACCTTCGGAGCATCCCCGAGGACCCGATGACGAAGACCACCGACTCGTGGATGACCGACACCAGCGACGCGTATTCCTCGGTGGATCAGACCGAGCCGGGCATCAGCGATGTCCACTCCGGGTCGCAGGAAGTCGGTTCGGACAATCGGCCCTACTCCGAGTGGTAAACCCGGCGGGGCACGCGAGGGACCGCATGCCTGGACGAAGAATCCTCTCCATAATGCTGCTGGCAGCCGTCTGCACGACTCTCTGTGCGCAGGCAAACAAGACCAAGACTTTTACGGTGCGTGTGTTTGACGGCAAGACGGGCACAAAGGTGGTGCCCGATAACATTCGGGTGCACATCAACCACCATTCCACCACCAGTCTCGAATGGGTGAAGCTGGTCGATGATGGTTCCGCCGTGGTCACCATCCCCGCTGAAGCCACCGTGCTGTCCGTCCGCGCCACGTACGACGATGGCATAGAGTACTACGTCAACTGCGATGTGGCGCGTCAGCATGACAGCTCGCAGGAAACCTGGTATCCGCTTGCTGACGTGCTTACCCAGGGCCTGGTGATCCCCAACGAATGTGGCAAAGCGCTCAGTGCAGCCGATCTGAAGATTGAGGTCAAGCCGGGCGAGTTTGTGCTGCTGGTACGCAAGCGCGGCTTCCGGGATTGAGCCGAGGCCAGGCTGCGCATACGATTGATCGCGGAGGTCGCGCTTCTTGCTGGTTCAGAAAGAGAATCCTGCAGCACCAATTGAGATTGTGCGCCGTGCGGAGCGGTTCTACGCGGCGTTGATGGCGCATGTCTCCGATGCCGCACAGGCGGAACTCGGTCTTGGCGGCACACTCGTCTATGCAGGCGAACTCGATGAAGATGGCCGCGCGCTCATGGCTGCGAGCAACAGTGCTGGTGCTGCGACGTTGGCAGCCACGGCTGATCCAGCGGCACAGAAGCAGGCCGTCCGCGAGGGCATCGTGGACTTCCTCGTTACCTCGCTCGACGAGGCTGTACGCATTCTCAAGAATGAAGTACGCAAGCATGCAACGGTGGCCGTGTGTGTGGGCGCTGCGCCCGATGCAGTTGAGCAGGAGATGCGGGAGCGCGGCGTGCAACCGGATCTGTTACGGGCAGGCGTGCATCCGTGGGCGCAAGGCTCGCAGCAGTTGGAGGTTGCGCCTCCGAGCAGTGGCGTGGTGCGCCTGGAGTGGCGCGTAAGCGCGGCACCGGCACTTTGGATGCCGAAGCTCGATTTACTTGCTCGCGCCTGCTTGTTGCCTGTGGATGGAGTAGCCTTGCGCTGGCTGCGCCTGTCGCCGCGCTACTGCGGCCGTGCGGCCATGGGCGTGCGCGTAGTGCGCTGCCCGGCGCATGTTGCAGTGGAGTTTGCTGCGCGTGTGGCAGAGGCGGTCAAGGATGGTGAAGTCGGTGTGCCCGTGGATGTCCACACGGTTGCGGACTGATCTTACTCGGCTTGGTCTTCGCCTTCTGTGATGAGGGCCCACAGCTCATTGATGCCGCTGCGCGTCTTCGCGGAGACAGCGAGAATCGTATCCAGTTCGAGGCCCTTTCTGAGTGCGGCCAGATTGCGCGTGCGCTCATTGCCGCTCAGCCGGTCCACCTTCGTTGCCACCACGGCGAAACTGCGCCCGGCGGCGCGCAGCCAGTCGATCAACTGGCGGTCGCTCTGCTGCGGCGGAACATTGGAGTCGATCAGGCAAATGCACAGGCCGAGCGTGGCGCGCTCTGCCAGGTAGGGCTCGATGAACGCAGGCCAGCCCGCGGAGATCGATTTCGAAATCTTGGCGTAGCCGTAGCCCGGCAGGTCCGCAAATACCAGTTTGCGCTGCTGCCGCTGATCGAGGAGCGCGAAGAAGTTGATGGCCCGCGTGCGTCCCGGCGTGGACGAAACCTTTGCGGCCTTGTCACCCACCAGCGCGTTCAGCAGACTCGATTTGCCCACATTGGAGCGGCCAAGAAAAGCGATCTCCGGTACCGTGGGAGCCGGAAACTGCTCGGCGGCGAGGGCGGATAACAAAAATTGGGCTGAATAGCGCATAGTTGGCAGCCTGTTCAGGATACAGGAGCGGGCTTGGCGAAGGCTTGCTCAAGGCGCTTGAGGCGCATGCCCAGCGTGAGGCCGCGCATCGCGTTAAAGAGGCAGAACGCCGCCCAAAGGCCGTGATTGCCAATGAATCGCTCGAAGCCGACAGCGAGCAAAAGAAAGACGCCCACGGAAAGCAGCATGCTGTTGCGCAGGTCGCGGGCGCGCGTTGCGCCGATGAAGACGCCGTCCAGCTGAAAGCCCCACACGGAAACCACCGGCAGCGCCACGACCCAGGGCAGAAATTGCACGGCCAGCGTGCCGACCCCGGCCTGATTGGTATAGAGGCCGATGAGCGCATGTCCGCATACCAGATAGACGAGCGCCATGGTTCCTGCAACCAGGAAGGACGCGGTGGTGGAGGCGCGCAGCACGGCGTGGAAATCGGCGCGGCGCTGTGCACCGATCGCCTCGCCCACCAGTGCCTCGGTGGCATTGGCGAAGCCGTCGAGGCCGTAGGAAGCAAGCAGGTGCAGGTTCATCAGTACGGCGTTGGCTGCCAGCACTGCATCGCCAGCGCGCGCGCCTGTGCGCGTGAACCATGCATAGGCCAGCACCAGCCCCGCGGTGCGCAGAAGGATGTCGCGGTTGAGTGCGAACAGATGCCGCAAGCTAGGCGCGTGGGCAATCTCATGCCACTCGAGCGGAGCAGTCCCGCGCGCGACCGTATGGCGCGTCAGCAAAAGGCCCAGAAGGCAGCCGGTCCAGTCGGCCACGAGGGTTGCAGTAGCGATGCCGGCTACGCCCCAGTGCAGCCGCAGAACCAGCACAAGCGCAACGGCCACATTGACGACATTGATGGCAGCTTGCAGCGCAAGTGCCGTTCGCGCGCGCTGCCGCCCCAGCAGGTCGCCGAGGATGACGTAGCTGGCCAGCGCCGCGGGGGCCGACCAGATGCGAATGTGGCAGTAGAGCAGTGCATTGGCGCGCACCTCGGCACTCGCGCCCAGCAGCGCGATTGCGCCAGCGATGAGAGGACCTTGCAGCACGAGGATGACCGAGCCAATCAGGAACGCAATCAACATGGCGCGGACCAGGTGCAGCCGCAGAGCGTGCGTATCGCGCGCCCCATAGGCCTGCGCCACGAGGCCCGTGGTTCCCATGCGCAAAAAGCCGAAGGTCCAGAAGACGCCGTTGAAGAAAATTCCGCCCATGGCCACGCCGCCCAGCGCCGCCGCACCCGGCAAGTGACCAGAGAGTACCGTGTCCACTGTGGAGAGCAGCGGCTGCGTCATGTTGGAAAGGATGAGGGGAATCGCCAGCACAAAAACGCGCCGGTACCAGTAGGCCATTGCGTCGATTGTACGTGGCTGCGTGAGGGAAAATGGAAAGGCCCCGAGCGCGTGGCACTCGGGGCCTGGTTGTGAAAGCGATCGCGGCTACTGGCGAGCTACTTGTCCCGCGGACTCCGGCTTTGCGACGGACTGCAGTACCTCTGTCTCCTCTGGAACAGGCGTGGGCAACGGGCCCTCGAGCGCGAGAGCCAGAACTTCGTCCATCTGGTCTACGAAGTGGAGCTTCATTGAGTTCTTGATGTTGTCAGGTAACTCGGCCACGTCTTTTTCGTTGGCCCGCGGCAGGATCGCCTCAAAGATGCCCGCGCGCAGTGCCGCGAGCAGCTTTTCCTTCAAGCCGCCAATGGCCAGCACCTTGCCGCGCAGCGTGATTTCGCCGGTCATGGCGATGTCGCGCCGGACAGGAATCTTGGCGAGGGCGCTGGCGAGCGCTGTGGCCATGGTGATGCCGGCCGAGGGGCCGTCCTTGGGAATGGCGCCCTCGGGCACGTGCAGGTGAATGTCGAGATTGCGATAGAACTCGCGGCTCAAGCCCAGCAACTGCGCCTTGCCGCGAATATAGCTGAGTGCGGCCTGCGCGGACTCCTGCATTACGTCGCCGAGCTGACCAGTGATGGTGAGCTTCCCCTTGCCGTCGAGTACCTGTACCTCGGTGGTAAGAATGCTGCCGCCCACCTCGGTCCAGGCAAGGCCGGTCACAAGACCGACTTCGCTCTTCTCGTGCACCTCGGAATCGCGGAACTTGGCCACGCCGAGGAACTCGCTCACGTTGGCCGCGGTGATCTCTTCCTTGTGCTTTGCACCCTTCTTCACTACGCGGCGGGCTACCTTGCGGCATACGTTGCCGATTTCGCGCTCCAGGTTGCGCACGCCGGCTTCGCGCGTGTAGCTGCGAATGATCTCGCGAATTGCGTCGTCCTGGAAGATGATGTTCTTTTCGCTGAGGCCAGTGCCCTCGCGCTGCTTCTTCACGAGGTACTGCCGTGCGATCTCCAGCTTTTCCTGCTCTGTATAGCCTTGCAGCCGCAGAACTTCCATGCGGTCCTGCAGTGCAGCGGGAATGGTGTGCATCACGTTTGCCGTGGCGACGAACAGCACCTGCGAGAGGTCGTAGTCCACGTCGAGGTAGTGATCCTGGAACGTGGTGTTCTGCTCGGGGTCCAGCACTTCCAGCAGTGCCGAAGCTGGATCGCCGCGGAAGTCCGAGGCCATTTTGTCGACCTCATCGAGCAGAAAGACGGGGTTCTTGGTGCCTGCGCGCTTCATGTGTTGGATGATCTGGCCCGGCAGCGCTCCAATGTAGGTGCGGCGATGACCGCGGATCTCGGCCTCATCGCGCACGCCGCCCAAGGACAGGCGCACGAACTTGCGGCCCGTGGCCTTCGCAATCGACATGCCCAGCGACGTTTTGCCTACGCCCGGAGGCCCGACGAAGCAGAGGATCGAGCCCTTCGGATTTTTGACCAGCTGGCGCACGGCGAGGAACTCGAGGATGCGCTCCTTGATCTTCTCAAGGCCGTAGTGATCTTCGTTCAGCACTTTCTCGGCGAAGTCGATGGAGCGCGTTTCCTTGGAACGCTTCTTCCACGGCACGGCGAGCAGCCAGTCGATGTAGTTGCGGCTCACGGTGGACTCGGCCGACATGGGTGGCATGGCTTCGAGCTTCTTCAACTCCTGGATCGCCTTGTCGAGCACATCCTTGGGCATGCCTGCGGACTCGATCTTCTTGCGCAGTTCGTCGAACTCGCTCTTTTCGCCGCGCCCCAGTTCCTTTTGGATGGCCTTGATCTTTTCGTTGAGGTAGTACTCTTTTTGCGCCCGCTCCATCTGCCGCTTTACGCGCGACTGGATGTTGCGGTCAAGGTCGAGTTTTTCGATTTCGATGTCGAGCACATCGGCAATGCGCGCCAGGCGCGCCGCGGGATCGAAGATGCCGAGCAGTTCCTGCTTCTCCTCGATGCCGATCTGCAGATTTGCCGCGATGGTGTCAGAGAGCTTGGCTGCCTCGTCCATGCGCACGGAGGCGATGATGGTCTCGTAGTTGAGCGACTGCTGCAGCTTTACGTACTGCTCAAAGAGCGCGGTGACGCGCTGCATCAGTTGCTCGGCGGCCGGTGTCATTTCAAAATCGGACTTGCCGGTGCGCACCGTGGCCACGAAGAAGCCGTCGCGGTCGTTCACTTCGATGGACTTGGCGCGCTCCACGCCCTCGACCAGCACCTTGATGTTGCCATCGGGCATCTTGACGCTCTGCACAATGTTGCAGATGGAGCCGACCTGGTAGATTTCCTTGGCCTTGGGTTCGTCGATCGAGGCGTCGTGCTGCGTGGCGAGAAAGATCTTGCGGTCGCCGTTGAGCGCTTCTTCCAGCGCACGCACGCTGGACTGCCGGCCCACCACGAAGGGCGTCATCATGTAGGGGAAGATCACCATGTCCCGGATGGGCATCATGGGCAGCTTGCGGGATTCGGTCTTTTCGCGAGACGTCGTCATGGGCACACCTTATCAAATAGACGCAGAAAAAGGGCTCAGGGTGCAGAACAAGTAGCCTGAGGCTTGTTGGGATTGTACAGCGGATTCAGCGGACGAAAAGGTCCTGTGAAAAGACCAGGCCCCGCACGCGGAGCCTGGTCGAAGAGGATTTGCGTGTGAAGAAACTCAGCCTGCCTTCTCTAGCAGGCAGAGCGACAGGTCGCGGCGCTCCACCATCTCGCGCGTGATTTCCAGGTCGCGCGCGCGTTTGTTTGAGGGCAGATGATACATCAGGTCGAGCATCAGCTCTTCCAGGATCATGCGCAGGCCACGAGCGCCGACCTTGCGGGCCAGGGCTTCGCGCGCTACCGCGCCGATTGCATCCGGGGTGAAGTGCAGCCGGACATTCTCGTACTCGAGCAGGCGCTGGTACTGCTTGAGGATGGCGTTGCGCGGCTTGGTGAGGATCTCCACCAGCGCGGGCTCGTCCAGTTCATCCAGCACGCCCATCACGGGCAGACGGCCAACAAACTCGGGAATCAGGCCGTACTTGATCAGATCTTGCGGCTCGGTCTTGCGCAGCAGTTCGGTGTCGCGATGCGAACGAACTGCCGCCGCATCGGCCTCGGCGTCCGCGGCCTTAAAGCCCAGCG
>WSSedB1CaDRAFT_10001204_pt1 | contig 10035 bp, 7 predicted proteins | sample WetSurSB1Cattail_FD_9460 | JGI IMG/M metagenome (IMG submission 9460)
TTTGGGGCAAGGATACTATACGTGATCGAATCGGGAAACTGACATTTCATATATCACCGCGATCATTTTTTCAGGTTAATACCAAACAGGCAGAAGTATTATATAATAAAGCGTTGGAATATGCTGCTCTTACGGGCAGAGAGACAGTTATTGATGCCTACTGTGGCACGGGAACCATAACGCTTTTTCTTGCACGTAAGGCACAAAAAGTATATGGCATAGAAATTGTTAAGCCAGCAATCTTTGATGCTCGCAAAAATGCGAGAGAAAATCATATTAAGAATGTTGAGTTTATTGTTGGAGATGCAACGGTTGTTATGCCGAGTCTTTACCATAAGAATGTTTTACCGGATGTTATTGTCGTTGATCCACCTCGTTCAGGATGTACCGAAGCTGTATTGAAAACTTTTGCCAGCATGGGACCAAAACGAATTGTCTATATATCCTGTAATCCGGAATCACTTGCTCGTGATCTTGCTATCCTTGATAAAATCGGGTATGTTGCGACGAAAATACAGCCAGTAGATATGTTTCCACAGACGTATCACGTCGAGAGTATTGCGTTGCTACGGCGAAAAATATCCAAAAATCCTTGATTTTCAGTACTTCTAGCCACATTTTCGCTTTAAGAAAAATAAGGATGGAGAGCTCAAAAAAGTGATTAAAGAGTTCATAAAAGTGGAAGTGCGGTTACATCTGGTGTGAGTGGATACGTTAATTTTTATTAGAAGTAAGTGGATTTATCAATCTACAATAGCATAGATTTTAAGTCTTAGACGTTTGATATTTGATAATATTGAACGTCTATTTTTTATCCGTTTTTAATGAAGGAGGAACAGAAAATGTTAAGACAAGGTATGATTGAACGATTTAGAAAGGCTGCTCCAATGATTAGGGAACTTGTTGATGATTTGGCATGGATTCAGAACGAATTCAATCCAGAAAAAACAACAGAAGAAGAGAGAACCTATGTAAAGCATTTATTGGGGTTAGGTAGTAACGCATTCGATGAAAGTAATTGGCGTTTAAAGCAAATGTATGCAGCTATAAGCAAACAAGGGCGCTTAGTCCGAAATTCAGCCAGTAGGTTCGAAATGGAAGGCACAGGCATTGAATTCACGTGTGGTAGTAGTTGTGAAGTTTATGCACCGTATTTCTCAGATGAAAAAGAATGGATGGCCTGGCTTCCAATGTCTATCGAATATAGTGGCGATTATTACTTTACGAAACGTCTGGGTATGAGACTGAAAAGTGCTTTCGTAAGAATCAAAGGAAGATGAAGGTTGGGTATAAAAAAAGCACTATCAGCGGCTAACTGATAGTGTTCTTGTGAAAATTTGCTATAAACAAATTTCAGTTCTTAAGATTTATTATAGCAGATTTTCGCTTGATTTATATAGAAAAGTTAAGCGAAAGAACTTAAAGATTTATGAAAACATTTTCGTTCATCAACAAAAAAGGCGGCATTGGCAAAACAACGATTACGGTCAATATGGCGTACGCCATAGCAGAAAGCTGCGATTTAAGAGTTCTGGTTATAGATAATGATGATTAGGGCAATGATTCGCAGTTCTTTGACGCAGATCCAGAAAGATCATTGGCAGATATACTTTTAGGCAATGCGCAGTTGCCAGATAACGATTATATGAGTGTACATCGTTTAACTTAATCGGATAACCTGATTTGCCTAAATTTGTTGATGCTTATATACGTTTAAATTTTTAGAGTAATACTTATAGAGGTGCAAAAAATTGAAAATAGAACGATTAGTTGCGATTCTTTCTATTCTTGCGAATGTAGATCGAATTACAGCGCAAGAACTGGCTGGTCGCTTTGAAGTGTCGAAAAGGACAATTCTTCGGGATCTGGATACACTCAATGGTGCGGGGATTCCGATTATATCTTATCCTGGTATTGGTGGAGGGGTGGGAGTATTGGGAGGTTATAAGATAAATAAACATATTCTCTCTACAAGTGATCTAGAAAAAATATTTACTGGACTGAGTGCGATAAACAGCATTCAGTAAGATTATGCGATAACAAATTTGTATAAAATAAAATCGATACGGAGGTTGAAAAGTAATTTTTAAGAGACCACGACTTGGTCACTAACGCGGAGCTAGAAGGAACGGCGCACCCTAGTGATTTGCATAAGTGGGGATTTTTATTGATATTTAATTCCGTTAGGATGCATCGCTTAACTTTTTCTTGACATTACAAGTCTTATTTTATAAAATAATACTGACCTGGGTCAATTGACGAGGGCTGATCTTTTATTAATTAATAAACAATTTGTAGTAATATACACATATAGGAGGTAAAATTTATGATACAAGTTGACAAGGAAAATATAGTTACATTGGAGGTTGTAAAAAAAGAAGAATTGACAAAATTTAAGAAAGACCTGCAAAAAGCATTTGCAGTTGCAGTGGTTGAGACATTTGGTTCTAAATTAGATAAGCCGATTCCTTCTGATGAAGATCTAGAAAAATCTTTTAATGCTGATGGAGCTGTTGTTTATCATATTTTCTCAAATGGAAAAAAGACAGGCGGCGTTGTACTTATTATCAATGAAATAACACAACATAACTCGTTAGACTTTTTCTTTATATCAGTAAATGAACATAGTCGTGGCATTGGCTTAAAAGCTTGGAAAGCTATTGAAGAAAAGTACATTGAAACTAAAGTTTGGGAAACTCATACACCGTACTTTGAAAAACGTAATATTCATTTTTATGTAAATAAATGTGGCTTTAAAATCGTAGAATATTTTAATAAACATCACTCTGATCCGCATGCACCAATTGACGAGGACTTCCCTGGAGGCGAAGATTTCTTCAGGTTTGAAAAAGTAATGAAACGATAAATTTTACTTGTTTATTGACAGCGTGGTTTGTTCATCATATGCTTGACTTAGGTCAGTAATGAAGTGATATATGGAAGCAAGTCGTTTTATTTGCAGGTTTTACCGAATTAGGGGGTAATAGGAGTATGCGAGTTAGAAAAGATCCAAAAGTTCGTCAAGAAGAGCTGATTGATGCAGCTTTGGCATTGTTTAGTTCTGCTGGTTATAAAAAAACAATGATTGTCGATATAGTGAAGCGAGCTGGTGTAGCGAAAGGAACTTTCTTTTACTATTTTTCTACCAAGGAAGCCGTTTTAGAAGCTATATGTTCGCGTTGGGCACTTGAGATGGCAAACTCTTATCAGAGGAAAAGTAAAGCGCACACGGCAATCAAAAAATTGCAGATTTTCATTTCAGAATTAACGTTGCCTAGTCAAGTGGATGAGCTGATTGACAAGTTGTGGGATGAGAAGGAATTTAATCTAGTTTATACTATTTGGCAGCAACAAGTGGAGACTTTTTTTAACCCGATTTTGTTTGAAATCATCAAGCAGGGCAATCAAGAGGGCAGCATGCAGATAGCCCATATAAAGGAAACGATTGCGTTTTTCTGGAGTACAGTGGATTGCTTATTTGATGTTGCTTTTTTAAAAGAGCCAGAGGAAGTCTTTCTTATTAAAACAAAAATTGCCGAATCTATGTTGGAACGAATTTTGGGAATCGCGGAAGGAAAACTTGAACTTGCTATTTCTCAAGTCTAAAAATTTAAGCTGCGTAGGAATGCGCATCTTTTTTTACCACGTAACTGACCTGGGTCATTGATTCGTAGGAAAAATGTATTGTAGTTATGAAGATTCAGTCTATTTTTTTCTCGTTAACTGACTTTGGTCAGTTGCCATAAAACGGCTCGTTATTACGACAGTTTGAAAAGAGATTATAGCTTAGAATCTATTCTTTCTTCATAATTTTTACTTAAAATTTTGTAATAAAAACTATAAAGATATAGAGAGAAAGGAATAGCTTATGAATATTAAGAAAGTATTGATTTTATGGGGCGTTTCACTTATGTTTTGGGGCGTACCCAGCCAAACGAATGCGCAGGCAGTGCAATTGACGATTGTAGACAGTATACGAATGGCGCTTACGCATAGTCCAGAGATAAAAGCAGTTGAGGCTGAAGTGGCCAAATCAGCTTGGCTGATTAAGGAAAATAACGCAGTCTATTTGCCGGTTTTTAGCGCCAATCATGTGCAAACGCAAAATGGGTCTGTCTCTGGTGGCTCTTCATCTGATTCTCGTTCATCCTATATTGAGGCAAAAACGACTTTATACAGCGGAGGACTCAACGAAGGACTCACTGCGCAGGCGAAGGAGCTTTATGCAGGTGCACAGTATAATCTGGCACAAACAAAGCAACAGATTATTACCAATACCTATTTGGCTTATTATAATGTTTTACAGACCGAAAAAAATGTGGGGCTCGCCAATGATGCGGTGCAGCGATTGGCAGAGCATTTAGCTATAGTTAAGGCGCAGTATTCAGAAGGGACTGTGATAAAAAGCGATGTGCTGCGGACTGAGGTTGAGCTGGCGCAGGCAAAGCAAAATCATAGTAAAGCGGAAAATGATTATAGACTGGCAGACAGTCATCTCGTCATGCTGCTGGGGCTTCCTGCTGATCAAGAAGTAACACTGGCTGAAACCAGTACTGCACTGAATTATGCTGGCTCTGTGACACAAGCGGTTCAAACTGCATTGTCAGAGCGCGCAGAACTTAAACAAGCGTATCAGGAGGAAAAAGCTGCTCAGCAGGGGATACAAATCGCTCAAAGCGGTCAATTGCCCTCGGTGAACTTGTCGTTGAAAAAAGAGTGGAAGAATCAGGACGCATCCGCCAATGATTGGACAGCGCAAATGGCTGTATCCTTCAACCTATTTGACGGTAATAGGACCAAAGCTAAGATCAAACAGGCCGAGTGGGAAACTACGCAAAAGCATGAACTGTTGCAGCAAAAAACGGAGAAAGTTACATTAGAAACCAAAGAAGCTTATTTCAATATGCAAAATGCCCGCACGGCTATGGAAATAGCCTTTCAGGTTGTTGGCAAAGCGGAAGAGGATTATATGATCGCGCAAGTTCGTTACCAATCTGGAATTGGCACAAATCTGGATGTGATTGATGCACAGGGCGCATTGACCACAGCGAAATTTAACTATATTAATGCCCGATATGATTACAATAAATATACGGTGCAGTTAGCACAAGCTATGGGGACGATTACGGAGGATGATGTACATGATAAAAAAGAAGCCGCGCGTTAGAACTTTGATGCTGATATTGATTTTGGTACTGTTTATCTGTACAGCTGTTTGGCGGATTTACAACGCTCAACAGCAAGCAACGGTAGAGATTCAACCTCTTGCGGTTACGACCGCAGCAGTAAGCCGGACACAAAAGCCTAATACCCTCAATTTGATTGGTACGGTAGAGGGCATAACCTCAGCTATTATCAGTAGCCGTTTTGCAGGAAAAATCGAAGAAATACGTGTCGAGGACGGTCAGGCGGTTTCGACTGGTACAGAACTTTTGAGATTAGACACGGTTGAATTAGCGAATGCGGAGCGGATTGCCCAAAATAATATTCGTCAGGCACAGGCAAATCTCAATACGGCACAGACTGACTATCAGCGTTACTATAATCTCTATGCAAAAAAAGCTGTTACCAAACAGCAACTAGAAAGTGTGCAGGCTAAAATGATTACCAGCCAAGCGGAGGTTGATAATGCCTATGCCAATCTGAATAATGCCCAAAAGCAAATCGATGACGGTAGTCTTAGAAGTCCGGTAAATGGTGTAATTGCCAACAAAGCAGTCACTGTCGGTCAAGTCGTTTCACCGGGTACTACCCTTCTAATGGTAGAACAAATCGATCAAGTGTATGTCGTAGTCAACATTGAACAAAAAGATATTGTCACTGCAAAACTGGGAATTGCGGTAAATGTTACAGTGGATGCATATCCAGAGGAATCTTTTGCTGGCACTGTTGCGGTTATTAATCCAGTGGCAGGTAGTGAGAGCCGGATGTTTCGGGTTAAAATCAAGGTCGATAATGCTGGACAACTTTTAAAGCCGGGGATGTTTGCCCAAGCTGCATTAACCTCGGGGCAGGTGAAATCTGTTCTGGCGATACCGCGTGCTGCGATGATGACACAAAAGGGGCTGCATTATGTCTATATTGTGGAAAATGGTCAAGCGAAAAAAATACTAGTAGAAACCGGTGATTTAATCGGTGATCTGATTGAGATTAAAGCGGGCCTCAATGAAGAAATGGCAGTGGTGATTGATAATTTGGATAAAATTAAAGATGGCGATGCCTTAGCGAATGAAGGAGGCGATAGCCAATGAGCTTACCGGAAATCAGCATCAAGCGTCCTGTCTTTGCTACAGTTACGTTGCTTGCCTTGATTCTATTGGGAATTGTCAGCTATTTCCGCATGAATGTGGATGAAATGCCGGACACAAGTTTTCCTTATGTATCGGTCAGCATTACTTATGAAGGTGCACAGCCGGAACAAATTGACACGCAGGTTACTAAAAAAGTGGAGGAGGCAGTCGGCGAGGCCAAAGGGGTAAAACATATCCGGTCGGCATCTCGTGAAGGTATAGCCGAAATTGGCGTTGAATTTAATTTGGATATAGATCCAGCGATCGCAACGCAAGAGGTCCGAGACAAAATCAGCGCCATTCGCAGCGAGCTGCCTGATAAGATTAAAGAACCCGTAATCGCTCGTTTCGATATGAAAGCAGCGCCTGTCGTGGCGATTGCTTTCACTAGCGATAACGTCAATCTGCGCGAGTTGAGTATTTTAATAGATGATGTGATTAAGCCTCGTTTGCAAAAAATTACTGGTGTCGGACAACTGAAAATAACGGGGCTTCAAGAACGCGAGATTCAGTTGCTGCTGGATCGAGATAAAATAAATGCGTTTAGTTTTTCTATACCCGAAATTACCCAGCGCCTGCAGCAGGAAAATCAAGATATTCCTGCAGGTAAACTTACGGAACTAAATCAAAACTTATCTGTACGCACAGCGGGTAACTTCAAAAATCCGCAGGATTTCCTTTCCGCTGTAATCGGCACAAGAAATGGCGTGCCAGTCTATTATCGTCAGATTGGTTCTGTTAAGGATACAATTAAGGAAATCGAAACACTTGCGCGTTATGATAACAAACCAGCCATCGGTCTTGAAATCGGTAAGCAGTCCGGTGCCAATGCCGTGAACGTAGCCAAACAAGTAAAAGGTGAACTGGAAAAAATCCAGAAAAATCTACCCGCGGGAATTACCCTGCATATGGTTCGCGATGATGCAGAGCGTATCGAGGAATCTATTCATGAAGTTTGGTTTGACCTTATTATCGGTGGGTTCTTTGCCGTTGTTACAGTGCTATGGTTTTTGGGTGATTGGCGCAGTACCCTCATCAGTGCCTTGGCAATTCCAGCTTCGATTATTGCTACTTTCTTTTTTATGAAATTAGCCAACTTCTCCATCAACAGTATGTCACTTTTAGGATTGTCGTTGTCAGTCGGACTCTTAATCGATGATGCCATTGTTGTCATTGAAAATATTATTCGTCACCGCCAAATGGGCAAGTTGGCTATTCAAGCGGCTGCTGACGGAACCAAAGAAATCGCCTTAGCGGTTATGGCGACGACCTTTACCGTAGTCGCAGTGTTTTTTCCCGTCGGTTTTATGTCTGGTGCCAGCGGCCAATTTTTCAAGGAATTTGGTTTGTCGATTGCGTTTGCCGTCTTGGTATCTCTTTTCATATCTTTTACCTTGACACCGATGATGGCAGCCTTGTATCTGCCCGTTGGCTTGCAGCATACTGGAGGGCGTCTGGGACAGTGGTGGTTAAAGTGGAATGACTGGTTTGAGCATTTTGCGGATACTTATGCTGATTTGCTGAAAAAACTGCTCCAGCAATACCGAAAGAAAGTCTTGACTGGCGCCTTCGCTTTGTTTATGCTCAGCATGATGCTGTTTCAATATCTAGGTTCTTCCTTTATTCCAAACACCGACAATTCACAGTTTAGTGTAAAAATCAAAATGCAGGCGGGTTCAACTGTAGGAGCGCTGGATGAGCATGCGCAAAAGATGCTGGAAGCACTTCGCTCGCTTTCTGAGATTCAGCATATTTATAGTACATCGTCTGATCAAGAACAGACTTTCTTTATCACCTTAGTGCCCAAAAAAGAACGACAGCGCAGCCAAACTGAGGTGATTGGCGAAGTACGCCAAATCTTAAACAATATTCCAGGAGTTCGGGTGGATATAGAACAAGGTGACGGTAAGCCTGTTACTGTTTCAATCACAGGTGATTCCGTAGAAAAACTGGAGGAAATCTCCAATGAACTGCAAAAAAGAATGGAAACTGTACCGGGGATAAAAGATCTTGTGACGAGTCATCGGCCTGGTACTCCAAATCTAAATATTGCAATCAAAACAGAACGGGCAAATGATTTAGGCGTTTCCACAGAAGCCATCGGCAGCAGCCTGCAAACAATGCTGGCGGGAACGGTCATCGGTAAATATAGTGACAGCGATGAGCGTGTGGATGTCCGTATTAAGCTGACCGATGTGGATCACAGCCGCCCAGAAAGTCTAAATAGGATTTATGTGCCAAGCGAAAAGACAACAACTGATGGACGAAAAATGCTTATTCCTTTATCACAAACAGCCGGCTGGCAGTATGAGACCAGTCCGGCTGAGATTAATCGCTATGACCGGCAAAAGGAAATCCGCCTAACCGCCAATTTAGAGAAAACGACCCTTGGTGATTTTAATGATCAATTTTACCCTGGTGTGCAGGATATCCTTTTACCAACAGGCTATCAGATCAATGCTGCAGGGGTATCAGATGACATGGATGAATCCTTCTCTAGTATGGGCATTGCCTTAGCACTTGCGGTATCTTTCATCTTTATGATATTGGCAGCGCAGTTTGAAAGCTATAGTGAACCGTTTGCCATTATGCTGTCTCTGCCTTTAGCCATCATTGGTGCATTGCTCGGATTGTTCTTGGCAGGCAGTGATTTAAGTCTGATTTCAACAATCGGCATTATGATGCTTATGGGGCTGGTTACCAAAAATGCGATTCTTTTAATCGATTTTGCCAAACAGCGAATGCGAGAGCATGTCCCTTGTAATCAAGCCTTGATTGAGGCAGCCCGCATCCGTCTGCGTCCGATACTTATGACTAGTGTTGCCATGATTTTTGGCATGCTTCCCATTGCATTAGGTTTTGGACCGGGATCAGAAGCCCGCGCTCCTATGGCACATGCCATTATCGGTGGTCTGATTACCTCAACGTTGCTTAGTTTGGTGGTTGTCCCAGTCTTTTATTCTTTGATTCATGACTGGAAAAATCATAAAATTCGTTCAGAAAAAACGAATAAATCATAGAATTGCATAGTTTACATGCAGATGCAGTAGATTGGAGTTTTTTCAAAAGAATTTGGCGCAATCCAACCAAGGCCACTATGTGATTGAATAAAGTTGTAATAGACTTTAGTGTGATGAAAAATAGCAGGAATAGCTAGCTGATTTTTTGCGGAGAATAATTCTATAGAGTAAAGTTGATATTCCGTAGAACTATTTTTAGTCGCTTGTTATGTTTTTTGAATTGACATATAATAATTGCTATATAAGTTGAACTAAATATCAATGTTTAGAATGCTACGCACAAGCGATTAATTACAATGTCTGGTTGCTTAGCAATATCTTTAAGAAAAGCATGAACATTAGATCGAATTTTGTGTGTCTTATTATAGAAAACATTGTTAATGACTTTGGATTTAAGCCACTTTCAAAGCAGCCCTTTAATCAGGTTGATATTTGGACTATAAGGTGGAAGATACATAAGTTCTAGGTAGTTCTTATGGAAGAGATGATGTACTAATAAGATGAATAGTGTTCTTGTGTTGGAATATTTAATTTATAGCAGGAATAAAAAAAGAAAAGACGAATACATATTTGCATGAAAGAAATATTGAAAAATAATGGGCTGAAAGAAATGCTATAGTGTAAAAAGGAAAAATTGTACTGTTTGAAAATAGCCAATTTTAAACAAATGGTTGTCAATGGTAAAAATTTATTTTAAGCGGTATCGGGATGTTTAGATAAATCTA
>WSSedB1CaDRAFT_10001205_pt1 | contig 10035 bp, 9 predicted proteins | sample WetSurSB1Cattail_FD_9460 | JGI IMG/M metagenome (IMG submission 9460)
GGCTCCTCATGGCTGGCGCCGCGGCTTTATGGTTTCCTGGAAGCCTATCCGGATGTTTCCGTCGCCTTGCTGTTGGACGACGCGGAACTGGATCTGGCGATGCGGGAGGCCGATGTCGCGATTCGCATGCATCCGCCGAAGCAGCCCGACCTGGTGCAGCGGCATTTGATGACGATGCAGTGGCATGTCGTGGCCGCTCCGGAATACCTGAAGAAGCATGGCGTTCCGCAGCGGGCCGAGGATCTGGATGCCCATCGCCTGGTTCTGTTCGGCCAGCACCACCCACCGATTCAGGAAGTCAACTGGCTCGCGGAGGCTGGACGCCGCCCCGGTAACCCCCGCAGAGCACTGCTGGAGGTGAATTCGATCCATGCGGTGCTGCTGGCGATCCGGTCCGGATTGGGGATTGGGGCGTTGCCGGATTACGTGGTGAATGAGAACCCCGATCTGGTGCATGTGTTGACCGACCTGAAAGGGCCGAAGGTGGACGTGTTCTTTGTCTATCCGGAGGAACTGCGGAATTCGAAGCGCGTCGCGGTGTTTCGCGATTTCCTGTTAGCCCGACTGGCGGAGATCCACTGACCGCCTTCGGCTAAGCCGATTGATTGATATCAATGCAACGATGACCGAATGATTCCCAAGGTCATTGGACCGGTGGCGGTGGCATCGGCACATTGCCACCGCCCGGTCCTTTTTAGCCCCAAAATTCAGAGACTTAGGCCGGGCACCGCCCAACGGGACCCAGCTATGCTTTTTTGAACAATACCAATAAGTCGGTATGCGAAATCGACATGCCGGGTGCCAGTTCTGAACAGTGGTTTCCTTCGCAGATGCGGGATTAAAGAGGGACATCAGTTACGACGGCACCGCCGTTAGAGTTTCAGCGCAAGTCGCTGGAAAGGGGCCTCTGGTCCCTGCGTCTCCCAGACGTGAAGCCTCCCTGTATACTTGCCCCCGGTGAATAACCGGGGGCTTTTCTTTTACGCCCCCCGCTTACGGCCGGCTTCCAGCACCGCATTCACCATGACCGTGATATCGGTGTGGTTGGTCCTGTGGTTGACGATCGCCGCTCTGATCGCCAGCACGCCGCCAATTATCGTGGTGGACGGCGCGGCGATTCCGGATTCGTGCAGGTCCGCCGTGATGTCTGCGTTCAAGCGGTCGAGATCGCCCTGGGCCGCGATATAGCGGAAGCAGACGATGTTGAGCGCGACGGGCGCCAGCCTTTCCAGCGATGGCTCCCGATCCACGCGGGCGGCAAGCGTCGCCGCCAGGTCGCAGGTTTGTTCGGCGATGGCGCCGATACGGTCCGCACCATAGACGGACAGCGTCATCCAGACCTTCAGTGCCCGAAACCCTCGTGACAGATCTGGCCCCAGGTCGCAGGGCCACACGCCGCCGGCGGCCAGACCCCGGTCTTCGCGCTTCAAATAGGCGGCTTCCGCACCGAATGTTTCCAGTTGCCGAGCTGGATCGCGTACGACGATGCAGCCGGCGTCATAGGGAACTTGCGCCCATTTGTGGAAGTCGAACGCGACCGAGTCGGCCTGCTCGATCCCCGCCAGCAGCGGGCGCAGTTTCGGTGACAGGGCGGCGACCGCCCCGAAGGCGCCATCGACGTGGAACCACAGCCCGTGCCTCGCCGCGAAACCGGCAATCGCGCGAAGATCGTCGATCGCGCCGGTATTGACCGTGCCGGCCGTGCCGATCACCAAAAAGGGCTGGGCGCCGGCCGCGCGGTCTGCCTCCAGGTGCTGCGCCAGCAGATCGAGACGCATGCGGCCTTCCGCGTCACAGGGAATCATCCGCAGCGCATCGCGCCCCAAACCGGCCATTTCCATCGCGCGCGGCATGCAGCCATGCGCGGCGGCGGATGTGTAGGCGACGAGGCGCGTCCCATCGACACCATCGCTGCGCACCGAGGGGCCGAGTTTGGCGGAACGGGCGACCAGCACGCCAATCAGGTTGGCAATTGAGGTCCCGGTGACCAACACCCCGGACGAGTCGGATGGAAAGCCAAGCATCTCGGCGGCCCAGGCGATCACCTGACGTTCAACCTCAATCGGCGCGTGATCGCGGCCGCCCAGGTTGGCGTTCAGGCCGCCCGCCAACAATTCGGCCAGCATGCCGATGGGATTGCCGCCGCCATGGACCCAGCCCATGAATCTTGGATGCAGATTGCCAGTGGAATAGGGTTGGACCAGCCGCTGGAAGGTTTCGTAAACCGCCTCCGGCGCTTGCGGTTGGCGTGGCAAGGCCTGACGCAGTTCCTGTCGCAACGGGTCCGGCATCTTCTGCCATACTGGGCCGTCGCGCAGGGTTTGCAGGTGATCGAACATGTCGTCAATCATGCGGTGCCCAAGCACGCGCAGATCGGACCAGTCGGCGGGATCGAGGCTTTCCATCCCGTCTGTATCGGTTGCGCCGTCAGTGGTCGTCATCACATCCCCGTCGCCATGCCAAGCGCGGCCATTACACCCGCGTCCAGCACCGGTCGTAGCGGAACCGGACGACTGACCGCCAGACCCATGACGTCGTCATACCCCCACAGCGCCCAGGAGATCCCGTTTTCCTCGAAGCCCTGCCTCGCGGTCTTCAGCCAGGCGAGGCGCGCGGATCGGTTCAACTGGGCGGTCGCCCCGAATTCACCGGCAAGAAGACGGACATGGTGAGCTTGCGCCCACCCGGCGGCGCGGTCGATGGCGTCGGTGACATGCGCACGGTCCCAGTGCGAGGCGCAGTAATAGCGGATCAGGTCCCGCGTCGGCGCGTCGGCCGGTGCCCGCATCCGAGCGTCACAGTCATTGGCCGCCGGGAAGGGTAGCGCGGCCAGTGCGGTGCGATCGACATCGGATCGGTAGGCGGCGAGCGATGTCAGGTCGGCGGGATCGTAGAAATGGAAGCTATACACGACGTGCGGATCGTCCTCGGGCGTAAGGGCCAAGAGGCCCGGGACGCTTCCCCAGTCCTGACCCGTCAGCACGACCAGCGATTGGGGCAAGGAAGCGCGGATTTCCGCCAGCACCCGATGCTGCAACCGCCCCCAACCGGCTGGGTCGTTCGGGAACACCGGTTCGTTCACCACTTCCGGTACGGTTCGAGCGGGGTCGAGCCCGCGCAGGGCCGGCGCCAGGGTATTCCAGAACCGTAACAGCCTATCGGGATCGGTTGTTTCCAGATGCCAGTCGCGCGGGTGCGGGGACACGACGACCGTGAGCCCCTGACGCTGGATACGCCTGATCGCGGGTAGCAGTGCGCGGACATCGAGAAGGTCGGGATCGACCGCTAGCCTGACGAAGTCGAAGCCGGCGGTGCGAAGATCGGCCAGCGCCCGATCGCCGATATAGTTCGCCAGGACAGCAGGGTCGCGGCTGACCGGAAAGCGAAACCAGCCGGTGACGTTGATGCCTCGGTTAAGCGGGGTTTGCCCGATTGCCGAACCGGACAACAGGCAGAGCATCAACACCAGCAGCCTCATACCGATACTTTCACCGAACTCGGTACATAGCGTTCGACGAGGTACAGTGGCCGCTGTTTCGTTTCGTTAAACACTCGTCCCAGGTATTCGCCAATCACGCCCAGGAACATCAGTTGTATGCCGCCCAGAAACAGCACGACCGTCATCAGGCTGGGATATCCGGCGACGGGATTGCCGATGATCAGCGTCTTCACGATCACCTGCGCGGCGTAGATCACCGATAACAGCGCGACCGCCAGACCAACATACGTGGCCAACTTCAGCGGCATGACCGTGAAGCTGGTGATCCCCTCCAGCGCCAGATTCCACAGCTTCCAGTAGGACCACTTGCTGACGCCAGCGCATCGCGGCTGCCGGTCGTAGGTTACATAGGTGGTTGGGTAACCGACCCAGGCGAACAGGCCCTTCATGAATCGGTGCTGCTCCCGCAACTGGCGCACGGCATCGACCACGCGACGGCTCATGAGGCGGAAATCGCCGGTGTCCTCGGGCAGCTTCAGGTCACCCATGCGCTGCATCAGCCGGTAGAAGCCGCGCGCGGTGCCGCGTTTCAGCCAGGAGTCGCCGGTTCGGCTGCGGCGTTTGGCGTACACCATGTCGAACCCGGCCCGCCATTGGGCGATGAGGTCAGGGATCACCTCAGGCGGGTCCTGCAGATCGGCGTCGATGACCACGACGGCATCGCCAGCCGCATGATCCAGGCCGGCGGTGATCGCGATTTCCTTGCCGAAGTTCCGCGACAGGCTGACCAGAGCGACGCGGTCGTCGGTGCGGCGCAGGGACTCGATCGCAGCCAGGGTCGCGTCGGTGCTGCCGTCGTCGATATAAACGACCTCCCAGTTTTCGATGCCGCTCAATGAGCGCGCCAGGCGCTGGTGAAACAGGTCCAGGCTGCCGGCTTCGTTATGCGCTGGAACCACCACCGAAATCGCTGGCTGCCAGGATCGCCGCGATGAAGCCGATGGCATGTCCCGCATAAGCACTTCGTTAACCTTTGACTGCTACATGCGGATCAGGATGACGCGGAAGTATTGAGATTTGGTTAACGCGACGGAATTTCGGGCACGATGCGCTGTGCTGGCACTCGCGGCCATGGTGCTGACCGCCGCCGCGTGGCTGCGTGGCGCCGAATACGACGAGCAATACACCCTGTTCCTGACCGCAGGGACCGCTCGGCCGGTCTGGCCGGCGACCGTGTTCCCCGCCGGGGCGGTCGCGACCATGCAGGCCGGCCATACGACATTCGCCGCGATCGCGCGCGACCTGAGGGCGACCGACGTACACCCGCCGCTGTATTTCTGGGTGGCGTCGATCTGGCGCTCCGTCTTCGGGCCGACGCTTTTCGCGGCGCGGATGCTGTCGGTGCTGTTCGGCGTGGTATCAGTCTGGCTTGTGGGGGTAATCGCCCGGCGCTGCGATATCCGCCCTGCCCCGGCCATGCTGATCACGCTGGGCTGCTACGGATTTGTCTATACGAATGCCATTGCGCGTGGCTTTGCGCTGGCCGAGACGCTTACGCTGGCGGGTGTGGCGCTTCTTCTCGTGCGGCGGTTTGTCATCGCTGGGGTGTGCCTTGGGGCCGCGTGTTGTTGCAACTATCTGGCGGTGTTCGTCGGTGTCGCCGCGGTGGCGGTATCCGGCGCCTGGGCCGCGATCCCGGCGGCGATGCCGTTCCTGGCGTTGGACGCATGGTTTTTCTTCGCGCAGCACGCGTCGCGGGATGGGCAGTTTCCGCCGTTTTCGCTTTGGGGCAGCCTGGTGCGCCTGATCCAGTATCAGGGGGCGGCGGTATTCGGGGGGTTACCGCTGTATTTCGGCGGCGTCTGGCAAATATTCGCGGGCTCGGCACTTGGTTTGGTTTCGATCCTGTTGGTTTTCCCGGTCGTGCGGGCGAGGCCATGGGCGGGCGATTTCGCGATACGGTTGGTGGTGGCCGCGGCGATCGCTCCAGCAGCTGGCCTGCTGGCCCTGGGGGCCGTGTTCAACAACACGCCGATCGAACTCCGGTATCTGTCGTTCGGATTGCCGTTCGTCGCGCTTTTGCTGGCGCTGCCGTTTCGGGGCTGGAACGCGCGTATCGGGTTGCTGCTGGCTGTCCAACTGTGCGGCGTCGCGGGGCTGTTGCTTTCATCCCGGACCATGCAACCGGCGCAAGCCGCCGCGCGCGATGCCGAACGGTTGGGCGGGGGCGCGGTTGTTGTGGTGCCGTCGGGGAACGATGGCGTTGGGATCGTCGGGGCGTTCGGTATCTCGGCGCTGCCGACGGTGCCGGTGTTGGTGGTCTGGCCGAGCGATCCGATCTTGATGCGGTTGGAGCCGTTTGATCTTGTGGCTGTTGCTGTGCTTGCGCAGGATCGGGACAGTATTGCCGTGCTCGCGGGGCTTCACTCGGTGCTGGTTGCACCTGTTTGGCGGCGGGTGGCGGGTTCCGGTTCTGTTGAGGTTTTTCGGCGGTGTTCTTCGTGTTGATGGAAAGGGTTCATCACGGATCTAGTGGATTTCATACACGGATTTTTGGGAGTTTTTTATGCACACCGCCGCAGCGGGGGGATTTACAGGATGCAGCGCCTTATGCCGTCGGTTAGGGATGGGGTATTGAATTTTAGAAGTAAACCGAGCCTACAGGGTAAAAGGCGCATATATGTCAGTAGTTGATATTTGTGTACTGGAAGAATGGTTTCGACAGCCTTGATCTTCAGAATGACTTGTTCCGCGACGATAATGTCGGCGACGTAGGCGGCCTCAAGTGGTACTCCTTCATAAGCCACCTGGATCGTCACCTGACGGCGGAAAGGAATATCGTTACGGCTTAATTCATAGCACAGGCAGCTTTCATAGAATTTTTCGAGCAAGCCAGGGCCTAACCGCCGATGCACATGCATGGCCAGCCCGATAATCCGATACGTCATACCAGCCGCCCGAAGCTTCGACTCTTTTGTCAGTCGGCGGGCGGCTGGTATCCTATTTGATTTGGCGCGCGGCCGCCCCACCAACCCCGCGCGCATACCAGTCGGCCCTGCGGGCCGCTGGTATCAGATCTCGGCCATGAACCAGTTTCGATACGGGCTGACCATTCATTCCCGCAGCATCGCATGCATATTTTAACTAGAAGTTAACGGCCCCGGGGCGCTTCGCCTTTCCGTGTCCTCCGTGGCATAATCCGGAACATCCGTGAGGGACGCTTTCCCTCCCCAGTCACCGCCGGGAAAACAGCCCCTCCAAAGCAGCCGGCACCCCAGTAATCACCTTAGGATCCGGCCGCCGGAACGTCCCAGCAGTCGCCTTCCGAACGCCTAGCCCGCCAAGAACCTCCGCCTGTCGCACAGCCGCCGCGACCCCATCGACCAGCGGCACCGGAACCCGATCCGCCACTTTCCCCGCCAAGCCAGCCAGCGGCGCACCGCCCAGGATCACCACATCCGCCTCATCCTGCTCCGCAGCCAGGCAGCAGGCTTCGATCAGCGCCGCCTCTTTCTCTTCCTGCACCGAATTGATGTCCCGGAAGCCGCCGCTGACACAGCGAATACTCGCCAGACGACCGGACAGCCCGTTGTAGTCAACGCATTCCCGGTACCAAGGCCCCATCGCCGTTGCAAAGGTAACGATCGAGAACCGCCGTCCCAGCATGCACGCCGTCAGCATCGCCGCCTCCGCCATGCCGATCACCGGGATCGACAGCAACTCCCTGGCGCCACCGATGCCGGGATCGGCAAACGCCGCAATCACCGCGACGTCGCAGCCCGGTGCGTGTTCAGCCAGCAGTTCCAGCGCGACTCGCCCGCCGATCACCGCCTCGGCCCGCGTCGCGATATAGGGCACGCCGGTCTGGCCGGTCACCGCGACGATCTCGGTTCCCGCACTCGCGGCGGCCCTGGCCACGGCGGCGATCCGGTCAGTCACCGAAACCGAGGTGTTGGGGTTGGCGAACAGTATTCTCATCCCAGCGGCGCCCCTTGAAGGTCTGGCACCAGCTTATGCCGCAGTGACCGCGAAAGCGCCATGAACCCAGCGCTTTCAGGGTCGCGCGGCCGGGGCAAATCAACGTCAACGACCGCCGATATCCGGCCGGGTCGCGGCGAGAACACCACGATCCGGTCAGCGAGAAACACTGCCTCATCAATGCCGTGGGTGACGAACAGCACCGTCGTGCGCTGGCTTTCCCAGATACGCAGCAGTTCCTCTTGCAGGTGCCCCCTGGTCTGGGCGTCCAGCGCGCCGAACGGTTCGTCCATCAGCAGCGCCTTCGGCCGGGTGGTCAGTGCCCTGGCGATGCCGACGCGTTGGCGCATGCCGCCGGACAATTCATGAGGGTAACGGTCGGCGAAGGCGGTCAGCCCTGTCATCTCCAGCAGTTCATCGGCGCGCGCGGCCCGCTCCGCCGGTTTGACCCCGGCCGCCTTCATGTTGAAGGCGACGTTCTTCCGCACCGTCATCCAGGGAAACAGCCCATGGTCCTGGAACACGACACTGGTCAACGGAGACGGCCCGTCCAGTTCGTGCCCACCGATCACCACCGCGCCGTCCGATGCGGATTCCAGCCCGGCGATGATCTGCAACAGCGTTGATTTGCCGCAGCCGGAGAGGCCGAGCAGACAGACGAACTCACCGGGGGCGCAGTCCAGGTTGATGCCGCGCAGGGCTTCGACGGCACCTGACGCGCTGTCATAGGTCTTGCCGACGTTGCGGCATTCGATGAAACCGGTCATTCGGCGGCGGCCGTCAGGCCCTCTTGCCAGCGGCAGACATGGGTTCGCAGGGCGCGGATGCCCTGGTCCGCCAGCAGGCCGATGGCGCCGATGATGACGATTCCGGCGACGATCAACTCGCTGCGGAAGGTCAGTTGCGCGTTCAGAATCATGTAACCCAGCCCCGATTTCACCGCGATCATTTCCGCGGTCACCACTGTCAGCCAGCCGCCGCCAATACCCAGGCGCAGCCCGGTGAACACGGCAGGCATCGCCGCCGGCAGAATAATATCCCGAAAAATCAGCCACTCACTGGCCCGCGCCGCTCGGGCCACCTTGATCAGCGTGCGCTCGATGCCCCGCACGCCGAAGATGGTGTTGATCAGCAGCGGCCACAGGGCGGCGAGGAAGATCAGCACGATCGCCGGTTTGTCGCCGATGCCGAAGAACAGCAGCGCCATCGGGATCAGCGAAATCGGCGGCACCGAACGGAATATCTGGATCGTCCAGTCCGAGAGCATGTCCAGCGTGCGGTACCGTCCGATCATCAGACCGGCGGGCACTGCCACACAGAACGCGATCGATACGCCGACGATAACCCGCGTCACGCTGGCGAGCGCGTTGAACAGAATATCGTGGTAATCCACCACGAACGCCATCGCCACCCGCTCCGGGCTCGGCAGCAGAACCGGCGGATAGACCTCGGCCCAGGTCGCGAGCTGCCACGCCACCAGCAATGCCAGCAGCGGCAGCAGACCCAGCAGCCGCTTTGGTGCGAAGCGCGATGCGCGGGCGGCTTGCCGCGCCCTCGCCACGATCGGGGGCACCGACGCAGCTTCCAGTGCTGAAACGGCCATCCCCGGACCTCAGGCCGGCAGGAAGCTGGTGTTGATGAACTTCGACCAGTCCGGTTCCTTATCCAGCATCTTGTTCTCGATCATCATGCCGGCCAGCGCCTTCAATCCGGATTGGAAGGCAGGCCCGGACTCGGTCGAGAAGAACAGGTTCTTCGTCGAGGCCTCGGCGATCTCCTTGCTCATCTTGAACTGATCCATCGTGGTCTGGACCGCGATCGAGGGGTTATCGATCAGCTCTTTCGTCGCAGCGACATGGGCTGCGACGATCTTGCGGGTCAGGTCCGGGTTCTTGGCGACGAACCCGGCGCTGGCGACAAACCCAAGATTGGTTTTGCCCATGGGCGTGTCGTACGGCACCCACAGCGGCTTGCCCCAGCCGTTCATCGTCGCCAGCGTGGCATACGGTTCAAAGCAACAGATCGCGGCGACGTCCCCGCGCATCAGAGGGATCGGCTGATCCTGGTTGTCCATGAACAGCAGTTCCACGCTGTCGGTCAGGCCCTCCTGCTTCAACTTGTATTTCAGCGACACCAACCCGATCGAGCCGTTCTGCACCGCGATCTTCTTGCCCTTCAGGTCGGCGAAAGTCCCAATCGACTTGTTGGCCACCACCATCCAGCCGCCGTCGCAGCCATTGGCCAGGACGTTCATCGGAAAGCCCTTGGTGTCGATCTGCATCGTGGCGGACAGGCCGCCGTTGCCTACATCGACATCACCCGATGCCACCGCTTGCATCCTTTGCACGAGGCTGGGAAAGGAGATGACCTCTGCATCGACCCCCATCGGCTTCAGATATTTGGGCATCAGGAAAGCCGCGTTCGTCGTGGTGGTGAAGGCGGAGCCGATTTTCACCTTGGTCATGCCCTGCCCCAGAGAGGCGCGCGGCACGATGGCCGGCGCGGCGAGAGCGGCGGCGAGAAGAGTACGGCGGGTCAGCATAAGGCGGCTCCTGCGAAATCAGCCACCCACGTCCAGCAAGAACGGTGCCAGCGCTATCCCAGCGGTGCGCAGGCCA
>WSSedB1CaDRAFT_10001206_pt1 | contig 10030 bp, 10 predicted proteins | sample WetSurSB1Cattail_FD_9460 | JGI IMG/M metagenome (IMG submission 9460)
GTTGAAACCGATGTGGAAACAGCCATAAAAATCCTGCGAATAGGCACTGAAGAAAAAAAATTGCAGCATGGGCATTCGACCCCTTTAGTAGTTGATGATGAATACAATGTAATTGGGTTCGTTCACCTGGTTGATCTGCTGAAAGAAGTCAGACATTTGTGTGAACTGTCTGGATCTCCTAGTGATTCGTCTCGCGCCACCAAACCACTCCGAGATCTAGTCGTCGAATTTGCCGGGACAGTCCTGCCAAATGATCCTATTATCAAGGCGTTGGACGTCATGATGGAACACGAAATATCAGTTGTTCCAGTAATAGAAAACAACAAACTGCAAGGGGTAGTCAAGCTGGCCGACATATTTAACACCGTCGCCGCTATTCTTTTTGATAAAGAAATCATCGATCAAAAAGAAATCCTCATGAGACGACTTCATCTGTAATTTAGGGAAACCGCCATGATTACTACAAAACTGCTTATGATAGATGATGAGGAGAGCTTTGTGTCCGCTGTGTCAAAGAGACTCGCTCTTAGAGACATTGAGGTCGTGCCCGCCCATAGTGGACAGGAGGGGCTCAATAAACTCGATGAAGACCCTTCGATTGAGGTGGTTTTGCTCGATGTAAAAATGCCCGGAATGGATGGTATAGAAACGCTTAGGCTTATGAAAGCGGCCCATCCCGTCGCGGAAGTCATCATGCTCACTGGACACGCCACCTTCGAAACTGCGATTGAGGGCATGAAGCTGGGAGCTTTTGACTACTTGATGAAGCCTTGCGAGATCGACGATCTGACCACTAAACTGGACGCTGCAAGAAAAAGACATCAGGAACATCTCGACAAAATATTGGAGGCCTCGGGGAAAGAGTTGCGAGGTCAAAGAGCCAGGTAAGACACGATCCTGATCATATTTTTTATATCTAAGCTCTTCCGCATGATCAGGGGAGACCGATGGAGATCAAATCAATGCCGAGAATCACTGGCTGCATCCTTAGAGGCCCAAGTCTCCCCTCTTCATCAAGGGTTTATCGATTCACATTTTCACGGATCACTCTCGCTTTCGGCGGAGGCCGTTTATGACTACCAACGAAAAAACAACTGATTCATATTACAGATCTTTAACGAGAAATATCGTTTTGATAATTGTCGGTGTCTCGGTAGTTCCTCTAATCTTGATCACACTCACCATAAGACATTTTTCGCAGACATCATACCAGGATAAGGTTATTGAACATCTTCAGGTACTAAACAAGAAGCATAAACAGAATATCGACAGTTTCCTGCGTGAACGACTAGCCGATATCGCAGTCCTGAAAGACTCCTACAGCTTTGATCAACTGGCGAATGACGATTTCCTCAAAGAAAAACTCCAGTCTCTGCAAAAAAATTCAAGCGACACGCTAGTAGACCTCGGGATAGTCAATGACCAGGGAATTCAGATAGCTTACGCGGGCCCTTACGATCTGAAGCGGGCCCATTACGCCGAAGCCCCCTGGTTCAAGGAAGCGATTCAGCAACCCAGTTACATTAGCGACGTTTTTCCAGGGCTTCGTGGGATTCCACATTTTATAGTCGCTGTCAGAGGCAGTGACAACGGCGGGAAATGGCTACTAAGGGCCACTGTTGACTTCGACAAGTTCAACTCTCTGGTTGAAAACATAAGAATCGGGGAAACAGGTTTCGCTTTCATCCTGAACAAGAAAGGTGAATTTCAGACCAAACCAAGAACCGAAGTACCACCTCTGAAAGACCCTTACCTGAACTTTCTGTCTCCGGGTGTTCCGGACAACGAGCAGGAAGGAATAGTCTCCAATTCTCAAGTAGACGGCAAAGCTGTCATACACGTCATGTCCAGACTGAAGAATGGAGACTGGGTACTCGCATTCCAGCAAACCGAGTCCGACGCTTACAAGGCGCTCTATCTGGTTCGAACCGTAAGTGTCATGATATTCTTTGTGGGAGTCATCGGCATAATCGTTGTTGCGGTTCTCCTTTCAAAGAGACTGGTAAAGCGGATAAGACAGGCTGACCAGGAAAAGGAGATGATGAACGAGAAATTTATCGAAGCGGGAAAATTAGCCTCAGTGGGAGAACTGGCAGCCGGAATAGCTCACGAAATCAATAATCCTGTGGCGGTCATGCTGGAGGAAGCCGGTTGGATGCAGGACCTGATAACAGACGCCGGTCCCGAATCAATACCGATGGTGGACGAATTTCAAAGATCCTTGGCTCAAATAAAGGCCCAGGGAGTGCGTTGCAAACAAATCACCCACAAGCTGTTAAGTTTTGCCAGAAAAACGGATCCAATACCCAAGAAAGTCAACATCAACGATATCACCAATGAAGCTATCTCCCTGTGCGAGCAGCGAGTCCGTTCCGGCAGTGTCAAAATTCAGGCTCAATTCGCCGATGGACTACCCACGATACGAGTGTCTCCTTCTGAAGCGCAACAGATATTCATCAATCTGATAAACAACGCCATCGACGCTATTGAGCCCAAAGGTGGCGTTGTCAAGATATCAACGAGGCAGGAAGGCGATTTCCTGGTTGTCGATGTGGCTGACAACGGACCGGGAATTCCCGATTACGTGCTGACCCGGATCTTTGATCCCTTCTTCACCACAAAACCGGTCGGCAAAGGCACGGGGCTAGGCCTTTCCATTTGTTACGGAATCGTGAAAAAATTGGGTGGGGACATAAGTGTGAACACGGCTGAAGGCTTAGGAACAACGTTCCATGTAAAGTTTCCAATACCCAAGGCTCGAGTAGAGAAAGATGGCCACTAGAGGGAAACAATGAGTTCTGATCTTGTTCGTGACGCAAATCAAATCAAATTGTTGCTGGTTGATGATGAACAGGCGTACGTGAGTGTTTTGGCCAGGAGGTTTCAAAGAAAGGGCTTCCTTGTCAAAATAGCCAACAACGGGACGCAGGGGATTCAACTGGCGAGGCATGAAGATTTTGACGTCGCAGTCCTGGATTTGAAAATGGACGATATGGACGGAATAGAAGTTCTAAAAATCTTCAAGAAAATGGTTCCAAAAATGGAGGTTATAATGCTTACCGGACATGGGTCGGAACAGGCGGCCCGGGACGGCATGCAATTCGGCGCCTATGACTACCTTACAAAGCCATGCGATTTCGAGGATCTCATGGCCAAAATCTGGCAGGCGCATGAGCGCAAAACCCTCCCTACTGAGAATGGCGACATCGACTAATAATATGGATTTACAGCGTATTCAGGATTTCAATCAGGCTTGTGATTGTCACTGGCTTCAAACCGCGCCGGCTGGGAGTATATCAATGACGACCAACGAAGCTCTGGAATTGCTTAAAGCGGGGAATTTAAGATTCACTCAAGGTTTACACACCGGACACGAGCAGCATGAACATAGACGAATTCACACTGCGGAGACGGGCCAGAAGCCATTTGCCGCAGTCCTGGCATGTTCCGACTCGCGTGTCCCGGTCGAAATGCTATTTGATTGCGGCATCGGGGATATTTTTGTGGCTCGTGTAGCCGGAAATGTAGCTGGGTTAGAGCAGTTGGGGAGCCTTGAGTACGCCGTGGCTCATCTGGGAGTCTCGTTGGTGGTTGTGCTGGGACACAGCAAATGTGGGGCCGTGACTGCTGTTGTTGAGGGTCATGAAATGCAGGGGCACATTAAATCTCTCGCTGAACGGATTGCGCCTGTTGTGGAGGAAACTCGCAGGATTTATCCCGACCTGGAAATGGACGAGCTATTGGACGAGTGTATCCGCGCTAATGTACGGTACATTAAGGATCATCTTACTGACAAGAGTGTGTCCATGAAAAAAGCCGTAGAAGATGGCTCCCTAAAAATAATAGGCGCTCATTATGACATTGGGAGCGGACACGTTGATTGGGATTGAAAACATTTATTCGGCAAATTATTCCAGTTCTTATCTACCGACAACTCCCGGAGCGAGGGGTTTGATTCTAAAGACATAGAACGGCGGCTTGGCGGTTTCTTTTCCATTATTAAGGGGAGCAGACCGGTGCAATTGACTTGCCACAAAGTACAGATAGCCATCGGGGCCAAAGCTGAATGACTCCGGCCAGGAAATCCTGTCATCTTCTATCAACTTCTTATACTGGCGATCCGGGGTAATGACACCGATGGCGTTTGCTTCAAGGTCGCTAATATATATGTTCCCGCCATTATCTATGGAAATACCGTCACAGATTGGTTTGTCGCTGTAACGCTCAACCCTGTCCGCCAGTTCTGAAGAAGTTAATCCGGGGTTACGAAGATCGGCTGTGCGGACTCTATACATGCTCTTCCCGTTCATAGGACCATAGTAAAGCCATTCGTTTGAGGAATCCAGGGCTATGGGATTCACACCTATGAGGATCGCCAGTTTTCCCGAATCCGGAAGGGTAAAATCAAGCTTTCGATGTTCCATAACCAGAGGGATCTCTTCAGGCTGAACACTTTTGTGACCCTGGAGGACATACCGAGTCGTCCCCGTCTCGAGTTCAACAACCACTATCGCCGAATTTTTAATCCCTCCGCTGTGAGAGAGGTAACAAACTCTGTTAGTCGGATCTACAGCCAGGTCATTAAGAAATGCCGTTTCAGGCAAAGCAATCCTGGTTTCAGATTTCGGGGGGATGAGATTGATAACTTTGTGGAGGCGATTATTTACCGTGTCCCAACCGACGAGTTTCTGGTCCGATAAGTTTCGTAAACCTGTGTCGAGCATCCAGACAACACCATTGGTATCGCATTGTATGCCCAATACAGAGTCGAATGCGGTCCTACTATTTCTTGTATTGCCCTGATTCCAGCTTTTGTCAGGAAATGGGACCAGTTTACCGTCTTTGCGAAGTTCCACGACCCGATCATTGAGCGAATAGAACGGATGAAGGCTAAGGATAATTCGTTTGTCCGGCGTCACGGTGATGTTGCCAGGCCCTGAGTCCAGTTGAGCCACTACTTCTAAATCCACGGCAAAAGACGGGACCGCAATTACACCGAAGAGNAGAGCCAAACAAATAACGGTCACAATATTCGGGCGCATGGTTGACCTTTTCAGAGATCTATAGAAGTCAGACATTTTTGAAATCATTTTACCATCCGGCGATTAATAAAACAATTGGATGACGGTCATCTGTTATAGAAATATGGGGGAGTGTTGTGCAATAATATCTTCAGTAAGCGCATCGTGTCACAGAAAGTATATAATGAAAGATTGGAGAGTGCTTCTGGTGGACGATGAAGAGGAATTTCGTTCCACCCTGGCAGAGCGGTTGCGTCGAAGAGGCATTGCAGTCAATGAGGCCGGCGGCGGGGAAGAGGCTTTTCGTATCATCGAGGCCTTTGCGCCGCAGGTTATCGTGCTTGACGTTCTGATGCCTGGAATTGGGGGCTTGCAGGTTCTTAAGCGTGTCAAAGCCGACCACCCGAACATCCAAGTGATTCTCCTGACCGGACTCGGCACAACGGAGGAGGGCCGTGAGCTTGGAGCCTTTGACTACTTGATTAAGCCAATACACATAGAAAAACTGATCGAAAAGATAGGCGAGGCTTTGGATCATAATTAGAGGATCTAGTGGATAAGAGATTTCTCAGAATATTGCGCTTGAAACTCGTTGTGACGGCGCTGATCTTATCGGTTTTGCCTCTCCTGGTTCTTGGATTTACTTACTATCGCCAGTTCAACCAAGCGGCGAGAGACAACGCCATAGAGGCGTTGACCCGTCTTGCTCAGAACCGGAGAGATGTTCTACAGAGGTTCCTCGATGATCGTATTGCTCAACTGAACAGCATAACCCAGACACAGCCTTTGCAACGTATCAGAGACGAGTCACAATTAGCGAATTTGTTCAACATGCTACAGTTACAGTCGAATGTGTTTCTGGCCCTCGATGTTATAGATCAAAAAGGAGACCGTCTGGCCCACGTAGGGACTCAAGCTTCACCAAACGATCCACTAAACTACACAAATGAAGCCTGGTTTCATTTAGCCATGTCGTCCGGGGTTTACATCAGTGATGTTTTCTTAGGTTTTGCTAATGTTCCCCAGTTGCTGATCAGTGTTACAAAATGGGATGAAAATGGAAATTGGATTCTGCGTGCGGCGATAAGAACGGACATCATTGACGAGATAGTCAGGTCTGGGCCTGGAGGAAATAGAGGTGACGCATTTATTGTCAATGCCGACAATGTGCTTCACACAAATTCTTTTAGCGGTAAAATATTCGGACATCTTACACTGCCGGATTTTTCTTCATCAACTGGAGTGAAGTCTCAGGAGATGACCGAACAGGGCCAGGAATACCTCTTTGCCACGGCGAAGCTCACCAACCCCAAATGGGTTCTCGTCATTAGGCAAGATCTTCCGGAAGCGATTGGCAGCCTTTTCAAAGGTAGCAATATGCAAATTCCTATTTTCATTTCTATTAGTTTGTTGATAGTTATCTCTGCAATTCTCATAAGCGTTTACATCACGAATGACGTGGCTCGTGTGTTGCAGGAAGCTTCCAAGATTCAAGACCCCATAATCCAATCAAGCAAGATGGCTGCTCTAGGAAAAATGGCTGCAGGAATAGCCCATGAAATAAACAATCCTCTAGCGATAATCGGTGAAAAAGCAGGGTGGATGAAAGACCTCCTTGATGAAGAAGACGTTTCGAAGAGCGAAAACTTTCGAGAGCTTCAAGAATGCGTCAACAAAATACGTGACCAAATAGACCGCTGTAGGACCGTCACCCACCATTTATTGCAATTTGGACGCCGAATCGCCCCGATACAGGAATCAGTAGACATAAACCAGATTCTGGCCGACACTATCATCTTGTTTAAGAGTGAAGCGTCTTTTAGAGGTATTGAGATCAACACCAAATACGAGGAACTACTCCCTCGTATCACCACAGACCCGACGCAACTTCAACAGGTGTTTCTCAATATTATTGACAATTCCATCGACGCAATTGGTAAGTCTGGAACTATCGGAATCAAGACAAGTGTTACGTCAGGCGCAAACAGTGAAATCATGATCGAGATCTCGGATAATGGCCCCGGCATACCTAAGCATCTCTTGGGACGGATTTTTGATCCATTTGTCACCACCAAGAAAAGCGATGAAGGGACAGGATTGGGCCTGTCAATCAGCTATGGCATCGTTGAGAAACTCGGTGGACATATCGAGGTTGCAAGCGAGGAAAGTAACGGCGCCACGTTCATAATCCGCTTGCCCGTAGTGTAACGGTCACGGAGCCTAGTTACAGAAAAGACAAAGCGCATATTAATCAACTTCAAAATGGATATGAGTGCCCTAACTTTTTCTCTTTACTCTGTCCAAGGATCCTGTACCAAAAGGAAATAATTTGACGGAACCGTGACAATATCAGCATTTGTAATTCAAACTGATCATCAAAGTTGAGATCAATAAATGGCCCACAGCGCCTTGGACAGGGGCATCACATACAACGAGTAACGAGGTTCAACTAGCTCTTCGTTCTGAAACCAGCGATGACGAATGAAAACTTCGTCGAGGGGTTTCAACTGTTCTGTGTTTTACTATCGTTCTACCTTTTTGAGAAAGTAGCTGTGGCGCGTGAGGCCCTTAGTTTTGGATTTCGAGGTGTTGCGGTGTTCGCCGGGATCGCGTGAAATTCTTGAGGTGAAATGACTGCGCAGCGCCCCGGCGAGCATATTCGAGAAGGTAATAGTTTTCTTGATATACCAGGGGGGCAGCGTTAAAGAGTAGGCCTTTTCCAATATGGAACTGATTGACGAACCAAACCACTACGAAGCTGCTGCAGTATGCCATCAGCGAGACACGAGTCGCTGATCTCTAACAACGACACTGAGGGTCAGCGTCATCGAGCAGACTCCTCGCTTCCTGATTGCTGATCTCGATATTCCATAGGTGGCTGATTTTGTGGATGGTATCTTCATAGGAAACGGAGTTCTCGATTACGGAGCATAGCTCAGAAGCATGTCTGATGAGACAGGCGCTGTGAAATCGATTGATATCATGACACTCAGAATGAAAATGGTCAGGATGGAGAAGATGAAGAGCTTTTTGGCCCAGAGCCGCTCATCGGGGGCCTCAAAGCCAGACCAGGCCATATACAGCCAGGACAGGCCCAACACGGTCGCCACAGCAAAGGCTCTGTAACCCGTGTACCCCCAGAGGGTCAACATCAGAGTAGCCGCCATAAAAGCCAGGATATAAGCAACAATATGCCTTTTCCCCGCGGTTGTCCCCTGCTTGACTGGCAGAAACGGGATGGCCGCAGCAGCGTAATCATCAAACCGAAAAACAGCGATGGAGTAGCAGTGGGCCATCTGCCATAGACTGAAGATCGACAGCAATATCACCGCTCCCATGTCGAAGCGACCCGTGACTGAGCAATATCCGGCGAGGGGGGGCGCAGCTCCCGCCAGACTGCCAACCAAGGCCCCATAGACTGAATTGCGTTTCATGTACAGGCTGTAAATAACCACATAAATCACAAGGCCGGCCAGCACGATGACTACCGATAGCATGTTTGTCGCCACCCAGAGCAGCGCCAGGCCGGCAACGCCCAAAATTGTGGCGTAGGACAGGGCGATCTTCACTGAGATGAGCCCCTTTGCAAGCGCCCTGTCTCGCGTCCGGATCATTTTTCGATCTATTTTTCTATCAATACAGTTGTTGAAAACGCAACCGGAAGCCACAACCAGGGACATGCCGATGAGGGTCGCAGCGAAAGCAAGGCCGTCAACCCGCCCCCTGGAGGCAAGAAAAAAGCCGGCTGCAGCGGAGATCAGATTGCCCAAAACGATCCCCGGTTTGGTAATGAGCAAATAGTTTTTGATCCTGTCAGGCATTCTCACATCATTCGATAGTACAGGTCATACATGATCCAGATGGATCCGCCGACAAAGAGGGCCATGATCACGAAAGTGAACATCAGAGCCACCACGTTCCAACGTTCCGCCGATGAAGTGTCCAGATGCAGGAAGTAATGCATGTGCGCCAGAATCTGCGCGATGCCGGCGCTGAATATGGCGGCCAGGGTCACCGAGGGCGACAGGGCCCCACTCATCACCAACGCAAACGGAATGGCGGTCAGAATGAGGGAAAGAACAAAGCCGGTCAGGTAAGATTTGAGACTTCCCCTACTTGCGCCGGCGCTGTCGATGGATGCTTGACTCATTTACACAACTCCCATCAGGTAGACGATACTGAAAATACCGATCCAGACGATATCCAAAAAATGCCAGAACATACTCAGACGCATCAGCCGTGATTGAACNGGAGAGGTTAAACCTTTGGCGACCACCTGTACCATCATGACCGCCATCCAGATCAGCCCAAAGGTCACATGGGTTCCGTGAGTCCCTACCAGTGTGAAAAAACTCGAAAGGAAGGCGCTGCGGTCCGGTCCATGGCCCTCGGCAATCATGCGGTGGAACTCATTGATTTCCATGAAGACAAATCCGAGCCCCAGCAGAAACGTGACCGTGAGTCCCATCAGAACCCACTTTTTCACGCCGTCGCGCACAGCCAACATTACCAGACCAAAGGTTACGCTGCTGAACAGCAGGAACAAAGTTTCAACCAACAGGTAAGGCAGGTCAAACAATTCTTTCCCCGTCGGTCCGCCGGCATAGTTGGTCCCCAGGACGGCAAAGGTGGCGAAGAGCGTCGCAAACAGGATGAGGTCACTCATAAGATAGATCCAGAAACCGAATGTCTGAATCTCGACCGTATCGGTATGTTCAACTTCCAGGTTATTAGTGGCGCCAAAGGTTGAAGCGTCTGTTGTAGCCATTTACATCTCCGGTACGGGTTGTGGGATGGTCTGATCGTATGTGGGTCGTCTATTTGCGATGGGTCCCAACTTTAGATAGCGTTCATTTTCGATCCGCTCGACCTCGGCGGCCGGGATGATGTAATGGATGTCGTCATCCATTGAGCGGGCAATGACAGCGAAAAGCATGCCCAGAGCGGCCAGTATGGCGAGCCACCAGACGTGCCAGATCATGGCGAATCCAAACACGAAAGCCAATGCG
>WSSedB1CaDRAFT_10001207_pt1 | contig 10025 bp, 5 predicted proteins | sample WetSurSB1Cattail_FD_9460 | JGI IMG/M metagenome (IMG submission 9460)
TATGGCATCAACCTCTACTTCTGTCCCCTGCATATAACGATCGACAAGCACAGGGTGATCAGGTGTGACCTTAACTGCACGATTCATATAATCATGCAGTTCATCTTCATTATATACGATTTCCATGGCCCTGCCGCCAAGTACATAAGATGGACGCACCATGACAGGATAACCTATCTCCGCAGCTCCCCGAACAGCATCCGCAAAATTTGTAACGCTTATGCCCAGCGGACGTGGAATTTTTGTTTGTGTGAGTACTTCATCAAAACGCTCACGATCTTCAGCACGGTCGATATCATTCACAGAAGTGCCGAACACCCGGACACCAGCCTTTTGCAACGCTCCAGCCAAATTAATAGCCGTCTGCCCACCGAACTGTACAATGACACCTTCTGGATTTTCTTTATCAATGACATTGAGAACATCCTCTGCCGTAAGCGGTTCAAAATAAAGCCGGTCCGAAATGTCGAAATCCGTACTGACCGTCTCTGGGTTGTTGTTGATGATAATCGCCTCAATACCTATTTCCCGAAGCGCCCATACCGAATGCACGGAACAATAATCAAATTCGACTCCCTGCCCGATGCGAATTGGTCCCGAACCCAATACGATAACCTTGCGCTTGTCGGAAACCTGTACCTCATCTTCCTGTGCGTGAAAGGTTGAATAATAATACGGCGTTGCCGCTTCAAACTCTGCAGCGCAGGTATCTACCATCTTATAACAAGGTAAAATATCCATCGATTTCCGCAGCGTGCGGATTTCATCGGCACTCTTGCCAGAAATCTCAGCAATTGAGCAATCCGCAAGTCCCAGATTCTTCGCTGCCAGCATGAGCTTGGGCGTAATTTCCTCTGCAGCGATCCGATGCTCCATGTCCGTTATATTTTTAATTTTTTCAATGAACCATTTATCGATTTTCGTCACTGCATGGATTTCGTCTATCGTAGCTATACCGCGGCGCAGCACCTCCGCTATAACAAATATACGTTCATCATTGATTCGCGCCAAATTCTTGATTACCCGGGCATCATCCCAGGCATCCATGGCATCCATATGCAGCCGATGTACGCCGATTTCCAGCGAACGTACCGCTTTCAATATAGCTCCTTCAAAACTGCGGTCAATCGACATGACCTCGCCTGTAGCTTTCATCTGTGTACCAAGGGTATGATCGGCAAAAACGAACTTATCGAATGGCCAGCGTGGAAATTTTACAACACAATAATCCAGTGCCGGCTCAAAACAGGCCTTCGTTTTTTGCGTAACCGCATTCGTAATTTCATCCAGGAAATATCCTATGGCTATTTTCGCAGACACCTTGGCAATCGGGTACCCCGTAGCCTTGGATGCCAACGCCGAGGAACGGCTTACACGCGGATTTACTTCTATAACATAATAATTATTACTGTCCGGATCAAGCGCATATTGCGCGTTGCATCCGCCTTCAATACCAAGCTCACGAATGATGCGCAGGCTCGCACTTCGCAGCATCTGATACTCATGGTCTGTAAGTGTCTGGGATGGAGCTACGACAATGCTGTCACCGGTATGCACTCCCACCGGGTCAAAGTTTTCCATATTACAGACCGTAATACAGTTGTCATTCCCATCGCGCATGACCTCATACTCGATTTCCTTCCAGCCTGCAACACTACGCTCGATGAGCACTTGCCCAATCATGCTGTATTTTAAACCCTTGATTACGATTTCAATGAGATCTTCCTCATTATCTGCAATACCACCGCCAGTTCCCCCCATCGTATAAGCAGGACGCACAATAATCGGATAACCGATTTCATTGGCAAAGGCCACAGCAGAAGGAACATCCTCAACAATCGTACTTGCAGGAATTGGTTCATTGAGTTTTTGCATAGTTTCTTTGAAAAGCTCCCGGTCCTCTGCCTTCTTAATAGCCGTAAGAGATGTCCCCAACAGTTCCACGGAGTACTTTTCCAGTATTCCCTGTTCCGACAACTTTACTGCCAGATTAAGTCCCGCTTGTCCTCCCAGGGTAGCCAGCAAACCATCCGGCCGTTCCTTACTGATGATTTCTTCTAAAAACTCTACCGTCAGCGGTTCAATATAAACACGATCCGCAATATGCGTATCCGTCATAATTGTTGCCGGATTGCTGTTTACGAGTACAACCTCCAGCCCCTCTTCCTTTAAAGCACGGCAGGCCTGTGAGCCGGCATAGTCAAATTCAGCCGCCTGCCCGATAATAATAGGTCCTGAACCAATGACCATGACCTTTTTTAAATATTCTTTCTTCGGCACAATCTATTCCTCCCTTGTCAGCATCGCCCAAAATTGATCAAACAAATAATGGTTATCATCCGGTCCCGGAGAAGCTTCCGGATGATATTGCACCGAAAAAACAGGCAGCTTCGTATGGCGCATACCCTCCACGGTTCCATCATTTACAGAACGGTGCGTCACTTCGACAGGCAAACCCACAAGAGATTTTTCATCGACAGCAAAGCCGTGGTTTTGTGAGGAAATATGTACACGACCGGTCAAAAGATTCTTGACCGGCTGATTCGAACCACGATGTCCGAATTTCAGTTTATAGGTATCTCCGCCAAGCGCCAAGGCCAGCAATTGATGACCCAGACAGATTCCGAACATCGGTTTCTTGCCAATGAGCTTGCGGATATTTTCAATTACCGCTGGCACATCCTTCGGATCTCCCGGACCATTGGAAAGGAAAATGCCGTCTGGCTGCATAGCCAGAATCTCCTCATATGTTGTAGAAGCAGGAACAACAACCAGATGACAGCCCAATCCATGCAATGACCTTAAAATATTGCGTTTAATACCAAAATCCAGAACAACGACTCTTGGCCCACTATTTTCAATCTCATAAATTTCCGGTGTCGTGACCTCGCTTACAACGTCCTTCTTGATAGGGACAGCGAAAAGCTCATCAAGCTCTGTTCTGGCAGCGTCATCCGGAACTATGATTCCCTTCATCGTGCCGGATGAACGTATTTTTCGTGTTACAGCCCGTGTATCTACATTATACAGGCAGGGAATACCCTGCTTCGTAAGAAATTCACTTAAGGATGTTTCTAAATGCCAATTGCTTCCTGTTTCGCAAAGCTCTCCAATAACGAACCCATTAACAAAGGATTTTCGAGATTGCATGAAGATATCCGCAATCCCATAGTTCCCAACCATAGGATACGTCAAGGTAACAATCTGGCGGCAATACGATGGATCGGTAAGTATTTCCTGATATCCTGTCATGCCAGTATTGAAGACAACCTCACCGGTTGCCTTCATATTATTCAGTAATGTTCCATAAAAAACACTGCCATCCTCCAAAATAAGTTTACCTTTCAACGAAGAACCCCCCCATGTTCAGCAGATTATTTTACCATCTTTCATGACCACCTCACCATCAACCATTGTAATAATAGCTTTGCCTTTAAAGATGCGTCCTACGAATGGTGAATGTGTCCCTCTTGTATAAAAATCTTTCTCATCAACCGTCCAGGTAAGCTCCGGGTCAATGACCGTGATGTCCGCAGCTTTGCCTGCCTCCAAACTGCCTGCTTCAAGCCCGAGTATTTTTGCTGGCTCATATGTCATCTTAGAAATAATTTCCTGTATTGTGAGTTTTCCTGTATGATAAAGCTCTGTGAGCAAAACGCCTAACGCGGTCTCCAATCCCGGAAAACCACTGGGAGCGTAACAATACTCTTTATCCTTTTCTTCCTCCGCATGGGGAGAATGATCCGTGGCAATAGCGTCAATCGTACCATCCTTGATGCCGGCCAGCAAAGCATCTACATCCCTCTGTGCACGGAGCGGCGGATTTATTTTTGTAGAAGTATCATAAAGGTTCACACATTCATCCGTCAGCGTAAGATGCTGTGGTGTAGCCTCTGCCGTGACCCTCACACCACGCTTTTTCGCCTGACGTACAATATCCACGGCTTTTGCCGAGCTGATATGCGCAACATGAACCCGTGCATCCGCATATTCAGCAAGCATGATATCGCGGGCCACTGCAATATCTTCCGCCACGGTTGGCCTTCCCTTCATACCGAGCATCGCACTCTTATGTCCTTCATTCATCAGTCCGTCTTCTACGAGTGAAGGCTCCTCATCATGATTGATAATAACCTTGTCAAAAGTACGCAGATAATCAAAGCCATTTAGCAGTACCTTGGCTTTTTTGACAAAATGTCCGTCATCAGAGAAAGCAACTGCCCCAGCTTCTGTCATATCACCAACCTCAGCGAGTTCCTCACCCTTCTGTCCCTTGGTGAGCGCACCAATGATTTCAATATGCACGCAACTGCATTCCTCAGCCCGGCGCTGCAGGCTTCTCACAATCGCTGCCGTATCGACAACTGGTGTCGTATTTGGCATTGCAGCGACTGTCGTATAGCCACCAGCTGCCGCTGCACATGAACCGGAAATAAAATCTTCTTTGGCCTCCTGGCCAGGTTCGCGAAAATGTACATGCATGTCTATCAGGCCCGGAGTAACTATTTTATTAGAAACATCAATTATATCAGCTCCAGCATCCTCAATATCACAGCCAATACGGCTGATTTTTCCATCCTCAATAAGAACGTCACAAATCTCATCGAAATGATTTGCCGGATTGATGACACGTCCACCTTTAAGAATTTGCTTCAATGTTTTTTCCTCCCGTCAAAACTAAAATTAACAACGCCATACGTATAGCAACTCCATTTTGTACCTGTTCCTGAATCGCAGAATGCGCACCATAGGCAACATATGGAGAAATCTCTAATCCCTTGTTCATCGGTCCGGGATGCATAACCAATACATCTTTCTTCGCCAGGGCCAGCCGAGCGTCATTCAAGCCAAATATACGTGCATATTCGCGTGTAGAAGGAAATAACCCTGCCTTCTGGCGTTCCAGCTGAATGCGAAGACAGTTGATGACATCTGCATTTTCAAGTGCTTCTTCGATACGATCATGAATATAAATACCAGGCTCCTCAAAAAGGAACCGCGGCATAAGCGTCTTAGGTCCCGCGAGATGTACTTCCATGCCCATTTTTCTCATTCCCCAGATATCTGAACGAGCTACACGGCTATGCAGAACATCGCCAAGTATGACAGCCTTCAGTCCCTGGAATTTCTTCTTGTACTGCATAATGGTGAAAAGATCCAGTAAACCCTGCGTAGGATGTGCATGCGCGCCATCGCCGGCATTTAATATAACAGGCTCAACAACCTTTGTAGCATATTCTGCAGCGCCTTCAGCCTTATGGCGCATAATAATTGCATCAACGCCCATCGCCTCAATGGTCAACAGTGTATCCCGCAGGCTTTCTCCCTTTACGACACTGCTTGTGCTGGCCGTCATATTAATGACATCTGCACCCAGATATTTTCCGGCGAGTTCGAAAGATGTCCTTGTACGCGTACTTGGCTCATAAAATAGATTTACCACCGACTTGCCTCGCAGCGTCGGTACCTTTTTAATATCACGGTGAATAATGTTTTTCATTTCCTGTGCAGTTTCAAGTACCAAGGAAATTTCTTCAGGTGAAAAGCTTTCCAGCCCCAGAATATTTTTCCCCCGCAATGACACATTGTTTTTTCCCAAATTGCTCACTCCTTAACAGAATCAGGATATAAATAATTATACAGCAAAAATGCATAAAGTTTCAAGAAAAAAGATTTGTCTTTATTTCTTATCATTAGAGACATAAAAAAAGCTTTCTCATGCGAAGGCATAAGAAAGCGAATCAGCTTCAAAAAAACCAGTATATATAAGCTTCCCTTATCAGCCTCACAGGACTAATCTTAAAGGCAATATCATTTTTTCTTCTCTGCATCATAACACATGTAGTTATGCTATGTCAATGCAGAATTTAACAAAAGAGCCATTAGATAAAATCATTGCCCTTCTTTATGGCTTTCCCGCTGTTGTCCTGGAGTTTATACCATACGCCGGTGCTTTCCTATGTCCTGCATAGCTGGGGCTATAGTTTGAATTTCTTGGTGGCAACCTGAAGCTCCTCCGCAAGCTCAGCAAGTGCCTTACTGGCTGAAGCAATTTCTTCCATGGAAGCAGATTGCTCCTCGCTCGCCGCAGATACAGTCTGTGCTTCATCTGCGGTAGTGCGGCTGGCCGTAGTAATTCTTTGTATAGCTCCCTCGATTTTTTGGCTTTCACTGGAGATCTCCTGAATAGTCGCCGCCATATCATGAACTTCCTGGGTCACATTATTAATGTGCTCAACAATTTCCATAAAAATATTCCCCGCCTCATTGACCACCCCAGCCCCATGCTGTACATCCTGAAGTCCTAAATTCGCTGCAGCAACAACCGTTTTGGTATCATTATGTATATCCTCTATTAGCAGCGAAATTTTTTTCGTAGCACTCTGTGATTGCTCAGCCAGCTTTCGCACTTCCTCGGCAACTACTGCAAATCCCTTGCCGTATTCACCAGCACGTGCTGCTTCTATAGCTGCATTTAAGGCTAACAGATTTGTTTGGTTTGCTATGTCAGAAATCGCATCCAGTATTTGACCAATCTTTTCCGAACGCTCATTCAAGCTGCCGATTGCATCCGATACCGTAGAGGTTGATTTCTCAATAGATGCCATTTGCTGTACAGCCTGATTCACCACACTATTGCCATGCTTGGCAGAGTCGAATGTCTTGGTCACAAGGCCTGATACATTCGCTGCTTTGGTCGCAGTCTTGCGCATACCCTCTGACATCGTATGGACTACCACGGCAGTATCATTGGCAGCATTGAGCTGTATATCCGCGCCCTGCGCAACCTCTGTGATAGAATCGGCAACATGCGCCGAAGCTTCAGAAGATTGTTCCGTATTTGCCGTAAGCTGTTCCGATGATGCGGCCAGTGTTTGCGATGTCATGATAACTTTTTTCAAAATATCGCTGATATGCCGTATCATCGTATTGGTTGCTCGGGCAAGCTCACCAATTTCATTTTCTTCCCTAAGAAATTGTTCAGGAATCTTCAGGCTGAAATCCCCTTCTGCTATAAGTTTTAAGTCATGAATAGCCAATTTTAATGGCCGAGTGATACTAATCGTGACAAAATAAGCAACAAAAATACTCAAAACAACCGTGGCTAATGTAAAACCCATTAAAATACGTTTTGTCATGGCACCATTTTGAATTGAACTATCAAAGGAGCTTTCCATCTGATTCTTGCGAAAATCAACATAGCCTGCAAGGATCTTTCTTGATACCGCAGCCGCTGGAGCCAGTTCATTCTTCATAACAGCGGCTATTTCCTCGCTCTTATTCTCACGTTTAACCGGAATCAAACGTTTTTCTACAAGCTCTTTATATTTTGCATTTGCAGCCTTTGTATCCTGGGCAAATTGTTTTCCCTCCGGAGTAATAGCCTGTTCAATAAGCTCATTCAGTAATGCATCATTTTCCTTGTCTAAAGCATAAAAATCATTAAGATAGCTCTCTTCACCCATAATAACGAATCCCCGTACTGCAGCAATTTGAAAGCCATTATTCTGGGCTACCTGATTGGTTTTTTCAAACAATACCAGTTGTTTATTGCGCATAGTTTCCGACATGTCATTCATCTGATTGAGCAAATATATACCTGCTATACTTGCTATAACCATAAGTCCGACAACACCCAAATAGCCTAATAAGATTTTTTTCCCTAGTCTCATACGTATAACCTCCTTTGAATTTAATTTACACGACTCCGTATCCTGCAATAAAATCAATTGGATGTTTGAATGATCTATGGAATACTATTATGGCACTTTAAGTAGAAATTATACAAATATTAAAAAAATCCTGCTGGCTGTAAAAATAGTTCACCCTATAGTAAATTAGGTCTCACAAATTCACAAGCAAACTGTCAGACAAGGGATGGCAAACAACAGAACATGTTTCTTATACAAAATGCCGTACAGTGCGAAAAAATCATTTTCCAACATGGCTAACACAAAAAATCTGCATGGGTGTTTCCAACAGCTAAATATTATAATTATTGAAAAGCTTCTTCATGTAGTTCCAGCCCTTTTCCACATTCTTAATAACCGACTCCATAAGCTCAGGCTGACGAATAACCAGATGCAACAGCCGGCGGCGCTGTTGACGATAGACAGAATCGACGGTCCTGAGGAATTCTTCCATTTCCATTTCTACTGAAACCGTAGGTATATTGGATACCTGAATATCACTTTCGCGGCCATTTATTTTGGCAGTATCGCCCAAAAATGGGATATATACTTCCTCATTGAACCTTTTTTCAATTTGTTCCTTTAATGCCTCAGCAGCTGGAGCTTCTCCATGGACAATAAATACCCTGGCCGGTTTAGGCTCCTGAATGTGTTCTATCCAATCTAAAATCTGGCTACTGTCCGCATGTGCAGAAAATCCATCCATACGCTGTATCTTGGCTTTTACAGCTACATCCTCGCCCATAACTTTCACACGTTTAATACCATCGACCAAGCGCCGTCCCAAGCTCCCTTCCGCCTGATAGCCGACGAACAAAACGGTTGATTCAGGTCGCCAAAGATTATGCTTTAAATGATGCAAAATACGTCCGGCATCTGCCATACCACTGGCGGAGATAATGATTGCCGAACTTTCCGAACTATTCAGCGCCCTGGACTCTTCCGCAGTTTCACACACACGAAGCTGTGGCAGTTTTGACAGCCCACGATCCGAAGACAAAAAATTTGCAGTCTCCTTATCAAAATCCTGCCCATTTTGGGAGAATACCCTGGTAACAGCAATCGCTAAAGGACTGTCAATAACAATCGGCACATCATCAATCCGATGTGCTTTCCATAGCTTATATAAATAATACAGCAACGTTTGCGTGCGCCCGACAGCAAAGGAAGGAATAATAAGATTGCCTCCACGTTCCATTGTATCGTTCACAATTTCTGCAAGCGCATCCTCCTTATTGTAAATTTGATGCAATCGATCTCCATAGGTTGATTCAATAATCAAATAATCGGTACCTTTTATGATAGACGGATCCTTGACAATAGGCTGCGATGGCTGTCCCAAATCACCAGAAAAAAGCAGCTTAGTTGTTTTCTCCTGCTCGGTAACATAAACCTCCACCATGGCAGAACCCATAATATGACCTGCATCATGATAAACAACCTCTATATTATCCGCTATGCGTGTACGCTCCTCATACGATATGACCGAAAAATGCTTCAGTGATGCTATGGCATCCTCTACTGTATACAACGGCTTGACTGGAGTATCACCCCTGCGCTGTCCCTTACGATTCATGGTTTCCGTATCAGACTCCTGAATGTGTGCGGAATCCGGCAGCATGATATTTACAAGTTCACAAGTCACCTTTGTTGCATAAACAGGACCTTTAAAACCATCATTGCAAAGCTTGGGAATCAGTCCGCAATGATCCACATGTGCATGTGTTAATAACATGCTTTCAATTTCTGCCGGGTTAAACCTGAAATCTTCCTGATTCAGTTCACGCACACGCCTGGAGCCTTGAAACATGCCACAATCGATTAAAATTTTATGTTCATTTGTTTCCAGCAAAAAGCAAGAGCCCGTCACCGTATGAGCTGCACCTAAAAATTCCAATCTCATTATGCATCCGTCCCTTCATTTTCTTAAATATATCCAATTATAGCATAATTTTCTGATTTTTCCAATCTGTTCATTTCTTTACAAAAAAAAGCATAGTATCCAACATATGATACCATGCCTTTTCATTATTCATCTCCCAAAATACGGACTTCCGGGAAAAGCTTGACCCCATTTTTTTCATATACACGTCTTTGAACTTCCTTTATAAGCCCCAGTACATCTGCAGCCGTTGCACCACCCGTATTGACAACAAATCCGGCGTGCTTAGAGGATATCTGCGCCCCTCCGACACAAAATCCCTTGAGTCCGGTCGATTCAATCAAGGTGCCGGCAAAATAACCTGTTGGTCTTTTAAAAGTACTCCCGGCACTTGGCATTTCCAATGGCTGCTTTTTTTCACGGCGTTTCGTAAGCCCAGCCATTTTCTCTTC
>WSSedB1CaDRAFT_10001208_pt1 | contig 10024 bp, 5 predicted proteins | sample WetSurSB1Cattail_FD_9460 | JGI IMG/M metagenome (IMG submission 9460)
GTATCGAGTGGCAACGGGCCGGTCTTCCGCCGATGAGGGTTTCGGTCAATATCTCGGCCTTGCAGTTTGTGCGTAGCGACTTGGACGTTACCATCAGGAGGGTTCTGGAAACCACCGGTCTTGATCCTCGACTGCTCTGCCTGGAACTGACCGAGAGCATGATCATGATTGACAGTGACCGGACAATGGAAACGATGGCAGCCTTGACCGGAACCGGCGTGACCCTTTCGCTGGACGACTTCGGGACTGGATATTCATCCCTGGCCTACCTTGGACGGTTACCGATCAACCAGTTAAAAATCGACCAATCGTTTGTACAGCGAATGCTCACCACAAAAAATGACGCAGCCGTGGTAAACACCATCATCGCCATGGGGCAAGGTCTTGAGATGGAACTTGTCGCGGAAGGGGTTGAGACGGAGGAGCAGTTGAACTATCTGGCGAAAAGGCGGTGCGGCATCATTCAGGGATATTTTTTCAGCGTTCCCTTGTCACCGGATGAGTTTGTCCGGTTCTATAAAGACAGGAAATAATAAATCACAATGAAATCACACTTTCGGAGGAAGTAATGAAAAATTTCACCATTGGGACACGCTTGTTGTTTGGGTTTTCTATTGTATCGCTCCTGCTGGTCATCGTGATCGGCACGAGCGTCAACAGCCTCCACAATAGCGGAGATCAGCTTGAAAACGTCAGTCGCATCAGTGACTTGAGAGGCAGAGTCTCAAAAGTACTGATGAGTCTCAAAAATATCGATGAATCCATCAAAGGACTTACCCTGGTCGACAACCCGGCTGACCGGGAAAAGCTAAGCACACGTATCGATGAAAACCGGACAATTTATCGAGAAAATATCGAATTTGTCGAAAAAAACACCAAAACTCCCGATGGCAAAAAATTACTCGAAGAGTTCAAAAATGCCATTGACGCCGAGACTCAGGTCAACAGGAAATTATCAGCGGCAGCCCTGGCCGGTGACGCCAATCAGTTCAGATCCCTGATGAATGGTGAGGGAGAGAAGGCGATCAGCCAGACGACCCAGGTTGGCAATGCCCTGCTGGATTATTTTGAAATGCGGACAAAGCTGCGCGTGGCAAGCGCCAAAGACGTCGGCAAAACAGCCCTATGGAAAATGTATGGACTTGGCTTGGCGGCTCTTATCCTGAGCATTTCTACGTCCATTGTCATCAGTCGCAGCATCAAGCGGCCGCTCAACGAGATCGTCGGTTCCATTACAATCATTGCCGACGGCGATCTGACCCGCCGCGTTGAATATGCAAGCAAGGATGAACTGGGGCAACTGTGCGCTCATTTCAATGACTTTGTTGGAAAGTTTCAGAACATTATGCTGGAGCTTATCACCGATGCAAGCAAAGTTGCTTCGGCCTCCACACAACTGATGGGCACAGCGCACATGATGGCGGAAGGCTCCGAGGAAGTTGTTGCTCAGGCAAATACCGTTGCGACTGCAGGCGAAGAGATGGCCGCGACTTCACACGATATTGCCCGGAACTGTCACCTGGCTGCCCAAAGCGCCCAGCGCGCCAACGATGCGGCTGTGGAAGGCTCCGGCGTGGTGCAGGCGACGGTTGCCGTTATGGGCTCAATAGCGGAACGTGTCAAAAACGCGGCAAAGACTGTTGAGTCGCTTGGATCACGTTCGGACCAGATCGGCGCTATTGTCGGGACCATCGAAGATATCGCCGATCAGACAAACCTTCTGGCCCTCAATGCCGCCATCGAAGCAGCCCGGGCCGGCGAGCAGGGACGCGGTTTCGCCGTTGTGGCCGACGAAGTCCGTGCGCTTGCCGAACGCACAACGCGCGCAACCAAGGAAATTTCAGACATGATCAAATCCATCCAGAACGAGACCAGAAGCGCTGTTTCCGCCATGGAAGAGGGAAACAGCGAGGTAGAGCGGGGAACCCGGGAAGCTGCCCGCTCAGGCAAGGCGCTTGTCGATATTCTGGAACAAATCAATGCCGTTACCCTGCAGGCAAACCAGATTGCCACTGCTGCTGAACAGCAAACGGCAACGACCAGTGAAATCAGCAGCAATATGATGCAGATAACCGATGTTGTGCAGAGAACAGCGCGAGGCGCGGGGGAGACTTCCGAAGCGGCGAAGAGCCTGTCTGAAATGTCAGTAGGGCTGCAGAACATGGTGAGCCAGTTCAAGGCAACATAGGCGAAACGAAAACGAACTGATCCTATTAACAGGGCTAGGAGGAATAAACGTGTTTTCAAATGTCAAGATTGGTACCAGGTTGATTCTCGGATTTTCGGTGATGTTACTGATTATGGTCATTATCAGCGGCATCTCCATGACTAGTTTCATCCGCATGAACAAAAAGGTCGATGTGATTACTGAAGACAAATGGCCTAAGGCCGTCATACTTCAGGACGTCAACAACAATATCAACGTTGTTGCCCGTGCTTTGAGAAACGCCATTATTCTTTCCGACTCATCCGAGGTCAAAAAGGAGCTTGACCGGATCGTCAAGGCTCGCGAAGAGATCGCACATGATATGGAAAAACTCGACAAAACAATCATTGATGGCAAAGGCAAAGCAATGCTCCAGGCGATTAAGGATCATCGGGCTGCCTACACTGTCGTACAGACAGATATACTGGGCCTGATCGAATCCGACAAAAGGAACGAAGCGGGGCAAGCGCTCATCACAAAACTCCGGCCAGTGCAAAAAAACTATTTCGACTCTGTGAACAAGATGATCGAATTCCAGGGCAAGTCACTGCTGAATGCAGGCGATGAGGTCGATGAGACCTATAAGGCAGCCCAGATTGAGATAATCGTTGTTCTTGCGGTTTCTCTGATTGCTGCCGCACTGATCGGCTTTGCGATTGCTCGAAGCGTCACCGTTCCGCTCGCTCAGGCAGTGAGAGTAAACCGCACGATTGCTGACGGAGATTTGAATGTGTCCGTCATTGTTGATCGCAAGGATGAAATTGGCCAACTCAATGAATCAGCGAAACTGATGGTGGAGAATCTGCGCAGTATTATCGGTCATTTGGCCAGTACATCCGGTCGGGTAGCATCAGCCGCAGCACAACTCCAGGGAAATGCCGAACAGATGGCTACCGCTTCCGAAGAGGTTGCGTCCCAGGCCGGGGCTGTTGCAACTGCCGGTGAAGAGATGGCTGCTACGTCAGGCGATATAGCCCAAAACTGCAGCAAGGCTGCAGAAGGATCGCAGCGTGCTCGTAACGTGGCTTCAGAGGGGGCTGCTGTTGTCGAAAAGACCGTCGAAGCCATGGAAAAGATTGCTGAAAAGGTGCAGGTTTCTGCAAGGACCGTTGAGGCCCTCGGTACTCGATCTGACCAGATTGGCCAGATTGTCGGCACCATTGAAGACATCGCCGACCAAACAAATCTCCTGGCTCTCAATGCTGCCATTGAAGCGGCAAGGGCCGGTGAACAGGGACGTGGTTTTGCGGTTGTCGCCGATGAAGTCCGTGCGCTGGCCGAGCGCACTACCAGAGCAACTCGTGAAATCGGCGAAATGATCAAGACGATTCAGAGCGAGACAAAAGGGGCTGTTGTGATCATGGAAGAAGGAGTTCGCGAGGTTGAGAACGGCACCGTTGAGGCGGCCAAGTCGGGATCTGTGCTGCGGGAGATTCTCGATCAGATCAATGCCGTGACTATGCAGGTCAGCCAGATAGCCACCGCTGCCGAAGAACAGACAGCCACCACCAGTGAGATCAGCAGCAACATTCACCAGATGAGTGAAGTTGTGCAGCAGACTGCACATGGAGCCCAGGATTCGTCAGAGGCCGCCAGTGGCCTCTCGCGACTGGCCGAGGAATTGAAAGGAATTGCCGGCAAGTTTAAACTGGCATAAAGAAGGGGAGCGAACATGAAGAACTTACCGGCAGTTAGAGAAGAAGTACGTCAGGTTTCAAACGAGATCATTCAGATGGTCAGTTTTGAGTTGGGAGGGGAGGTGTATGGGGTAGACGTACTGATGGTTCGGGAGATCATTCGCATGCCCACTATCACCAAGATGCCCAACTCCCCCGATTACGTGGACGGGATCATCAACCTGCGCGGCTCGGTTGTGCCGATCATCTCGTTACGCAGGCGTTTCGGGCTGTGCGAGAGTGAACGTGACAATAACAGCCGGATTCTTGTGATGGAGATTGGCAACGGCATGACCGGTTTCATAGTGGACAGTGTTTCGGAGGTCATCCGTATCCGTAGCAGCGAGATCCAGCCACCGCCACCGCTGGTGCTCTCCGGCGGCTTTTCCCAGGAATTCATAGCCGGTGTCTTCAATCACGCCGACAGACTTCTGGTCATTATGGATATTGGCCGGATGTTCTCGGAAGATGAGTTTGAGAGTTTCAGCGATCTGTAAAATGGAAGTTCGAACAAAGATCCTGTCAGGCAATTGATTTCCGATTGCAATGCCGGTTTTAAGTCGCGAAATACGTTTATGCAATGTTGCTTAAACAATCTGCTGTTGAAATTAAGTCGAAATAATATACAACTACTGGAAAACACTCAAGAAAGCCCTTAATATTCCGATCAATATATATGCATTCAACGCTGTCCGGGATTTAACGATAAACAGGCAAAAAAGAAACGCATGGCGAAGATTGATGAAATAAAAACCACTTCTGAAGTATCAAGATCGCAGCTTTCTCCAGCCGTTATTATCAGGCGGCTGGTGGTTGGTGTTTTGCTGATTAACCTGTTTATTGCCACCTTGACCTATCTGTCATTGCGACAGAGCAGGCTTCAGTATGAAGAACGAGCCGCAGTCACGACGCAGAACCTGGCGCAGGTGCTCGACAATCACATCTGTGGCATTATCGGCAAAATCGACGTGCTTCTGTTCGCCGCAGCCGAGGAGCTCGAATCTCAGTTTGCCAGAGGCGGTGTCGACAGACAGCTACTCGAGACTTTACTGACCCGGATGGTTTCCCAGATGCCGGAACTCGACCGCCTGACCGTGGTCAATGCGCGAAGCGAAATCACCTATGGCACCGGTATCGGCGTCGGGGTGCTGAAAAATGTATCCGATCGCGAATATTTCAAACATTTACGCGACAACCCCGGCTGCGGGCTCTACATATCCAAACCACTGGTGAGCCGCATTGACGGTCAATGGGTGCTCATACTTGCGCGCCGGATAAGCCTGGCCGACGGCTCCTTTGCCGGGACGGTTGCCGGAGTAGTTTCGCTGAAACATTTCCAAAAGCTTTTTGCGACCATAGATGTCGGTCCGCATGGCACCATTGCGCTGCGCGACGGGGAACTGGGAGGCATCGCCCGTTTTCCGGAGCCAAAGGTATCCGGCAGCTTTGTCGGGCAAAAAAAGGTGTCGCGAGAGTTTCTGGAGTTGGCTAACAAGGGGAGAAAAAACGGGACGTACAAAACAACCCCCCCATACGACAATACCGAGCGTCTTTACACCTTTCGCAAGCTTGCCAACTATCCCCTCCAAATTATCGTCGGTCTTGGCACAGGAGACTATCTTGCCCAATGGCGGAGCGAGGTCGCCAAAATGTCGGCCGCGGCGTCATTCTTCTTCCTGTTCACTCTCTTCACGGCACTGCTGATTTTTCGCGACTGGAAGCGCAGGATGGCCGCAGTCCGGGAACTGATCCTGACCCGGCATTGCCTGGATAATGCTGCGATAGGCATCTTCAATGTCTCGATGGATGGCACCATCATGAGCGTCAACGATTATGCCTGCCAGAGCCTCGGCTACTCCAAGGAGGAACTGGGTGTCATGAACATTCTGGATATCGATCCGGCCATCAACGTTGAGAAGGCATCCGAAATCAAGAGGGCGCTGGACAATTTCGGTCACGCGACCCATGAATCGATTCATAGACGCAAGGACGGGACGACATTTCCGGTAGAGATAACAACCACCATTGCGCAATTCAATGGCAAAGAATACCCATTCTCCTTTGTCAAGGACATCACCGAACGCAGGCAAGCCGAACAGCAAATCGCCGACTCCAACAAGTTAAATCGCCGGATCATAGAAAGTGTTGATGAGGGAGTTATAGTACTGGGAGTTGATTCGTGTTTCCAGGCATGGAATCCGTATATGGAGAAACTGACAGGCTTGTCTCTGGATGAGGTCCTGGGAAAACATCCGGCAAAAGTTTTTCCTTTACTGCATGAAGCCGTTATCACTGAAAAGAATAAAAAGACACTTGCCGGGCAGATGCCGGACCAACTTGATTTGCCATACCATTTTCCCGCGAGCGGCCGCTCGGGCTGGCTTTGGGTAACGAACTCCCCTCTGCGCAATTCGAAGGACGAAAAAATCGGGGCCATTGTAACCGTGCGTGACACCACCGAACGCAAACTGGCCGAGCAGGCATTATATGACACCCAGTTTTCCGTCGACCATGCTGCTGTTCCGATTTTCTGGATACAGGAGGACCGCCGTTTTTTATATGCGAATGAGGCTTGCAGCTACCTCGGTTATTCGCGGGACGAGCTGCTGAAAATGACTGTTTACGACATAGTCCCGCTGTATTCGAAGGAGGAGGCGGCTAAGATCCTTGAGACGCTCAGGCAAAAAGGTTCGATGACCTTTGAAAGCATCCACAAGACTAAATATGGGGCACTTGTACCGGTTGAAGTCACACTCAATGATCTGAAACATGCCGGAAAAGTATTTTATGTTGCCTATATCAGGGACATCAGCGAACGGAAAGCTGCCGAAGTCAGGATTGCCCGTTCCGAACTGAAGTTCCGCGCCATCTTTGAAAGCGCCCACGATGCGATTTTTCTTATCTCGGCCGATTCCGCGTATGTTGACTGCAACCCGGCAGCCACGGAATTGTTCAGATGTGCTAAAGAAGACATTCTTGCCGGAAATCCGCGCTATTTTTCTCCTCCCAACCAGCCCGGCGGCTTCAACTCCATGGATAAAATCCGCGAGATCATTTCCGATGCGCTGCAAGGCAATCCACAATGTTTCGAGTGGCGGCACCGTCGTCCGGACGGGAGCGATTTTGACTCCCTGGTCGTGTTGAGCCGTTTCGAACTGGACGGTGAATCGATGCTGGTGGCGATAGTACGTGATATCTCCCAGCGAAAAAGCCTGGAGGAACAGCTTCGACATGCCCAGAAAATGGAGGCTGTGGGTCAGCTTGCAAGCGGAGTGGCGCATGACTTCAACAATATAATCAGCGCAATTATCGGCTTCACCTATCTGGTTTCCAGGAAAATACCTGAAGACGATCCTTCCGGAAAATACGTCGAGCAGATCTCGGCTGCGGCGAAACGGGCTGCTGAATTGACACGGGGGCTCCTTTCTTTCAGCAGAAAAGAGGTTATGACGCCAAAGAAAGTCGATGTGAACGACATTGTTATCCGGTTGGAGAAGATGCTCCGGAGACTCATAAGGTCAAATATCGAATTGAGGGTCGAGACATCGCCCGTTGCACTGAATGTCATAGCGGACAGAGGGAAAACGGAACAGGTAATCATGAACCTGGTAACAAATGCGAGGGACTCCATAAACGATGACGGTTGTATCACGATAAAAACCTCCACATTTGCGATGGACAACCAATTTCTCCGGCAACATGGCTTCGGCAAAACCGGGAATTACGCCTGTATTACCGTAAGCGATACGGGCAGCGGTATGTGCGAAGAAACAAAAAGGAAAATATTCGAGCCGTTCTTCACGACTAAAAAATCCGGAAAAGGCACGGGCCTCGGCCTTTCAATCGCCTATGGCATAATAAAACAACATAACGGCAACATTATTGTTTCTTCCGAACCAAACCAGGGAACGAAATTCAGCATATACCTTCCTTTATCCGACATCCCCTCAATAACCGGTCCTCCGGCGCAAAGCGCACCACCAAACATCCTCCACGGCAACGAAACACTCCTGCTAGCCGATGATGACGTGACGGTAAACCAACTCCACAAAATCTTGCTGGAAGAAGCGGGGTACAAGGTTATATCCGCAGCCGAAGGAAAAGAGGCACTGAACAAATTCCTGGAACACGAAGGCGAGATAGCTCTGCTCATTCTGGACACGGTCATGCCGAAAATGAGTGGAAAAGGGATGTTGGAGCATATCAAAAAGGTCAATCCCGAAATAAAAGCCTTGTTTGTAAGCGGTTATCCGGCTGAAGTGCTGCGTAATGCGGACATGGTGCCAGAAGATGCCGAGGTCATGTTCAAACCGGTTTCTCCCAATGATTTGTTGTGCAAAATACGCGAGTTACTCGATCGCTGACTTAGGAAATAATCCCACCCCCTGAATGAGGGGCGGCTTTAACTGCCGCTTCCACATCGCAGAAATCCCTTCCCGTCAACGAATGTTTTGAGCAAAGCCTTTCAATCGCCACCAGTGAATCATCCCCCAATCCGACAAGACCCAGGTGTATGGAGTCATGCAGGAGTTGCCGGAATACCAGGAATTCCAACAAATTGGAGTTTGCTCACTTGACATATTGCCGCGGTGGTACAAACTTAAAGTTATGTACTCTTTGGTGCGGGGGTGTCTCTTTATGAAAAATCCTTGGACAAGCACATTTGACCTATCGGTTCCCGACAGTACCTGTAAAACGAACACCGGTGGAAGAGTCTATAGTGTGGATAGATGGTTGGTGCACAAATTTTTGCATGCCATTGGAGAGCCCGCATTGCGGGTGGTTTTATGGGATGGGCAAAAAATAACGCCACCCGGCGCCAATCCCGCTGTCGGCATGGTTATCCGTAACCGGGCCGCTCTCTGGCGGCTTTTGATCAATCCTCTCCTTTATTTCGGCGACGATTACTGCACCGGCCGGATCGAGATTGAAGGCGGACTGATTCCGTTTTTGGAAACCGTTTACCTGTCCATGGCACAGACTCCCAAATATCGGCGCAATCCCGATCCGATCGCGTATCGACGCAATCAACCGCACCTTAACTCCCTCTCGGGATCACAGCGCAATATCCATTATCACTATGATATCGGCAACGCGTTTTACCAACTGTGGCTGGACTCGGAAATGGTCTATACCTGCGCCTACTTTCCGGAACCGGCCGCCTCACTGGAAGATGCCCAGATCGCCAAGATGGACCTGGTCTGCCAAAAGCTGCGCCTGCGGGCGGGACAGAGCGTGGTGGAGGCCGGCTGCGGTTGGGGGGCGCTGGCACGCCACATGGCCGGACGCTATGGGGTCAAAGTCAGGGCATACAATATTTCTCACGAACAGATTTCCTATGCGCGGGAGCGCGCCAAGGCTGAAGGACTGGAAGGGCAGGTCGAATATATCGAAGACGATTATCGCAACATTACCGGGACATATGACGTATTTGTCTCTGTGGGGATGCTGGAGCATGTGGGACCTGACCATTACTGGGAACTCGGCAGAGTGATCGATCGTTGTCTGGCAAAGGATGGCATCGGCCTGATCCATACTATCGGGCAAAACAGTGCGACACCGATGAGCCCCTGGTTCCTGAAACGTATCTTCCCCGGCAGCTACCCCCCCACTTTGCGGGAAATGATGACTCTCTTCGAACCATCGGAGTTTACCGTTCTGGATGTGGAAAACCTGCGGCTGCACTATGCTAAAACATGCGAGCACTGGCTGGCGCGTTTCGAACATCACCGGGACCAGGTACGAGAGATGTTCGATGAATGCTTTATCCGTGCCTGGCGGCTCTACCTGTCAGGTTGCATCGTGAATTTCAATATTGGTAGCCTGCAACTGTTCCAGGTCCTCTTTTCGCGCCCCACCAACAACCAGGTTCCCTTGACACGATCCCATCTCACCGCGCCTACTCTGGAGTCCTGATGGATACTTGTGATGTACTTGTTGTCGGCGGCGGACCGGCAGGATCGACCTGTGCCGGGAAGCTGAAGAAGGCGGGACTTGATGTGCTGCTGCTGGACAGGGCGGTATTCCCGCGCCAAAAACCGTGTGCGGGCTGGATAACACCGGCGGTATTTGAAACGCTGGAGATCGACTGTGAGGAGTATCGCCGGGGACGGGTGCTTCAGGATATCAGCGCCTTCCGCAC
>WSSedB1CaDRAFT_10001209_pt1 | contig 10023 bp, 7 predicted proteins | sample WetSurSB1Cattail_FD_9460 | JGI IMG/M metagenome (IMG submission 9460)
TTTTCCTTTTTTCCCCCTGCCGGCCGCGGGCTGGATATCCGTGCTGAAATTGCCGGTAAGGCAATAAAAAAAAAGGGAATATCACGGATGATGTCGTAATCAAACCAGTCGTATCCGCTGCGGAGCAGATCTTTCCCTGATATCGAAAATCCTGCAATATCAAGTGCTATATCTGATACCGGCTGACCGTTTCCGTGCCCTTCGTCAGAGAGGGAGTCCGTTTTTCCGCTGTCCGTTTTTTTTCCGGACGATAAAGAAAAAAGAGGACAGCAGATGCTTAGTATCAGGACTGCCAGTGCAGCTGTATATGATGTTGCAGGTTTCATACGGATGTTACCATTCGTGTGCTTTACTGATGTAACATGCTATTCCCTCGCCGGCATAGCGTTTCCGCAGGTCCTTTACGATGTCTTTTACTTTTTCTGTCTCTTCATCGGTACAGAACAGGATCATCATCGTATTGAGCTGAGGCCATATTTCGTTTCCGAGCTTGGGAGTACTGTATCCGGTCCCTATAAGAGAAGGTATTTCCGTATAGTTCCTTATCATCTTTTTTTTGAAGGCTTCGACAAAATCTTCCTCCATTGCCTGTGAAAAAATCAGTTCTATCCGTTGCATTTTCCGGCCTTCTCCGTCGGTTTCAGGAATTTTCATCCGGTCAGTATTTGCTGTATCCATTATTTTCCCTCTGCTGTTTTTTCAGTATTTTCCGCTTCGATCTGTTTCCTTTCCGCCAGACGCCGTGCCTCGTCTTTTCTGTTGAATATGCAGTATATGGTAGGCATGAGGAACAGTGTCATCATGGTACCGAATGTAAGACCTCCGAATACGGTAAGTCCGATAGGCTGCATACCTTCTGTTCCTTCTCCGGGGAAGAATGCCATAGGAACAAGTGATATGATAGTCGTAAGCGTGCTCATCAGGATCGGACGTAACCTGCTCCCTGCCGCTGCGACACAGGCGTCTTCCAGAGCCATACCTCGTTTACGGTACAGGTTGGTCATATCGACAAGCACGATTCCGTTATTCACAATAATACCTACGAGCATCAGAAGCCCCATGACCGTTACGACGTTATATTTTGTTCCTGTAAGGGCATAAATCATTGCAACACCGATAAGGGATAGCGGTATGGTAAATAATATAATGAAGGGACTTTTGAATGATTCAAACTGGGCCGCCATGACGACAAAGACCAGAATAATAGCCATCAGAATTATTAAAGCAAAATTCTGTACGGCTTCCATCATATCTGCAAAGTCTCCGGAATAACTGATATTGAGATCTTCTTCCATCGGTATATTTGTTTCAACCAGATGTTTTATTTCCTTTTGAACGTTGCCAAGAGAGAGTCCTTTGGCAGGATTATAGGTAACATGGGCTATACGGCTCTGATCCTGGCGGAATATCGTTACCGGTGCAGTTGTCTGTACCGTATGGGCAAAGTTTGAAAGCGGGATACGCAAACCCTGTGTATTCTTGACGTAAATCTGGTCAAGGTCGGATACTTTTTCACGGTCCTTTTCTGCCAGTTTGACTACGACATCTATATCGTCGCCTGCATCCTGGTACCGGCTGGCTGTCGTGCCGTTTATAGCACCGCTTATTTCGCTGCCGATTGTCGAGACGTTAACTCCAAGTTCGTACATACGGTTGCGGTCAAGGACAACTTCAATCTGAGGGAGACCTTCTTTGAGATCACTGGTGGGTTCCGTTACAAGATCTGCCGCTTTTTCCTTGAGAAGTTTTACGACCTGTTTTGATGTGGTCCTGACAAGTTCGAGATCATTGCTCTTGATATCGATACTGATTCCGTTTGATCCCATCGACATGTTACCGCTGTCAAAACTGAGATCTGCTCCCGGGAATTTTGTGAAATAGGAGCGCAATTTTTTCTTTGCAGACTGATCGTTATCCCATCCTTTTTTCCGTTCCTTTCCGGAATACAGAGTTAATGTAAGCGTTCCTGTATTTGTTTCAGAAGTGGAACTTATTATTGAACTGCCTCCGACTGAAATTATGGAGAATTTTATGCCCTTTACTGTCTGCCGGGCAATGGATTCCAGCTGCTGTATCGTAGCCTCCGTTACTTCGAGTTTTGTCCCCTGCGGAAGTTCGAATTTTACGGAAACAGTATCCGTTGATGCGTCCGGCATGAAAATAAAACCGATAAGCGGAACTGATATAAATGACAGTACCAGCAGCGTTGCCAGAATAACGATAACGCGTCCTTTATGTTTAAGGACCTTTTTTACGGCATTTGCATAGGCTATATCCATTTTATTGAAGAAATTGCCGAGCGCAATATTTATCCTGCCGGTAAATTTTGCCGGATTACCGCCGGAAACAGTATCTATTTTGAGATAATTTGACGACAGAACCGGAACGAGGATAAGTGCGACAAGAAGCGAGCACATGAGGGAAAATACGATGGTAAACGCAAGGTCGTTGAAGAACTGTCCCATCATGCCCAGTTTTTTATTGAACATGATCATAGGGAGGAAAATACACACGGTCGTAAGCGTGCTGGCGGTGACGGCGTTTATCATTTCCTGCGAACCGAGAATGGCTGCGACCTTTGGTTTGGCATTGTGCTCCCGGTAAGTAAAAATATTTTCAAGTACGACAATGGAATTGTCCACAAGCATACCGGAACCGAGCAGAAGGCCGCTCAGGGATATGGTATTAAGGGTCATTCCGCGCATATACATGAGTACGATCGTTATAAAGATGGATATCGGAATGGACAGGCCGATAATAATCGTACTTTTGAAACTCCTGAGGAATATAAACAGTACCAGAATAGCCAGCAGCGATCCCTGTACGACAGAATTGATAACTTCATTTATTGTCCGTTCGATCGTATCGGTCGTATTCGAAGCTTCTGTCAGTTTTACATCGGCCGGAAGTGCTTTTTCAATATTTTTCAGCTGTTTGCGTACGTTATGTGCCGCCGTTACTGAATTTTTTCCACTTTGTTTCTGGAGTTGAAGTGTTATACATGGCTGTCCGTCAAGATATGAAAGCGTTGTCTGATCTTTATAGCCTGCATATACATCGGCAATATCGCGCAGCAGTATCGTTTTCATCTGAGACTGATTTTCACTGTCGGAAGCTGTTGCCGCATAGGAAATAACGGTATTACGGATATCATCAAGGTTTTGATATTTACCGGCGGTTTTAATCGAATAGTTTTTATCTCCGGCCGTAATTTTTCCGCCGGCGCTCTGGACGTTCTGTGCACCGATCATCTGGGCTACCTGAGTGATGGTGAGAGCATATGCTTCAAGCCTGTCACGGGGAATGTCGATATTAATGGATCGTTCGCGTTCACCCATGATATATGCCGATGCGATGCCGTCAATCTGCTCAAGGCGGGGCTGTACGATATCTTCCGCATACCGGCTCAGTTCTTCCGGAGAACGGTTCCCTTTTAATGCTATCTGCATAATCGGTATCATTGAAGGATCCGCGCGTATCGTAATCGGGCTGTCGGCTTCATCCGGCAGATATGAGCGCACGAGGTCTATTTTATCCCGTATGTCGTTTGCTGTTGCGTCAAGATTTGTTCCATAATCCATTTCAAGGATGATGAGACTTAATCCCGTCATGGATTCTGACTGCATTTTTTTCAGGCCGGTCAGACCGGAAAGAGAACTTTCAAGTGTCCGGGTAAGATTTTGTTCGACTTCTTCAGGACCTGCATTTTTATATTCCGTATATACGAGCATATAGGGAATATCCATGTCGGGGTACATATCGACAGCAAGGTTGAAGGTACAATATATACCCAGTGCTGTCAGTACCATAAAAATAAGTAAAGTTGTTACAGGCTTGTTTACAGCCTTTTCTGTTAAAGACATAGTATCCTCTTGTAATAATGGCAATTACATGCCGGAATTTCCGCTGGTCATGACATTGATTTTTGCGCCGTCGTTAAGAAGTGTCTGACCCCGTACGACGATTTCGTCTCCTGCATTCAGGCCGGTTGTGATTTCCACTTTGTCGTCTACATGAATACCGGGTTTGACTTCCGTAAGATGTACGACAGCCGGAGTGTTTCCGGCGTTTGTTTTATCTGAAACATCTTTCGCAGACGTCCTGGTTACAGTGAATACGTATTGTTTATTATCTCTCGATACCAGTGCATCATACGGTATAATAATCACATTATTCAGTTTTTCTGTTATCAGTTTTACTCTGGCATACATTCCCACTTTTACACGGTCATCGGGAGGATCAAGCCGCATTTTTATTTTCAGCGTCCGGGTTGATGTATCAAGGACGGGGCTGATTTCAAATACCCGTGCAGAAAAATTTATTCCCGGATATGCATCAAAAGTGATAATTGCATTCTGCCCGTTTTTTATGCGTGATATAAAGCGCTCGGCTACATTTGTCTGTATTTCAAGTTTTTCGGTGCTGCTGATCTGTCCTATGGATGTTGAAGGGCCTGCGGTTGCGCCGATAGAAAGCGGGAATGACGTAATGGTTCCGCTTACAGGTGCCTTGACTGGACTTTCGCTGTACGTCATACCCGGTTTGCTTGGATCAAGATAGGCAAGTACCTGGTCTTTCCGGACGAAATCGCCGACGGATACGAAAATACGCGAGATTTTTCCACTTGTATCAGGCAGAACGTTTACAACCGACGAAGCTACGACGTCTCCGCCGAATTCAAGGTAATCGTCAAGACGGCCTGCTTCCGTTTTATAAGTATTTACTGCAAAATAGGCTTCTGTATCAGCCTGTGCGGATTTACTGCATCCTGTCAGCATGGCAGTTATAAAAAGAAGAATCGTCAGAATAATGAATCCGATAAAAACGGTTTCTTCAAGTCTTTGTGTTTTCATTTTACATCTCCTGTGAGGTGGGTATTCAGCATATATTCAAGATCAAGCATATACGACATATAGTTATACTGTTCATTTAGCGCACCGAGTTTTGCCTGGTTCAGCTGGGTTTCGGCGTCGCGCAGATCCAGAAGTTCCTTCGTTCCGTTACGGTAGGCAACGGATGTCATATCATATGAACGCTGTGCAAGTTTGATATTACGTTCATTTGAAAGAATCGCCTGATGGGCCTGTTCAAGTCTGTCTACGGTCTTTCTGACTTCCAGTTCATTATTCTGCCGCGTGTTTTCAAGCGATATTTCGAGTTTGCGTATATTGTCCTGAATATCTTTTGCGCTTTGTCTGTTTGCAGAAAAAGGAAGCATGTCGGACAATGTCCATGCCATCGTGACACTCAGGTTTCCGTTGTCAAACCAGTTGTCGCTGTTGCTCCAGCTGCCGGTTATATCGCTCAGATAGGGCTGACTGCTCCAGCTCAGTGCAAGGGCGGGCGTGTAGGACTTGAGGTTTAATGCATTCAACTGCATTTTAAGAATACCGATATTTTTTTTAAGGGAAGCGATATCAAGGTTGGACTCTCCATAATGACGGTATACCTGGTCGGCATTCAGTGTCAGAAACTCCGGATCAATTTTCCCGTCAAGCTGTATTTTCGTACCTACCGGCATACCGAGGATAAAGGCAAAGGTATCGAGCTGCTGTGATACGGACTGCCGTTCTTTATCTACTGTCGGCCGCTGATTTTCATACGTTACCTGTGCCTGGAGCATTGAAAGTTCAGGAACCTGACCATTCTTGAAATTTATTTCTGCCTGTTTGGCGCGCTGCCGGGCATTTTCAAGTGTATCTTCCAGAACCTTCAGATTTTCCTGCTGCAGCAGCAGTCCGTAAAAAAGTTTGCGTACATTCTGTTCATTCTGTTTTACTGTCTGGTCCCAGGTAATGCGGCCTGCTTCGTAACCGGCATGTGTTGCCCTGATATTTTCGATGAGCGCGAGGCTCAGATTTAACGAAACTCCGAGGTTTCCTACCGCAGACCACCGGTCACTTTCTTTATTATATGAATCCGGCAGCTGGAATCCGGCATTAAGAGCTTTATACAGTGGATTCAGTAAATCGGCATACGTTGTTGAATATTCGTTTGCACGGTTCATTGTTCCTGAGACGGATACGGTCGGTACAAATACATTCCATGAATATTTGTCTGCCCGCTCTTTTATTGCAAGATCAATCTCTGCACTTCTTAAAGTCCTGCTGTTTTTAGTTGCATATGCAACAGCCTGTTCCACGGTGAGTATAAGGGGCTGACTGTTGTCTGCCGGTAAACCGCCGGTATCCTGTGCAGATAGTACTGTTGTGCCGGATGTAAAAATAACGGCAAGCAGAAACATTTTTCTGAATATCATGATATTTCTTTTCATGGATAGTTTATTTCCCCGTTGTTTGTTTTTGTTCAACCGGCCGGTTATAGCCGATTCCTCTTTGAATATATTGAAAGCACTGCCTGAGCGCTTCAAAACATTGCTCCATTGTCAGCCCGTGTACACGGGACTGGGTGAGATATGTGGAAGACAGCATGCCCATCCATTCGTAATATGTTTTTACGGTCAGCGGGAAATCTGCAGTATTTTCTACCGGTCTGCTGAATATTTCATTTGTCACTCCGAGTTTTTCATACATTGAAACGTCGGGCAGAAACGATCCCCTGAGCCGGAGCCAGCCTATAACGGAGAGTACTGCAGGACGTATCCTGAAGTACTCCAGTTCTGTACGCATGGTAATGTATCCGGTTTCAGAGGACTGCGTTGCCAGTCGTGTTTTCTGCTGTATCTCACGTGCCAGAAGAAACAGTTCTCTCTGTACCAGGTTGACAATGAGTTCATCCTTATTGCTGAAATATGTATACAAACTGCTTTTGGCAAGACCGAGTTCCTCTGCAATACTTTCTACGGTAGTTCCGGGAAATCCTTTTTTTCTGATAACCTCTGACAGTGCACTGAATATCGGATCTACCGGCGGCAGTGACGACATATCAGGGCAGCAACCTGTGTCGAGTTCCTTCAGCCGTTCAGGCGATATCCATGTTGTTTCTTCACTGATGCCGTTTTCAATAAGCAGTGCCAGTTTTTCTGAAAATTCTTCTGCCGTCATGACAGACGGCTGTCCTTCATTCAGAAATTTATCGAAATAAATATGGCCGATAAAAAATGTAATGGTAAGAATTATATACAGCCGGCAAAAATAGCCGGAAATATTCTTTACAATCAGTTTCTTACCATCAGGCGTCAATATAACGTTGTTGTCTGTATCGAATAACAGGACACCTCTTTCCTTCATTTCTGCATAATAAACAGCTTCGAAATCAGGATTTGAGACGAACTTATACAGAATATAACACAGATAATCGGCCCGGTTTGCCATAAGGCGGACTTCGTGTTTCAATATAATACGCCAGCCGCCGGGATCGTCTTTACTGTCTGCCTGCGGTGATGCGTTTCTGTTTGCAAGAATATTTTCGGCTACGTCATCGAAAAAACGTTTCTGCATGGCGTCAAAAAGAGCTTCCTTGTTCTTAAAGTGGCGGAATATGGCAGCTTTCGTGATACCCGTTTTTACCGCTATTTCGCTTAATGAGACATTTGTAAAACGGGGTTTTGCATAAAAGGAAAAAGCGGCATCGAGGATATGTTCTTTTGTCTGCTTCCCTTTGTTTATATATTGCATTGCTTTCCTTAAAAACGTAGCTTCTTCAAAAGTTACCGAACAATCGGTAACTTTTATGTAATATACCGGTATATAAAATATAAGTCAATATAAAGGAAAAAAATTATCTTTAAGAATTATCCTGTCAGCAGGGCTTTACGGATAATCTGTTCCTTCCGCTTCAGGGAAATATTGATTAATCGAATGTACGTTATTCATACAAAAGTTTAATGCCCTGATGTTTTGCATCCGGGTATGCTGATTCGGCGTTTTTTTAAGATTTTGGTATTATTTTTTATTCATGCGGAGGGTAGCCTCCGCGTATGAAGGGTATTAAATCCGACTGCGATACCTTTAGAGAACAATAGCCTCCTGCTTGCGGCGGGGTTATTGTTTCCCTGTTTTTTTCAGGTCCGCAGCTCCGGCTGCAACATAGTTTTTCAGCAGTGTGGCTGCGACTTTGGGATTGGTGACTACGGACGGGCCGCCGATACATCCACCCTCGCATGCCATTACTTCTATAAGATTCGGACAGTTTTGCGGTGCCGGCGCAGAGCCTTCATTGATTTTCCCGTACATAGCAAGCGTCTTCATTCCCGCTTTATCCAGGCCATTGATAGCTGTAGGACGCATAATCGACTGGTCGTGCAGCCGGACCCGTACGGCTTCAGCGACACCTCCCGATGTTGCAAAATTTCTTCCGCTTGCAGTTGGTATGATGGATCCCTGCTGAGGTTCAAGTGAAGCAATATCGATGTTTTTCGCCATGAGTAGTGCGCCGACTTCTTCAATCGACAATACGTAGTCGACTATTTTGTCATCAAAACCTTCCCGGCGTTTTGCAAGGCAGGGACCGACAAAAACAGTGATGCAATCAGGATCGGCCTTTTTCGCTATTTCAGCAGTATAGTGCATAGGACTCCGTGTTGCTGAAACGCATACATTCAGCGACGGCACATGTATTTGTACTGCACGGACATATGCCGGACAGCATGACGTAGTCATCATTTTATCTCCGCGTTTCATACGTTCTTCAAATTCCCTTGCCTCGTTATCTGCACATATATCGGCACCTATGGCTACTTCCCATACCCGGCTGAATCCCGCTTTCAGTAAAGCAGCCTCAAGCTGTCCCGGCGCAGCTTTGAACTGGGCTGCAATGGCGGGTGCGTACATGGCAACGACTTTCCGCTTTTTTTTCATGATATGCCCTATTACATCGACCAGCTGTCCCTTATCCATCATTGCACCGAACGGGCATTCCCGCATGCAGTTTCCGCAGAAAATACATTTATCGTAATCTATCTGTTCGTGCCCTGTCTCATCCTTGCTTATGGCGCCTACCGGGCAGGCTTCTTCACAGGGAACTGGTATTTTGATTATCGCATGGTACGGACAATTCTGCATACACAGTCCGCAGTTTATGCATTTTTCAGAATCAATGTGAGCATGGTTTTTTACTTCTATGGCTTTTTTGGGACAGTTTATCATGCATGGGCGGGCGAAGCACCCCTGACATGCATTGGTTACCATATAGTGCGAACGTACGCAGGCATTACATGCTTCCTGAAGAACTGTAAGCATCGGCCATGTCGGTTTTTTCCGTTTGAGCGCTTCTTTTGCGTATGCGGCAAGCGGTTTGTCATCGTCATAATCTTCAACGGAGCACCCGAGTCGCGCCAGCACGCGCATGCGGAGAATTTCCCGGTCATGATAAATACAGCAGCGTATCGGAGTGCTGCCTACCGGTGCCAGTTTTCTCGGAATATAGTGGACGCCTTCTGTGAGTTTTCCTTCCAGCTGCAGTTTTGCTATCTGTACCAGAATTTCGTGTTTCGTATAGGAGGCATTATTATTGATATTTAACATACATTTTCTCCTGTGCTGCCCACATGGCATCAGCTGTGTGCAGCATTGGTTTCTCCTGCCAGTTCATAAATTTTATCAAGTATCGTTACCAGATTCGCTTCAGTTATAATTTCATCATTTATTTTTACAAAGGGAGGTTTCCCCGTTTTCCGGTCTTTACAGTTCCCCATACAGGTAAGACCTTCAATTTCAAGATCAACTGACTGTCTGATTGTTTCAGGCAGTTTTTCTTCAAGCAACATGATTTCCGAAGCACCCATTACGAAACAGGCTGTTCCCGTACAAATTGAAATTTTTATTTTCTTTTTCATACTATAACTCCATTGTCCGCAAAGGCGGAAATTACAGATATTGTATGTGGACCTCTTTCAGGTATTTATCCTGGAGAAGACTGCATATTTTTTTTACGATGTTACGGCGTATTTCAAGACCCTCAGGCATATTCGGGTCCTGATGTGCTTCATTGATTCTTGTGCCTACGACAAAATATATTCTATCGGAATTCATAAATATTTCAATCATACGTGTCGCTGCATTATCATTGCCGGACAGTCCGACCCTGCCGCCTTCGAGCATATCCGCTACAACTCCGAGCGTA
>WSSedB1CaDRAFT_10001210_pt1 | contig 10021 bp, 6 predicted proteins | sample WetSurSB1Cattail_FD_9460 | JGI IMG/M metagenome (IMG submission 9460)
GCCGCCGCCTGCACGTGCCTTATCCACACGATAAAAGCGCTCAAAGATGCGCGGCAGGTTCTCCGGCGCAATACCAATGCCAGTATCCCTTACGGAAAAGCAGACCATATCAGCCTCTGTACGGCAGGAAATCGTTATTGTCCCACCCTCCGGTGTATATTTGATAGCATTCTCTGCCAGATTAATCAATATCTGAAGGACAAGATCCGGATTGGCCTCGATACAGGCCGGTACATCTTCAGCAGCAATGAGAAATTGCTGCTTTTTTTCTGTTACTTGTGGCAAAAGCCGCTGCCGTACAAGCGCTGGAAGCCCCGTACAATCCATACACTCTACGGCGATCTGCTGTTGATAATCCTGCCTGTCAAGACGCGCGAGCTGCAGCAGCTCACTGACAAGCCGGTTCATGCGCTGTGCCTCCCGGTGGATGATGGCCAAAAACTTCCTGCTCTGCTCCGGCGAAGAAAAATCGTCCTCGAGCAAAGTCTCAGCAAAACCCGAAATAGAGGTCAGCGGCGTAGCAAGTTCATGTGCGGCATTGGAGACAAACTCTGCCTGACGGCTGGCAAGTTCCTGCAGCAGCGATATATCGTGAAATACACAAAGCACCTGCTGTCTTTCTGCTTCGGCAAAGGGCGCGAGGAATACAGAAAAGGTCTTTTTTACCTGCTGCACCGTGCAGGAAAGCACAAAGGACTGCGGCTCTCCGCTCTGCGCTGCCTCACGGGCTGCTGTAGAGAGCTGCGCACTGCCAAGTGCCTGGATGCTGCTCTGCCCGATATCAGTTTCCCGCAACGCAAAAATAGCCTGCGCACGCCGATTCGCCAAACGAATCCTGCCTTGTGCATCGAGCAGCAGCACCCCGTTATCCATATGCTCAAGGATCAGTGCCCGCTCATTCGCCGCAGTGGTTACCTCCCGTATCTTCCCGGAAAGCTTATAGGTAAGCTGATTAATGGTATGCGCTAAAATTTCAAGCTCATCTCCCGTATAAATCTCCAGACGTTTATTGAGGTCTCCATGAATGATACAGAAGGCATCTTCTGTCATTTGACGAATAGGCCGGATCTGCCGGCCCGCAAGAATGAGTCCGGCCAAAACAGCCAGCAATGCGGTGAAAATAAGCGCCAATAAAATTGCATTGCGTGTATGCGCATAGGAGTCCTCAATCGGTCTAAGCGGAAGCGATGAGCGGATAATGCCACGCAGCTCCCCGGCTTCATCGTATACAGGCACAGCCACATAAAGCATGTTCTCGCTTAACGTCTGACTCCAGCGCATAGCCGTATCCTGTTCCTGCTGTCCCAAGGCCCCTTGGATTTCCGGACGTTCCAAATGGTTTTCCATCTCCGACGCCGGCTCTGAGGAATCCGCCAGAACCGTACCATCCGCTTGAATCAGCGTGAGCCGCATCCCCGTCTGCGCAGTAATATCCTGCAGCTTTTCCGACAGCGTGCCTGCGGCTGCTGTCTGTTTGTCATCATCCTGCAAAAGCACATCCTGCAGAAGGACCTCCACGACGCCGGCTGTACGCCGCAGTTCGCTCGTCTGTTGTGCCATATGCTCCCCATAAAAAAACTGCAGCAGATAGCCTCCTAACAGTGCCATCGATACAACTGTCAAAAGCAAAAAAGAGCCAACAACACGCCGGCTGATCTTCGATTTAAACATAATGAACCCTCTTTTCTCTTCTCTTGTTTTCATTATAATATAAAATATCGGAAAAAGATTATTTCTTCAGGAAATAACTTTATTTTACTGATTTTTTTCTGTCTGTTCGGTACTATGCAAACAACGCATTATGTTTTGACTATTTTTACAGAAACCAGTCCGGCATCCCGCCCCCAAGACCAAATCAACTATATAGAAAATATATATTTTTATTATTTCGTATCTATATTGCATTTTGTGATATAATGTTCAATAAGGAATTATGCAGATGAAATAATTTTTCTTTTACTTTATAAAATAAAAAAACTTATTTCATTTTCAACAATTTTCCATAGGATTATTGCTTAGAAAGAGGATAAAATTATGAGAAAATTTTTTGTCTTATGGATTCTTCTTATAGCTTCTGTATGTTCTGTGTTGTTATCGACACCAGAAGCCGGGTTTGCTTCCGGTGTTTCAGAAAATCGCTGGCAGGTTCTTTCTTCCCAGGATGGCGTTACAACATTTTTTGATACAGCTACGATTCGCTTTGCAAATAGCCCTGGATCCCAAATACGCTTCTGGCAAAAATGTGCATTTGATTCTTCTGCGGCAGCCAGATTTGCTGCACTATTTAATTTGCCAGATGAGACTTTGCAAATCTCTTATTTTTTGGAAGACCGTATTGTCGATGTAGAAAATCATGAAAAGTCCATCTATGAATTAGATGCCTATGATATAAATAATATGTTGATAGAAACAAACCGGCCTGTATCGAAAACATGGGAAACCATCCAACCCGATAGTGAAAGTGATAAGATTTATCTTGCTATTGTAGCTTATGCGAATACACACAAACAGCAGCTTATAGAAAATGGAAAACAATACTCTGTAGGAAAGGATGATCTGAAATGAGTAAAAAAATTTTCCCCCTGCTGATTGCCATCATTTTGTATAGTCTATCTTCTGTGCATATAGGATATGCGGCTTCTGCCAGTACGATTTCAGCTGAGCAGTTAACAACCTTAACGAAACAGATTAATTCATTAGGAACGACCATGACAAAACTCTTATCAAACCTTGATTCAGATGAAGATGCGGACCTTACAAGCACCCTTGCGGAAATATCTGAATTAAAGACCAGTTTAAAGAGCCTGAACTCCAATCTGAAAACATGCAAAAATGTAGAGACAAAGTTAGAATCCTTAAAAACCGTGATTTCAACATCCAGTTCTTTATCCTCTGTGCTAAAGGGCGATTGGGGCAGCTTATTAACAAGCTTAACCGCCTTAAAAACTCTAACATCACTATTATAAATACGAAAATAATTGAATAAACGGGGCTGTCGCACAAGCACAAAATCCTGATAAATATGTAAAAATTATTCTTTAGAGAAGTAACACCTTTCTTCTCAAAAGGTAAAACGCCTATTTATTTGTGGAAAATGCTGCGTGCGGCAGCCCCGTTTATTGTATATATATCGGCAGCAATATGAATACAGTGCATTTTGCTTTTATCAATATTTCTGCAATCCATCCAGATATACTGCCGAAAAACAAACCGGCAGCCACGTATCAAAATACGTGGCTGCCATTTTTATGTGGAATGCTCCTATAATCAAAGACACATCGACCTGTTAAGACTCCTATGGGTAAAGGGAATTCAGATTTTAAACTTTTGGATTGCCCCCTGCAAATCCGTTGCCATCTGTGCAAGATGACTGCTCGCCGAAGCAATTTCCTCCATGGAGGCCGATTGTTCTTCTGTCGCAGCAGAAACCGTCTGGGATTCTTCGGAAATTTTCTTACTCTGGTTCTCAATATCACCTGTAGCATTAACAACATCACTGGTCCCTGCTGTCAACTGTTCAGCTGCAGCCGATATACTGCTGATTTCCTCAGCAATATCCTTAATCATTTCAACGATGCTGTCAAACGTCCTGCCCGCAATATTTACCAGCTCTGTACCATATTCTACTTCCCGCTTGCTCTCTTTCATAAAAGTAACGGCTGTCTGCGTTCTGGTCTGCACATCCTGAATCAACACCTGAATATCCTTGGAGGCCACCGCCGATTGTTCCGACAGTTTCCGGACTTCTTCTGCAACTACCGCAAAACCACGGCCATGTTCGCCCGCTCTGGCAGCCTCAATGGCCGCGTTCAGAGCCAGTAAATTTGTCTGGCTGGCAATGCCCGAGATCATCTGCACCATATTATTAATATCCTGCGATTTTTCTTCCAACTGTGTAATTACGTCTGAAGTACTGTCGGTTTTTTCACCGATTGTATTCATTTGTGTAATTGTTTTCTCGATGGCTTTCCCGCCCTCGATCGCAGAGTTCGTCGTTTCTTCCGATTTTTTTGCCACACCCGTCGTGTTTTCTGTAACCTGTTGAATCCCCTTGGCCATTTCTTCAACAATATGGTTTGTCGCAATTGCAATCTCCAATTCCCGATTGCTTCCCTGTGCCACTTCCGTAATGGATGTAGCAATCTGCTGCGAGGCCTGCGCAGATTGCTCTGCACTGGCATTGAGCTCTTCCGATGCTGCTGCAACCTGCTCGGCGGTATTATTCAGTTGTGTGATTAAAGCCCGAATATTTTTATTCATCCGATCAATCGACTGCGCTAAAAAACCAAATTCACTTTTATCAGACAACCGACTTTTTTCCACATCATGCGAAAAATCACCTGACGCAATCCCGCCCAAAAAGTCAATGGATTCGCCCAGTCTGGCACGAATTTGTCTTACAATGATCCAGCCAAACAGGCTTCCAATGAGCAGGGCTATTATCGTAATAATAATGGACTTCCACGTATCTGCTATAACTTTGTCCTTAACCATTAAATTTGTCTGATCCGCACTTTGCGTGGCTGCCTGTGATATTGCTATCATTTTGTCAAACGTTTGCATTGACAATGGATCTGCTTCCTTTTGATACAGTGCATATGCTTCCGCATTTTTATTTTGCATGGCTAAATTTATAACATCTTTGATTGATGCAATATATTTAGTATAAAGAGCGTGTACATCGCTTAAATCTTGCTTTTCTTTTTGTGTCAAGTTTAATTTTCCATATTCAAGAAGATTATCTTCAACTCCCCTTTCTTGTTCATCAATATCTTTAAGCAACATCTTATTTTCGTTATCATCTGTTGTTACCATCAAGCGGTAAAGATCGCCCTGTGTTCTTCTAAGATGTATTCTGGTCTCGTATGCTAAATTTGAAGCGCGAACATCCTGACTATACAAATCATCTAACCCCTGACTGCTTTCCCGCAGTCCCAAACAACCAATAAGTCCCACTACGATAATACCAATTCCAAAAATCGTGATCAAAAAATAGAGTTTCTGACTGACTTTCAAATTCTTAAACCATTCCACTTTCATCACTCCTTTTCATTCGGTACCTGATAATACTCTAGAGTACTTCTATTTTTTTACAAAAAGTCCTTGTTTTTCAGAAACTTTTGACTTATTTTTTTTAAAAAATGCATATTCTCATAATTTTACCTCTCGATTTTCTATAAGTTTTTTATACCATATAAAATGCTTGCGTATTAAAAATCTTTATCACTAAAATGCCTAAGATACCTATGCTTTTCCAATTTATTCTATGCTTTCGATCTTTAAAGCGAATCCGGCTGCAAAGAAAATTTTAGTTTATTCGCTACGGCTGCTATCTCATTTGCCGGCACCGGCCTGCTAAAGAAATAGCCCTGAAAACAGTCACATTTTAATTCTTTTAAAATGTTTACCTGTTCTATGGTTTCGACCCCTTCCGCTATGGTTGTATAATGCAGATTTTTCGCTAAATCTATGATTGTTTTGGTAATATGCTTAGTTTCTGTATCCGTCGTAATATCCCGGATGAAGGATTGATCTATCTTGATCGTATCAAAGGGAAATTTTTGAAGATATATGAGTGACGAATAGCCTGTGCCAAAATCATCCAAAGCAATTTTAATGCCTAGCTTCTTTAGATCTTTGAGCGTAGCACTTGTTTTTTCCGCATTTTCGATGGTTGTTGTCTCGGTAATTTCAATCGTAATCTGTCGAGGGTCTATTTCTGTATCATAAATAACTTTTTCAATACGTCCTATAAGATTTTTTTGCAGAAACTGTTTCGGAGACAAATTAATCGACACGTGTATCTTCAAACCATAATCTCTGTCCCATTCGCGAATTTGCCTGCAGGCGTCCCTAAAAATCCAAGCGCCCAGCGGTAAAATCAAACCATTTTCTTCCGCGAAAGGAATAAATTTATCAGGAGATATTAGACCCTTCCTGGGATTCTGCCAACGTACTAAAGCTTCTACGCCAATAAATTTTCCATCTAAATCAACTTGCGGTTGATAATAAAGAATAAATTCCTGGCCGGTTATGCCCAAATGTAATTCATTTTCAATGATTGAACGCTGTTGCAATTCAAATTCCATAGCTGGATGGTATAAACAATAGAAACGGTCTCCGGCTTTCTTTTTGGCCTTATACATAGCCATATCCGCCTGTTTAATCAATGTATCACTATCCTGGCTGTCGGCGGGAAACATTGCTACTCCCATTTTACAAGTTATATGATAAATCGACTTATTATATTGCCAGGGAACCGCTACTGCCTGATGCAAGCTCTCGATAAAGTTATCTAGATTAACTAAACCTTCTTGATTTTTTACAATAAAAATAAATTCATCTCCACCCCATCTGGAAATTATATTCGGTTCGAAAACTATACTTTTTAGTCGCTTGCTGATGTCCTGTAAGAGCTTGTCGCCGACACTGTGCCCCAGAGTATCATTAATCCCCTTAAAATTATCTAAATCCATTAATATGACCGAGAAAGGCATCTTCTCCAGAATAGCCTGGCGCAAAATCTCTTTATAAAAATAGCTGTTTGTCAATTGTGTTAATGCATCATGATATGCCATATACTCATTTTTTTGCTGTGCCAATATAGATTCAGTAGCATCAAAAAAATGCATTGTGATACTGTTCTTCTCTGACCGATAAGCTATTCCCTTCAAATATTTCTTTGTTCGTTTTTCAAACACAATAAAAAAATATGGTGTCCCGGTTGCGGCAACCTCTTGCAGCGGTCCCTGCCAAGATGTATCAGATGCTGAAAAAATATCGGAAAGTTTTTGGCCTATGATGTCTGACTCCTGGAAATTCATGAGACTCTCAAATGCCGCATTAGCCATAAGTAATTGAAATTCAACTTTCCCATCATTATCCGCATCTAAAATTTTATATACAGAAAGTCCCGTAATCATGTTATCAAACAACGATTTAAATCTTTTTTCACTTTTCTGCAAAGCCTCCGTCTTTTCCATAAGCAAACGAAAGTTATCAAAAAGTTCTTGTTCCCGCTTCTGAAGCATTTGATTCGTATCCCGCAGACGTTGATTAATTACAGCAATCTTTTTCAAAAAAATTTTCATAAGTGAATATAACAGCACTGTGGTAATTAAAACGAAGATGCATCCTTTAACCATATTGATCAAAGCCATTTCACCAATATTGTCGGCAAATAAAGAACTGATCTCATCTGAAAACAATATCCACACCGCACTTGAGACTGCATAAATACAACATATTTTTAAATATATTTTTTTATATACTATCCTTTCGTCATATTGCATCGTTTTCATGAAAATCACCCCTTCATATAGTGAGAAAATTCTTTCTTATCAAAGGAATCCTTTTATTATTATACTACATCAACATTAAAAAGAACTTCCTCAGGGCATTCATAATGAATGTTATATCATTTATTTTTCCCTTGTTTTGGCCAAATCATCAAAGCGGCGCACAAATATGAACATACTTTATTTTTGCATCCAGCAAGCAAATAGCCGAAGTTCCTGCCAATTTTATTGCGCTTAGAAAAGTAAATTTTTTCAGCCGCAAAGAAAATTTATATTGTTTTCATCAATAAAAATTTCTATACAACCGGCATCTACGCCGGTTGTACCGATTTTATAATCCGATAAAAATTAACAAAAGCTTAACACAGACACAACAAACATCGGTTGCTTTTCGGTTAAGATAAAAACAGTAGAACAAATATAAGAAAACAGGATGGTGACAAACATGTTCATAAACATGAAAAAAAGAAAGAACTTGATGGCCCTGACCAGCGTCCTCATGCTGAGTGCAGCAATATTCGCTGGCTGCGGTGGCTCTGCAGATAAGCAAAGCGCAGCCAGCTCCGGTGATACGTTGGAAGGCAAAATATCCGCCTCCGGTTCGACCGCGCTGCTGCCACTCTTAAAACCAGCCCAGGAGGAGTTCCAGAAAGCGCACGGCAAGGTTACAGTAAATATCGCGGGAGGCGGTTCTTTTACCGGAATGAACCAGGTAGCTGAAGGCAGCGTGCAGATTGGCAATTCTGACGTAGACCTTCCAGCAGAATATCAGGGTAAGGATCTCGTTGACCACAAGGTCGTCATTGAACCTTTCGTGTTCATCGTAAACAAGGATAACAAACTCGATAATCTGACCCGCGAACAAATCATCGGTATCCTCACCGGAAAAATCAAAAACTGGAAGGATGTTGGCGGTGCCGACCAGCAAATCACGCTTGTACATCGTGCAAAATCCTCCGGCTCACGTGCAACCATCAGCGATATCGTACTCAAGGGACAGGAATTCACGGATGATGCGGTAATCCAGGATTCCAACGGTGCCGTACGCACGGCAATCGCCGGAACTCCAGGTGCCATTGGTTATGTAGATGCGCCTTATGCAGATGATACGGTTAAAACCATCTCCTTCGATGGCATAAAATATTCCCCAGAGGCCATTATCAACGGACAGTATCCAATTTACGGCTACGGCCACATGTACACCAAGGGTGAGGCTACCGGAGCTGTGAAGGCTTTCATCGATTACGTCCTCAGCGATGAATTCCAGAACGCGCAGGTCTCAAAACTCGGCTTTATCCCTATGAGCAAAATGAAAAAATAAGCTTTTATCTTATCTATCATATAAGCACTCCCTGCAGCCCCAAAAGCTGCCTGTGAGTGCTTATATTTCAAGGAGGTGCATATTTCATGGTGATGAACGACCTCGCACACCAGCGCAGGCTGTTTTATGATCGCTATATTCGCTGGCTCTTTATCGCTGCGGCCTTTCTCATGAGTCTTCTTATAGCTTCCATCATCTTTTTTGTAGGCAGACAGGGTTTGCTGACGTTTGCCGATGTAAATCCCATAGAATTTTTTTTCACAGCCAGATGGGCCCCCTCCGCGCATGCCTTTGGCGCCCTCAGCTTCATTTCCGGTTCCTTCTTTGTCACGCTGCTCTCCATCGCCTTCGGCGCTCCGCTCGGAATTCTGGGTGCGATCTTCATGGCCAAAGTAGCGCCGCAATGGGTGCGCAATATCCTGCAGCCAGCGCTGCAGCTTTACGTAGCAATCCCGTCCGTAGTATACGGCTGTATTGGCCTGGTCCTGCTCATTCCTTTTTTACAGTCATCCTTCGGTGTACGCACAGGGTTCGGCATCCTAAGTGCATCCCTCATTCTGGCCATCATGATACTGCCTACGATTCTCTCTCTGAGCGATGACGCCTTGCGGAATGTTCCCCCAGCACTTGAGGAAGCAAGCCTCGCGCTGGGTGCTACCTGGTGGCAGACCATCTGGCATGTGGTCGTCCCCGCAGCCCTCCCTGGCATTCTTACCTCGATTGTACTCGCCATGGCCCGGGCCATCGGCGAGACCATGGCTGTACAGATGCTGATTGGCAATACGCCGCTCATAGCCAATTCGCTTCTCACGCCGACTGCGAGCCTTACAAGCAACATCGTGGTGGAGATGGGCAACACGATGTTCGGTTCGACCTGGAGCAACGCACTTTTCCTCATGGCTTTCGTGCTTATGCTGTTATCGCTGGGCATGATTCTCATGATTCGCCGTCTGGGACAAAGGAGGGCCGTATAAATGAACGCGAAAACCGTAAACACAATCGCCATGGCCGGATTATGGCTTACCGGCTGCATTGTACTGGCAATCCTGGCAGCTTTTCTGGGGTATATTCTTTACAAGGGCCTGCCCGTGATTTCATGGTCTTTCCTTACAGGCGTATCGAGTGATATCACGGTCGGCGGCGGCATCGGCGCTCAGCTCTTCAATTCATTTTATTTATTGTTTCTTTCTCTTGCATTTTCTATTCCGATTGCGCTTGGTGCGGGCATATATCTCGCGGAGTACGCCCGCGACACAAGGCTTACGCGCATGATCCGGCTCAGCACGGAGAGCCTGGCTGCTGTTCCCTCTATTGTACTCGGGCTCTTCGGAATGATCGTTTTCGTCAATTTCATGGGCTTCGGCTTCAGCATCCTGGGCGGTTCACTCACCTTGGTACTGCT